>TARA_B100000686_G_scaffold272212_1_pt1 | contig 15695 bp, 20 predicted proteins | sample TARA_B100000686 | Tara Oceans TARA_B100000686 (sample SAMEA2622733) | marine metagenome | biome: marine biome (ENVO:00000447); feature: marine epipelagic mixed layer (ENVO:xxxxxxxxx); material: "saline water (ENVO:00002010), including plankton (ENVO:xxxxxxxx)" | depth 150 m
GAACTTGTCAATATATTTGAAAATATTATTTGAAAAGATTAAAAAAAGTGGTCAAATTTCATAGGCAATCGGTTTTTTTACTGGCCAAAATATGGCCAACAAATACGGCAATGTGTGGACATAATTGGGAACACATGTTTCTCTGTGAGCAAGGCATATTCTGACTTTTGAGGATTTGCAAGGGTTACAGAGCAAGGCATTTATCGGCTGTTAACCGATCGGTCGTAAGTTCGAATCTTACCCGCGGAGCCATTTAATCAACTATAGCCTGATAAACAAGATTACGTAGAAGCATTCTATAATAAACTCTATGTTTTACAGATTGTGTCATTGATACCACGACTAAATCCTCTTTTGGATCTACCCAAAAATAAGTTCCTGCATATCCACCCCAAAAATACTCGCCAACAGAACCAGGCCAAGCTGATACTCCTTCATTTTCTCTTACCGCAAAACCAAGACCAAAACCGTACCCTGGGCCTGGAAGATATAAAGGACCCGCTCTACTAATGTTTTTTCCTAAATGATTTGATGCCATATAGTCCACAGTCTTTGATCCAAGAACTCGATTTCCATCCAGTATCCCTCTATTAAGCATCATTTGTATAAAACGCAAATAATCACCGGCTGTTGAAACTAAGCCATGACCTCCTGTTAACAATTTTGGTTTTTTTCTAATATCTATTAATTGAGGCTCATCCTTATTATTTAATGACTCAGAAATTCTTTTCCAATCTTCTGCAGGAACATAAAAACCTGTATCTTTCATATTTAACGGTTCGAAAATATTTTTTTTCATAAAATCATCTAAGTTACTATTTGAAACTACTTCAACCAAATAACCTAAAACTTCTACAGAGCGTCCATATTCCCAGTGTGTTCCAGGTTCGTAGGCCAATGGTAACTTAGAGATAGTAGAAACATAATTCTCAAGAGAAATATGCATAGTATCTAAAGTACCTATAGTTGAATCCTTAAGTATTTTTTTAGCAGCAGATTTTCCAAAAATTCCATAAGTAAAACCTGACGTATGTCTTAAAAGATCATGAATTTTAATTTTATTTTTTGCAGCAACAATTTTTATAATCTTATTATTTTCATTATCAGTAATATTTTCATTAACAACATTCATTTGCATAAGTTCAGGAATATATTTTCCTACAGGTTCTGAGAGATATATTTTACCTTCTTCATGCAACTTCATTGCAGCAACACTTACTAAAGGCTTTGTCATAGAATAAATGCGGAAAATAGAATCCTTAGACATAGGAATATTTTTTTCTGCATTTTGCATACCAAAAGCTTTATAATAAACTAACTTTCCTCGACGTGCTATTGCAATTACAGCTCCAGGAATTTTATTTTCTGAAATTCCTTTTCCAAAAATTGTATCAATTCTACTTAATCTATCTGAAGAAAACCCCACAGTTTCAGGCTTTACTTCAGGAAGAGGTGTATCCTGCGCAAATGCAAATGAAGAAATAAAAAATATAAATAAAAAATAAAAATTAATTTTTTTTCTTAATAAATTCATTACAATATTATTTCACTGAAACCACTCTTATATAGCCATCATTAGATCTTACTATATTAATTTTAGAGTTGTCGTCAATGATGTCAGATTCATTAGATATAGCCTGAACTATAACAACAGTATCTCCCACATCAGTATTTATTGTATACTCAATACCATCGCTCTTATTTCTCATTTCCTCTATTGCAGTTCCAGCCATAGCACCACCTATAACTGAAATTATTATAGCGGCTTCTTCTAGAACATTATCTCCCCCTGTAAGTCCATATGTAGTAACTCCAGCCAATGTTGCACCGATTGCTGCTCCCCAATATTGAGTATCCTTTTTAAGTCCTGCAATAACAACTTTTCTAGATGCGACAATAACTCCTGGAGTCGTATCCATAATAATACCAACCTCTTCAGGATTATAAATTGAAGATTTTTTATCAACACAACTAAAAGAAAATATATAAATACTTAGTAGTAAAAATAAGTAATTTTTGCTTAAATTAAACATAAAATAATTATACATGAAAAAAATTAGGAGTTAAAGCATGGCTCGTTTAAAAAATAAAGTCGCATTCATTACTGGTGGTGGTGGTGGAATTGGTCGCGCTACGGCAGAAAGGTTTGCAGAAGAAGGAGCTAAAGTTATAATAGCAGAAATAAATCCAGTAGTAGGAAAATCTGCCGCAGAATCAGCTAGAAAAATAGGCAAAAACAATAACGGAGATGCTCATTTTATAGAAACAGATGTCAGCGATCCCATTAGTGTACAATCAGCTATTCAAGAAACTATTGAAAAGTATGGATATCTCAATATTCTTCACAATAATGCTGGGGGGTCAACTTTGCAGGATGGTCCTGTTACAGAAGCTCCAGTAGAAGAGTTTTGGAGATGTATTAAACTAGATCTTTTTGGCACATTCTTATGTTCTAAATACGCTATACCTAAAATAGCTGAATCGGGAGGAGGTTCAGTTATAAATATGTCATCTAATGTGGCTCTCATGGCTTTACCTGGCCGTGATTGTTATACTGCTGCAAAAGGAGCAATTGCATCAATGACACGATCTATGGCTGTTGAATATGCTCCCAATAAAATAAGAGTTAATGCCATAGCCCCTTCAGTAACACTATCAGATCGTGTAAAAAAGCTTTTAGAAAAAAGCTCCGAAATTGAATCTATATCTAAAAAACACTTACTTGGCCTTGCAGAACCTATTCATGTAGCAGAATTAGCAGTATACCTTGCAGGAGATGAATCTTCTATTACAACAGGGCAAATAATACCTGTAGATAGCGGTGTTACAATTTACTAAAACTGGCAATTAAAATTAAATATGATAAAATAGAATTTATAAAATTTTTGGAGGTAATTGTGACTAATAATAAAAAAGAAAATTGGGATTTCGTCCATAATATTGAAAAAGATGCAAATTGGACACCTGGCTTAAGAGAAATATTTGACTACCGTGATCTTGGTCTTAAAGAAGGTACCAAAGGTGATTACGTAGCACATATCATTAAAGCAAATGGTAAAGAAATGAAAGATGAAGTTAAAGAATGGCACATGCATGACTGTGATTTTCAATTTGTTTTAGTATTAAATGGATGGGCTACTTTTGAATATGAAGGTTTAGGAACAAAAACAATTCGCAAAGGTGACGCTATACATCAACGACCTAAAATAGCCCATAGAGAAATTGACTGCTCACCAGATTTTGAAGTACTTGAAATTGTTGCACCAGCAAATTTCAAAACACATATCGTAGAAGCTCCTAAAACAAACATTGAAGCGGTAAAATAAAAAAATTTACTTTTACCTATCCTAAAGTTTCAGGATAGGTAAAAAAATATTGATTACATATTCACTAAATAAACATCATATCTAACATAGCCCATTTTTTCAGCTGTTGGAGGTTGAAATGCAACTCCTTTGCTTACAAATGTTCTATCGTTCATCCATAAATATTTTTCAGCAATTGTCATCACTGTAGGACTAGTTACAAAATAAAAATCTTCAGAAGTTAATAATTCAGCAGCTTGCATTTTAGCTAGACCTTGTTCAGTAAGCTTAACCCTTCCTTTATATTCTACATATATCTGTGCACCATCATCCATTAATATACTTGCACGTACATCTAGTGAAAAACCATCAGGAGCAGTTACAGTCATCCAATCTGCACTAGGTTCTATAATTTTACCAGTGGATCCATCAGCAGATTTTACCCATCCAGAAGGTGCATCCCATACAAGCCTATTTGGAGCCACTACCTGAGGTGGTAGAAGATCAGCTTGATATGTCATTGCATATGAAAGAGTTGGAGCAGATACTTCTTGAGCTTTTAAAATTCCAGTCATTATAAAAACTGATGTAATAATAAATAATATTAAATTTTTCACATTATCCCCCTTAATTTTTAAATTTTTTATTTATTGCAAATAAGAATTAATTGCAATTATATATATTATTTATATTTTAAACAATAAAAAATTAATAAAAACAGAAAATGTAGACGAAAAAATTACCTTAATAATTTATATATTTTTCCTAAAAGTACATATTAAAGCCTTAGCATTTTGCTGATTATCTAAATTTATTTGTTTAGAATAAATGTCTTGCTTTACTATATTAAGAATTTTAATTTTAGACGATTCTTCTAATTCCTTTAAAGTTTTATTAAAACCTTTATCATCAAAATGTAAACCATTTATACCAATTGTAAAAATAGCCTCTGCATTACATAATGATAATAAATTAACCAATGATTCTGGACCTAAATGACCATGTGTAAAAGTTCCAGAACTAATAACAGCTTGATAATCTGTTGGAAGACTATCTATAGGTTGTGTCAAATTAAATTGATATAAGTTTCTATAAACAGATTTAGTATTTGCAACTGCTAACATATCAGTAGATATATCAACACCGTCTATAACAAGTTTAGAATTAAGTTTTAGTAATTCCATTCCTACCAAACCCGTCCCACAACCTACATCACATACAGAACCTTCTCCTTTAAAATATTTAAAAAGCTCTTTCGCTACGTATTTATGATAAACATAAGACATTCCTTCAACATAAGTATCATCATAAATTTTAGAAAAATCTTTATAATATTCTATGCTATCTTCGGGAGTCTCAACAGCATAAGCATCCTTCAAAAGCTTTAACGCTTTTTCTTTTTTAGATTCATTTTTCATGATTCAACATTCCTGTAAAATCATTTATTTTTGGAAGTTTCCATATATTCTTTTCTCTTTTAATTTTAAAAGTATTTATTGTCATAGAAATTAAATTATAATAACCACACGTTGCAACTAAATCTATTACAGAGCTTTGACCCAACAAATCTATTGCTTCATTATAAAGTTGTTCCTCTACATCTTTTAATAAATTACATTCTACAGAAAAATCAAAAACTACCTGTTCATCATCTTTTATAAATAATGGTCTTTCTCCCTTAGCAATTAAATTAATATAATTAATGTCTATCCCAGCTTTTTGAGCCAAAGGCGCATGTTGCTCCCATTCAAATTCTGAAGACCAACATCTTCCTGTCGTAATTATAGCAAGCTCCGACAACCTAGCGGGTAAACTACTTTCATACCTAATATATTGTCCAACTTTTTGAGCGTTTTTAGCAAATTTTGGATTATTTAACCATACTTTTATAGGGCCTACAACATCACCTCGTGGCCCATTAACTATTTCATTATATATATCTAGTTGCTCAGTACTAAGATTTTCTAATTCCCAATCTTTAATTCTACTCATTTGATTTATCTATACCTTACCAATTAAAATTAAAGCCTGTTTAATAGCATTTAAAAGGTTGATTTCATCAGCAACTCCTTGCCCTGCAATATCAAAAGCCGTACCATGATCGACAGATGTACGAACAATAGGCAAACCAGTTGTAACATTAATTCCATGCTCTATTCCTAAAACTTTAACAGGACCATGACCTTGATCATGATACATAGCAACCACTAAATCAAAATCCCCTCTTACTGCCGTATAAAATAAAGAATCTGCTGCTAAAGGACCTTTAACATTCCAGCCCAAATTTTCACATTTTTTTATAGCTGGTAATATTTTACTATTTTCTTCACCATAACCAAAAGCTTCATTCTCTCCTGCATGAGGGTTAATTGCGCAAACACCAACCTTAGGATCTCTTCCTAAAACTTTTTCTAGAATTACTCTACCTCTTTCTATAGTTCTAAATACTAAACCATCATCTATTTTATTAATAGAATCAATTAACCCCATATGCGTTGTCACATGAATGACATTCAATTTAGGAGTCATCAACATTAATGACACTTCTTTAGTATCAGTAAAATCTGCTAACATTTCTGTATGTCCTGGATAATTATGTCCAGCCATATGAAGAGACTCTTTACTAATTGGCGCTGTACATATTGCCTCTACTTCCCCATTTAAAGCCAAATCTACAGCTTTTTTTATACATTGATAAGAAAACTCACCACCGTACTCAGTATTAATGCCGTAATCTATTTCTTTATAATCAATATCTACTTCAAAACAAAAAATTGTTTTTGCATCAACAAAATTTATGTCCCTTAAATTCCTTATAGCTTCTATGTTTATATCTATTTTCTTTAAAGAAATTGCTTTATATAAAAAATCAATATTACCAATAACAATAGGAACACACTTTAATTCCGAAATACTTTTTTTATATGCGCCAACTACTATTTCTGGACCTATTCCTGAAGGATCCCCCATAGTAATAGCTATTTTTGGTAATACCATTACAAATCCAATATTTGGTAGCGGAGGAGGGATTTGAACCCCCGACACATGGATTATGATTCCACTGCTCTAACCAGCTGAGCTACTCCGCCATAACTATTATTATTTATTAAAAGCTAATCAGTAATATCGTAATATCAGCGTATTTTCAATCATATAACACACTACTTCTATAAGAAGGTAAAAAAAAAATAAAGATAAATATTATAAAAATTTTAGATTAAAAATTATTATCTACTATTAATAACTCTTCATTTTTAATTCTATTAAATTTATTTGCAACTGGAGAAAGTTCTTCTAAAGAGTAAGATTTACTCTCTTTTGTTTTGGGGAAAATTTTGAAGACGTGAATAAAAAATAATATAAAAATTAATGAAAACATAAATATTATACATATTCTATATATTATATTCATTCTATTTAACTTTCTCCAATCACTTGGGGAGGGTTTATTCTAAAAATTAATTATTCTTTATCAACAATAGGAACTTTCTCTTCTGAAAGAATGTTTAGTGACTCTTTATGAGTTTCAGCCCCATAAAAACCCAAAATAAATAGCCCTAATAATAATATACCTGCACCTAATAAACCTTTTAGTTCTTTTTTATCCATAACAATCTCCATTTAATTATCTAATTAAACTAGACAGTAAAAATAGAAAAAATATTCAGGTAATATGGATTTTTTATGGAGATATTTAGCATCAAGTAATATAAATAAAATATGATTAACAAAACAAACATCATAATTTATTTATTTTTAAATTTTATAATATTTCTATCATTAATATTTCTAACTAATATTTCCCTATCAGATAATATAGAAATAAAGGGTAATGCATATATAATAGATGGCGACACTATAAAAATATCTAAAAGAAAAATTCGTTTATCAGGAATAGATGCTCCTGAATTGAAACAATTATGTTCTGATAAAAACTCAAATAGTTGGCAATGTGGAAAAAAATCAAAAATTGCACTGAAAAATTTTATTAATAAAGAAATTATTACATGTATTGGTCAAAAAAAAGATCGCTATAAAAGAATAATTGGAGAATGCTATTTAGGTAGTCAAGATATACAAGAATGGATGGTAAGGAATGGATGGGCTATAGCTTATAAAAAATATTCAAAAAAATATATAAATGCAGAAAACTTTGCAAGAAATAATAACCTAGGTATTTGGCAAGGAAAATTTTTAGAACCATATAAGTGGAGAAAGTTAAATAAATAAATACAAAACTATATTATATTTATTGATCAACAGGTTGCGCTAATTTTTTACTTTTACCTCTACTTGATAATACTTTTTCTCTGTATGCAATATAGAGGGTACTTAAAAATATAATTATACTTCCTATCCATACATTTAAGCTTGGGACTTCAAAGAAAAATAAATATCCTATACTTACTGCCCAAATTAATTTTAAAAAATCAAAAGGCATTATAATACTCGTATCTCCTTCTCTTAATGCCTGAGCCAATAACATCTGAGCACTAGTTCCAGTAATCCCTATCAACATTAAGAATAATAAATCATATAAAGTTGGTGTTTCCCAATAAAAATAAGCTGCTATGCCTGATAAAGGAATCATAATAAGAACCATATAACTTGTAATTGTTACACTACTTTCAGTTCTTCCTAAAATTTTAATTATTATCAACGAAATAGACCAAACTGATGCCGATAATAATACTAAAATATGACCCAAATTTATAGAAGAGTATAAAGGATCAATAACTATAACAGTTCCAATAAAACCACAAATAATAGCTAGACCTCTTTTCAAACCTACAACTTCCTTTAAAAAAATTACAGCTAAAATACTTGCAAATAAGGGAGCAGTAAATCCTAAAGAAGACACTTCTGCTAATGAAGTTATACTTAAAGAATAAAAAAAAGAAAGCATAGCAATAACATTGAAAAATGACCTTGCCGCGTGCAATTTCAATTTTTTTGTTTTTAATGGCTGTAATCCATATTTGATAAACCAAGGAGCTATAACAAAAAGTCCAAATAAATTCCTAAAAAAAGCAATTTCAAAAGGATGCAAGTTATTAGACATAAATTTTATGGATGCATGCATAATAGAAAACAATACTGTGGCAGCTATCATTAAAGTGATACCACGAACTGTAGAACTCTCTTTAATTTCCACTATCATTACTATTTATTAGATAAATTTCCAGATATCCAACCCCCTCCTAAAACCCTGTCTTCTATATATATTACGCAGGCTTGACCAGGTGCCACTCTATAATTAGGTTCTACTAAATTAATTTTAGCTTTATCATGATCAATTAAAGAAATTTTAGCCTTTTGAATTTCATATTCGGAACTTAACTGAACATCTGCTAATATAAAATCATTTTTTGTAAAAGGTTTATCTCCTAACCAAAGAAACTCTGATATTTCAAAGCTTTTTATAGATAAATTCTCTTCTTTACCAACGTATATAGCATTATTATTTGAATCTATTTTAACTACATATAAAGGCGTACCATCTCCTGAAATTACACCAAGTCCTCTCCTTTGACCTATTGTAAAACCATCAATTCCAGAATGCTTTCCTATGACTTCTCCACTCATATTTAATATATTGCCAGATTTTATAACATCAGGACGTAACTTTTGAACAATTTCTCTATATCCTTTTTTAGCTGTAGATTGAACAAAGCATATGTCTTGAGATTCTGGTTTATCCGAAACTACTAACCCAAATTTTTTAGCATAATTTCTAGTTAATTCTTTATTAAAATTTCCTAAAGGAAACTCTAATTTTCTAAGCACATCTTTAGGAGTAGCAAATAAAAAATAACTTTGATCTTTAGTTATATCTTTGGCTCTATGTAATGATATATCTCCATTATTTGATTTTATTTCTGCATAGTGGCCAGTAACCAAAATCTCAGCCCCTAATTCAAGAGATGTATTTAACAAATCTTTAAATTTCATTCTTTGGTTACATCTAATACAAGGTATGGGAGTTTTACCTTCTGCATAATTATCAGCAAAGTCTTGCATAACATTGTCTAAAAATATTTTTTCATAATCTAGAGTATAATGGGGTATTCCTAGTTTATCTGAAACTCTTTTAGCATCATAAATATCTTGTCCCGCACAACAAGTTTTTCCGGATCTAATATTACTTCCAGAATCATATAATTGCATTGTTAGACCAACTACATCATAGCCATTTTCTACCATCATGGCTGCTGCAACTGAACTATCTACTCCTCCTGACATTGCTACTGCAACTTTCTTCTTTTTACTATTAAGCATTATTATTTATATCTTTATCTTGATTATTTAATTTTTCTTGTTCATCTAATTCCTTTTTCGCCAAAATATGTTTTGCGCGTAATGAAATAAAATTTGTTATTAAATCTTTTCCATATTCCATTGCCCATTCTGGTAGAAAATGTCCTGCATTATCAACACCAGGTAATTTTACTATCACTGAAATAGAATTTAAAAAAGCATTTTGTGCTTCTTGAGGAAAAAGTGGATCTCGCATACCAGAAATAGCAACTATTAAACCATCAAATTCTTCTGAATACCAATCTAAAGATCTTTGTGCTAGCTTAGCCCCTGGTTTATCAGGATGATCTGGGTAAATTTTAGGCATAGTTCTTAATGCTATTTTACTTTCAAAACTATCAAAAGGTGCATGATAGGTATTACATTCTTTTAAATTTAAAATTTTATTAGTTCTTGCCATTATTGCTCTAACATTTAGATCAGGATTATCTGCAATATATTTTCTCCAATCAGAATAACTATCAGACATCAATTGGTTGCCTGTAGTAAGTGTTGTATTGTGGATTATTACTCCATCAATTCTCTCTTTAATTTCCATTGGAATAGTTAATCCTAAAAACCCTCCCCATTCATGGACTACTAATACTATATTTTTAAGATCTAGTTGTTCTATAGCGCTTATTATAGATTCACGCATAGATTCAAAAGTATAAGCTTCTTCTTCAAGAGGTTTATCAGACCTACCAAACCCTATCATATCTAGAGCCACTGCCCTATATTTTGCATCAACGACTTCTTTAATAAAATGTCTCCAAAGATAAGACCAAGTAGGAGAACCATGTAACATTAAAAAAGTTAAATCAGATGTTTTATTTCCTTCATCTATATATGACATTCTAATATCTTTATATTTATCAAAACCCCTAATATTATTTAAATATTTATCTTCGTATGGAAAATCTTTTATATTAAACAAACTTTCATTTTTAGACCTATAAAATTCTACCATTATTTATACCTCCATAATTTAATTATTTAATCTAACATCATTTTGATCTTCTGGAAGATTAACTACTAAACCATCTAAATCCTTGGTTAAAACAATTTGGCACCCTAGTCTGGAAGTTAAGGTCAAACCAGAAGCTAAATCAAGCATATCCTCTTCATCCCAGCTTGCTTTTTTTAATTTATCATACCACATAGGCTCTATAATTATATGGCAAGTTGAACAAGCCATAGAACCTTCACATGATCCTTCTAAATTTATACCATTCTGATGTGCAATTTCTAATATAGTTAATTGATCACTATCAACATCAATAATTTGTTCGTTATTTTTATTTTTAAAAATAATTTTAGGCATTCTATTTTTTCTATCTAATATCATTAATTTTTTTACTTATAATACTCGCAGCTAATTTTACTTCATTCTCATTTGTATATCTACCAACAGAAATCCTAAATGAGCTCATAGATTCTTCTGATGAGAGACCTATGGATTTTAAAACATAAGATGGCTCTATTCCTCCGGTAGAACATGCAGATCCGGTTGAAAAAGCAACTTTATTTCCTAAAATTTCTACTAATTTTGATGCATTTATACCCTTAACTGTAAAATTTAAATTATTACATAATCTATGTTTTCCAATTCTAGGACCATTTAAATTAATACCACTAACTAATTTCAATAATTGGCTATATAATAAATCCCTCATAGCAATATTATGTTTATTATAAAAATCAATATTGCTACTTATAAGTTTTAAAGCTTCTCCTAATCCTACTACTAATGGGGTTGGCAAAGTCCCAGATCTTATAAGTCTTTCTTGCCCTCCTCCATCAATTTGTGAAATTAATCTTATTCTAGGTTTACGTCTAACATATAAAGCTCCTATACCCTTTGGTCCATAAACTTTATGACCAGAAATACTCAACAAATCTACTCCTAAATCTTCAACATTAACTATTAAATTTGCAACAGCTTGTGCAGCATCTGAATGCAACCAAACATTAAATTTTTTACAAATGTTAGAAATTTCTTTTAATGGCTGTAAAACACCTATTTCATTATTAGCCATCATAATAGACACTAAAGCAACTTCTTCACTAATTATACTTTCTAGATGATCTAAATCAATCAAACCTTCTTTTGTTACATTTATAAATTTAACTTCAGCACCATAATTCCTCAAAGCATTAGAAGCTTCAATTACACATTTGTGTTCAGTTTTTGCTATTATAATTTTTTTTCGTTTTTCTTTATTACTTCTATATAAATATGATCCTTTTATAGCTAAATTATTTGACTCAGTTGCTCCAGATGTAAAAATAATTTCATTAAAATTAGCTCCTATTGTATTTGCTGTTAATTTTCTACTTTCTTCAATCGCTTCCTTTGCCTTTTTACCAAATACATGATTAATAGAATGAGGATTTCCAAATAAATTAGTAAAATATGGAAGCATTTTTTTTATAACTACTTCATCAACAGGAGTTGTAGACTGATAATCTAAATAAATTGGTTTCATATTATTTATTTTCATAATTTAATAATCTATAAACTATATTACTCAAAATTTCACTAAATTGAATTATAACTTTTTTTGACAGTGGTTTACATAAACTTATTCTAATAGCTCCTTGAACTATTGATTTATCTAAACCCATCGCTATCAAGACATGGCTATCAGACACTTTGCCCGAGGAACACGCCGATCCAGAGCTAACTTCATAACCTTCTAAATCCAATGCCATAACTAGTTTTTTTGCAGATACCCCTTTAATTGATAACAATGAAGTATTAGCTACTCTCGGCGATTTTTCCCCAATAATTACTACATTACTAATATTATTCTTAATATTTTCTTCTAATTCGTTTCTAGAATAAACTGTTTCATTAATTAACATATTACTAGATATTTGTATTGCTTTTCCAAAACCAGCAATTTGTGCAACGGCCTCAGTTCCAGCTCTTAAACCTCTTTCTTGACCTCCTCCTATTATTATTGGATTTATATTATTTTTTATACTTTCTTTAATTATAAGACAACCGACCCCTTTTGGTCCTCCAATTTTATGAGAAGAAATTGTTAGAAGATCAATATTTAATTTTTTCATTGAAATAGGAATTTTTCCAATAGCTTGAACTGCATCAACATGTAAAATTGCTCCATACTTTTTACATATTCGAGAAACTTTTTCTATAGGTTGAATTACCCCAGTTTCATTATTAACTGCCATAACAGAAACAAATTTTTTAGTATTACCAAAATTTACAAGAATATCTTCTAAATGATCTATTGATATAAGACCTTCTTTAGACACAGATATTAAATTAGCATCATTATATTGATTTATAATAGACGGATGTTCTATTGAAGAAATAATAACTTTATGATCGTTAATTAATTTAAATGCCATAGCATTAGATTCAGTAGCTCCAGATGTAAATACTACATCTTGAGCATTACAATCTATAACTCTTCCAATATTTTCTCTTGCATCTTCAATAAGAGATCTAGCTTTTCTTCCAGAAGTATGTACAGATGACGGATTACCAATAAATCTATAAGAATCCACTATAAAATCTAATACATCTTGGTGTATAGGAGCCGAAGCATTATAATCCATATAAAATTGCATATTATAACCTCAATATAGTAACTATTTAGAAATATTTTTTGCAGGAATTCCTACCATTGTAGCTTTTGCAGGCACATCAGATAAAACTACAGCATTAGATCCTATTTTAGCTTTTTCTCCTACAATAATTGGGCCTAATAATTTAGCCCCTGCTCCTATTACAACACCATTCATTATAGTAGGGTGACGTTTCTCCTTTTTAGTACTTGTGCTTCCCAAAGTAACACCATGATAAATAAAAACATCATTTCCTACTTCAGCTGTCTCTCCAATCACAACACCCATACCATGATCAACAAAAAATCTTTTTCCTATAACTGCAGCAGGGTGGATTTCTATTCCAGTTAAAAATCTTGAAATATGAGATAAAAACCTTGCAACTATATATAACTTAATATTCCATAAAAAATGAGAAATTCTATGAAAAAACAAAGCATGTAATCCCGGATAACATAAAATTATCTCAAGTGTAGATCTAGCTGCAGGATCTCTTTTTTTCATGGAAGCTATCTGATCATTTATAGCTTTAAACATGTATTATTAAACTCCTATTGAATTTAAAATAATTATTCATTATAAACATATTTTTAATAATAAATACTTTATTAAATATTTCTTAATCTTATATTAAGTAATGTTTATATAATCTTTATTAAAATTTATATATAAAAAATAATTTTTATTTAGAATATAGGAAAAATTATATGCCTGAAATTATTATCCCTGGACCTGAAGGTAGATTAGAGGCAAGATATCAAAAAGGATTAAAAACAACTTCCCCTTTATGTTTAGTGCTTCACCCGCATCCTAGGCAAGGTGGCACAATGAATAATAAAATAGTATATAATATATACCAAGCTTTTAAAAGATTAGGATTTGCCACTTTAAGATTCAATTTTAGAGGTGTAGGAAAAAGTCAAGGCTCATATGATAATGGAATTGGAGAATTAACTGATGCTGCAGCAGCTTTAGATTGGTTACAAAACGAAAATCCTAACGCACAAAATACTTGGATTGCAGGTTTTTCTTTTGGCTCTTGGTTAGCATTACAGCTCTTAATGAGAAGACCTGAAATAGCAGGATTTATTGCAATTAGCCCGCCAGCTAATTTATATGATTTTTCTTTTCTAGCTCCTTGCCCTTCATCAGGTTTAATAATACAAGGAACTGAAGATAAAATTGTAGATATTGAAAATGTAAACGATTTAGTGAGCAAATTAAATAAACAAAAAAACCTTAAAATTAAATATAAAAAACTTATCGGTGCTGACCATTTCTTTAAATCTGAACTAGAAGAGATACAGGAAACTATTAAAAATTACGTTGAAAAATCTATTTAACTAATGGAAAATTTAAAACTCCACCTGATACATCTTTATTAATACCAGTTACATTATTCACTGTTAATGGCAAACCCTTATAACTTCGAACTGCTAAATAAGCGAAAGCTTGAGCTTCAATAGAATCAGGATCCCATTTCTTATATTCTATTATTTTAATCTTATTTATACACTCTTCTTTTATACCTTTCATTATAGCAGCGTTATGGCAACCTCCTCCAGAAACATATATAAATCTAACATCTAGACCTAATAAATCTATATGCTTTTTTAAACAACAACTTATTAATCTTGAAAGAGTTGCCAACTTATCTATTGCTGAAATTTTAACTAAATGCTTAAAAATATAAGAATTTAATTCGTTCCTATCCAAAGATTTAGGAGGCATACTATTTAACCAATTATGATCTAATATTTTATTGATAATATTATAATGAATTTTTCCAATTAAAGATTTTTTTCCTCCATAATCTATTTCCTGATTAAAGAACTGTTTCATAACTATATCTATAGGACCATTTCCAGGACCAATATCAAAACAATAAGTTATTTTTTCCAAATTATCTATATATGTAATATTTGAAACACCTCCAATATTTAAAAAAATACATGGAAAATTTTTATTTGGTAATGAGCTAAATAATATTTTGTGCCAAAGAGAGGCTAAAGGTGCTCCTTCTCCTCCCAAACATATATCTCTATACCTAAAATTAGAAACTACTGGTATTTTCAATATATTTGATAAACCTTCACCACTTCCAATTTGCCAAGTCCAACCTTCAACGGGTGCATGCATTATAGTCTGACCATGAAAACCAATAATATCAATATTATTTATTGAAAAATTATATTTTTTCAGAAAAGTTAAAACACATTTAGCATGAAAGTTTGTAATTATATCTCTAACCTCTATATAATTATTTTTGCTTTTTATAAAAGTTTTTATTATTTTTTTTATTTCTTTAGAATATGAAAATGATTGAAAAAATTTTATATCAAAATTGTTTATTCCATCAGTATTCATTAACGCAACATCTACACCGTCCATAGATGTTCCACTCATCAATCCTATAGCAACCATATTAGATTTTATATTACTAGTGTATTTATCTCTTGTTTTCATCATATTTGTCCTTTAAAAAATATATAT
>TARA_B100000686_G_scaffold181552_2_pt1 | contig 15691 bp, 12 predicted proteins | sample TARA_B100000686 | Tara Oceans TARA_B100000686 (sample SAMEA2622733) | marine metagenome | biome: marine biome (ENVO:00000447); feature: marine epipelagic mixed layer (ENVO:xxxxxxxxx); material: "saline water (ENVO:00002010), including plankton (ENVO:xxxxxxxx)" | depth 150 m
GTAAATATAAAATAGTAGTTGGAACCTTTAAATATGAAAAAAATGCCAAGAGGCAAATTAAAATTGTAAAATCAGTATTTAAATCAGATCTGAAAAATAAAGAAGGTACGATATTTAAATTAAAAGGGCAAAATAGAAATTTTTATGAAACGCAATTTATTTATTTTGAAAAAAATGAGGCTTATAAGTTCTGCTCTTTTATGAAAAAGAATAGCTTCGACTGCTTTGTTAAGAAAAAAATCTAAATTCTACACCGCTCATTTTCAGCTCTTTTTCTATATTTTCAGTAAACTCTTTAAGATTTACTTTATCATTTGCTTCAGCCCTTACAGTTAATGCGTTTTGTGTATTAGACGCCCTTATCCCCCACCATCCATACTGACTTTCAACACGAATTCCATCAATGCTAACCACATCTAATTTTCTTTTTTTTAAACGATCAGTTATTTCTTTTACAATATCAAATTTTCTAGATTCTATTACTTCAATGCGTGTCTCTGGAGTTGAGAAGGTATTTGGATATGATTCCATTATTTCACTTAAAGGTTCCTTTCTTTTTGATATAATTTGTAAGAATCTAAGTGCTACATAAAATGCATCATCATGACCATAAAAATTATCCTTATACATTATATGACCACTCATTTCTCCTGCTAACGGAGAATTTAAATCTTTCATTTTATCTTTTATAACAGAATGCCCAGTCTTATACATTAAAGGTTTACAGCCCATCTTTAAAACCTCATCAAAAAAAACCTTGCTGGACTTAACATCCATTATTATATTTGGATTCTTATATAGCTTACTAATTTCTTCAGTAAGAAGTATCATATATCTATCGGCCCATATAACTTTTCCATTATTATCTACAATTCCGAGTCGATCTCCATCCCCATCGAATGCAAGCCCTAAATCACATTTATTTTTTTTAACTAAATTTTGGATTTGGACCAAATTTTTCTCAATAGTCGGGTCAGGGTGATGATTAGGAAAATTACCATCAACTTCTTCATTAATAACAAAATTTTCAAGATTTCTAATTTTCCCTAAAATTTTTCTGATGACAACTCCTACAGATCCATTTCCAGGATCCCAGGCTACTCTTATTTTTTTTTTAATCTTTATATCTCTCGATATTCTTTGAGAATAATCATTTAATATATTTATATTTGATATATTTCCTTTTTTTAATGTAATTTTATTTATTAGCCTTTTTGCTACGTTTTGTAATCCTAAAATATCTCTGGAATAAAAGGGTTTGTTATTCACGACCATTTTGAATCCATTATACTCCGGTGGGTTATGCGACCCTGTAACCATAATACCAGCATCCATTTTTAAATGATGTATAGCAAAATAAAGCATTGGGGTTGGACAAAGGCCAATAGACTTTACGTTCAACCCGCTATCATCCAAACCGGCGCATAAAGCTTTATGCAAAGGTGGTGATGTGATTCGACCGTCATATCCTACTGCAATATTCTTATATTTGGACTTATTGCTTAGAATGTTTCCGAAGGATAATCCTAATGTGTAGGCTGTATTTAATGTAAGATTTTTTTCAAACTTACCTCGAATATCATACTCACGAAGTACTTCTTCGTCAAAAAGTTCTATTTTATATCTTCTTTTATCTTCCAATACTGACATACTCCCAGCCAATTCTTTTTACATCATCTGGATTATAAATATTTCTTAAATCAAATATAACCGGTTTTTTTACCAGTCTTTTTAGCTTACTAAGATCTAAAGCACGGAATTCATTCCATTCAGTTCCAATAATGACTGCATCCATATTGGCGCAGGCATCATTTACATTATTGGCAAAAGAAAAATTCTTACATTTTAATTTAGCATTCTCCATAGATTTAGGATCATATGCGCAAATTTTAAAACCTGCTTCAATTAATTTATTTCCAATTATTATAGATGTTGAATCTCTAATATCATCAGTATTGGGTTTAAAACTTAAACCAAGTAAAGCGATATTTATTTTACTTTTTTTTGGGAAATATTTAATAATTTTTTTAGCTATTTCAATAGGTCGATTCTTGTTTGATAAATTAACTGCATCAACAATTGATAATTTAGTTTTGTGTTTTTTTGCAGTAACTGAAAATGCTTTTATATCTTTCGGAAAACATGAACCTCCGAATCCTGGTCCGGCATGCAAAAATTTTGCACCAATTCTTTTGTCAAGACCCATCGCTTTTGAAACATCTTGAATATTTGCTCCAACTTTTTCGCACAGGTTTGAAACTTCATTTATAAATGCTATTTTTGTTGCAAGAAAACTATTGCTGGCATACTTAATTAATTCGGCGGTCTCTATATTTGTTGATATTATTGGTGTTTCAGTTAAGTACAATGGTCTATACACTGATTTAAGTATTTTTTCACTTTTTTTTGTATCTGTACCTATAATTATTCTATCAGGTCTCATAAAATCATTAATTGCAGATCCTTCTCTTAAAAACTCTGGATTTGATGCTACATCAAAGTTTGTACCCTTAATATATCTTGTCATAATATTTTTTATTTTTCTTGAAGTTCCCACTGGTACAGTGGATTTTGTTACGATAACGCAATAGTTAGTAATATTTTTAGCTACTTCTTTCGCTACGTCATATACTGCGCTTAAATCAGCGTCTTCATTTATACGACGTGTAGGCGTACCAACGGTAATAAAAACTACCTTTGCATTTGATATCGCTGGAGACATTTGGTTAGATAATTTAATTTTTTTTGTTGTAAAAAAATGCTTATTGAAAAGATCTTCTAGTCCTGGTTCAAAGATTGGCATTTTGCCATTCTTCAGAGCATTTAATCTATTTTTATCTTTATCAATGCATGTGACATTGAATCCAAATTCGGCAAAACAAAGACCAGATATTAAACCAACATATCCAGTGCCAATCATAGCAATATTCATTAAACTTAACCTATAGTAAATTACTGAACTTTATACAAAAAAATTAAAATATGGCAATTAATATTAGTCTATTGCTACTAACTGGTATTATTAAAAAAATATGAATAAAAAGTAAAAAATATCAACTTAATATTATCTTGTTTTATGGAAGAATCGATGAATTTTTTTGATCTGAAATTAGTCATATATTCTACAGATTCGCAGTGTTTGATTCGATTTATTACAAAAAATTATCTATGAGGACAGTTGGGCAGAGTGTTTATATTTTTCCTCCTAATGGTTATTTCTCTAATAAGCCTCTGCTCAAAAAGAGGTTGAGAAATAATATAAGGTAGAATTTTCTATATTTCCCGTCGTAGTAATTGGCTCTGCCCTACTATCTAAACAACCATCTTGGAACATTGTTAGCATATCTAACAAAACTGTCTCCAAACTTTTTTTCTAAGTATTTTTCTTCTTTTAAAACAACCATATAATGAATCCATATAAATAATAAAATAGATGAAATAAGGTATATAATATTCTCAAATAATAAAAACATACCTAATTGAAAGCCTACAAAAGCAATATATATAGGATTTCTAGTGTAAGAATATATTCCAGTTTTAATTATACGGAAAGTTGGAGTAGAAGGCGGTAATTTTTCATTATATGCCACAAATATTTTAACACTAAGAATAAAAATTGTAACAAATAAAATAATAAGTGCAAATCCTAAAATATTTATAAATAAGTGAAGATTAAAATAAAATTTATACAACTCACCGATAATAAAAGAAGCTGATAAGGATAAAACAAAAAGTTTTAAAGGATTTATATTAACTTCTGCTTTATCTTTCATTCTAAGGAAACTTTATACTTTTTTTAAAAAATTTTCAAAATTAACATAGGAATTTACGATTTTAAATGCCCCTGCATCAAGAAGTGATTGAGGTGATCGATTATTCCAATGTGAGGCAGCTGTGATTCCAACAACATTTAGGTTAGCAGATACGGCTGCCTTCACTCCTGCAATACTATCTTCTAGCACTAAAGTTTCTTCTTTTTTTAAATTATTATCATTAATAACCTTGAGATATACGTCAGGATAAGGTTTTGGTCTTAAAACATGCTCAAAAGTATAAATTTTACTTTTATCAAAAAAATGATCTAATTTTACTTTTTCTAATCCTTTAATAATTCTCTGACTTCCACTGTTAGAACAAATAAAAAAATTACATTTTATAGAATTGAGAAAATGATTAATTTTTTCAACATAAGTTAAGTCATTTTTATAATAATTATTCATAATTTTCATTACTTTAGCTAAAAAAATTTTTTTATCACCGATTTTATATATTTTTGACAAATCTTCTGTAACTTGAATCATTTTGTGACCCGAAAATTTTTCTGCAATATCCTCTGCCGAGTAAATAATATCCATATTTTTTAATACAATGGAAAATGACTTTGCAGCCAACAATTCAGTATCTACTATAACGCCGTCAAAATCAAAAATTAGGTTTTTAATCATTATTATTAAATTTATTAATATATATAATTGACTTATATCAAAAAATTAAAAGTTTCATTGCAATTTAATAAACTTTAGATTAACATTCGTTTATTTAGTGATACATAACTCGTCGTTTAATAACGAAAGTGGGATCGGTCACCTTTAATTTCTTAAAGGAGGGTAAATATGAAGTTTGGATATTTCTGTAATTCCACAAATTGGAACAATAGACCATATAAAGAGTTATTAAATGAAATAAGAGAAATTGCTAAATATTGTGATGAAACTGATTGGGATTCTATTTGGTTTACTGAGCATCATTTTAGTCATGAAGGATTAGAAATTTGTCCTAATCCGATTATGATGAGTGCTGATATTGCTGCACGTACAAAAAAAATCCGCATAGGACAGGCAGCGACTATTATTACATTTTGGAATCCTATTCGTATTGCTGAAGATATTGCTTTGTTGGACAATTTATCCAATGGACGCGTAGAAGCTGGCATAGGTAGGGGAATTTATGGACGCGAAGCATTAAATATGAATGCTGATGCTGATATGAAAGATCAGGCAAAAAATTTTAGACTATTCGAAGAAACCTTAACGATCTTAAAGAAAGCTTGGTCGCAAAAATTTTTTAATCATACTGGAGAATTTTACACATATCCAGCTCCAAACTTTGAGTGGCAGCATGATATGAGCCCTCCGAGTAAAGAGTTTATGAATTTAGAGACAAAGATTTTAGAAAAAATTAGTGTTGTGCCTAGACCTGTTCAGCAACCACATCCTCCACTTTGGCAAGTTGTGGACAGCCCAAGTTCTATAGAATGGGCTGCAAAAAATGGTATCAATACAATAATGTGGATACCTACGGTAAAGTCTTTAAAAAAACGTTTTGAAATTTATAAGAATGCAAAATCTGAAGCAGAAAAAAGAAATGTTGAAATGGGTGAAGGTATTTGCCTTGTAAGAGATATGTTTATTGCAGACACAATGGAAGAAGCAAAAGATAAGGCAGGTGAAAACATGGTGAATTATATGAGATGGGTTTGTCATTGGAGGGGCTTAGGAACCCATATGGATCCAGGTGAAGAATTGCCAAAAACTAAAAATAAACTTGATCTGCTATCATATGATTTTCTTCATAAAAGAAATATGCTTTTTGGAACACTGGATTATGTAATAAATAAAATAGAAGAATTACAATTAGAATTAAATCTTCAAAATCTGCAGGTCTGGTCAAATTTCCCTGGCGTTAAGCATGAGGATTGTATGAAAAGTATCAAAACATTTACTGAAAAAGTTATTCCACATTTCAAACAAAAAGATATATCTAAAATAAAACAAGCCTCATAATGAATCGTAAACAAAACTCCAGAATTTTGTCTGGCGGTAGGGCCGTAGTAGAATCTTTAAAAGTTGAAGGAGTCAAACACGTATTTGGTCTAATTGGTTCTTCAACAATGGAAATATTTGATGAATTATATGACAATAAAAGTATAAAATTTATAGACGTAAGAGATGAAAGAACTGGCTCTCATATGGCAGATGGTTATGCAAGAGCTTTACAGTTACCAGGAATAATGATTGCTGGCCAAAATGGTCCGGGTGCAACCAACCTCATTACTGGAGTTGCACAAGCTTCAGCAGCTTTTTCGCCATTAATATCAATTGCTGGTGCTGTTTCAGCAGAACACGCAGGAAAAGATTCATTTCAGGAAGTTGATCAGCAGTCATTATTTGAACCTATTACGAAAAAAACTTGGACGATAAATAAGATTGAAGAAATTCCTAGAATATTTAATAACGCATTTAGTATAGCTATGAAACCAAGATGGGGGCCTGTTCATATAAATCTCCCAAGAAATATTTTATCAAAAGAAAAAGCTTTTGGAAAGTTCATAAAATCAAAAATTAAACCTCCTCGTAAAGTATCAAAAGATGAATTATTAAAAACTATAAATTTAATCTCGTCATCCTCTAAACCTGTTATAATTGCAGGTGCTGGAATCAAAAATACAAACAGTCACAACGAGGTAATTAGACTATCAAAAATAACCAATATTCCTATTGTGGCTTCAGCGGGACACGGTGATGTTATACCTTGTAATGAAGAATATTTTGCTGGGCAAATGGGGCCGCGCGGTAATTATGTTGCCTCCAGGTTGGTTAAAGAAGCTGATCTAATACTTGCTATAGGAACTCGTCTTGGTTTTAACTCAACTTTTTTTTCGTATGAAAATATAAATAAAGAAGCTTCTATAGTTCAAGTTGATGTTGAGCCTGTTTCATTGGGTAGATATTTTCCGGTTTCAATTGCTATTCATTCAGATGCAAAAGCATTCGTAGAAGAATTAATTAAAAAAATATCAATTAAAAAAGAAATTAATAGGATGGAAAAGTGGACAGAAAATTTTATAGAAGAAAGAAAAAATTATTTAAAAAGAAGAGATTCTGAAGCTCTTTTAAACAACTTTCCCATCCAGCCATCAGGTCTTTTTAAAAATTTAAGAAAGGTCCTTCCAAAAAATTCTGCAATAACATTAGATGCGGGTACATTGTGCTTGCAAGCAACCGATGCGTTAAATTATTTCGAACCTCCATGTCTTTATACCCCTTTAGATTTTGGACTTGTAGGATTTTCTTTTGCTTGTGGATTGGGAGTTAAGGTGGCTAAACCAAAAAAACCGGTTGTAAGCTTAATGGGTGATGGAGGGTTTGGTATGACAATTTCAGAACTAAGCACTGCCGTTCATCACAAAATTAATACTGTAACGGTAGTGATGAACAATAAGTCATGGGGAGCTGAAAAAGCATATCAAAGAGATTTTTTTAAAAAGCGTTATATAGGTTCAGATATCACTAGCCCTCCCTTTGAAAAAGTTGCTGAATTATATGGTGCTAAGGGTTTTAAAGTAGAACGGCTTTCAGAAATTAACGAAGCAGTTCAAGCAGCTTTAAATTGTAATGCTCCAGCTGTTGTAAACGTATCTGTTGATCAAGATGCATTATTTAGCTTTAGAAGAGATTCTTTTAAGCATAAGTCATAATAATTTACAATTGTTCAAATAAAGAAATACTATCTTCATTTGAAAAACAATGATAAGTCATAATAAAAAAGTATTTAAATGAAATTAAAATTAAGAAAATTTATAAAAGCAGTAGACAGAACATACATAGAAGGTGGCAAAAAAGCTCCTAAACCAGTTGAGCTAGTTACGGTGGCGGCAGTAATCAATAATCCTTGGTCAGGAAGAGGTTTTGTAAAAAATCTAAGGCCAGAAATTCTTAAATATGCACCAGAACTTGGTGATTTCTTAGTTGAAGAGTTGCTAAAAGAAATTGGGTCAGCGAAAAATGTTAAAGCATATGGAAAGGCTGCTTTAGTTGGGCTTAAGGGTGAAATAGAACATGCCTCTGCATTTATTCACACCCTTAGATTTGGAAACAAATTTAGAGAGTCTGTTGGTGGCACATCATATTTAAGTTTCACAAACTCTAGAGGACCTGCTGGATGCAAAATATCAGTACCGATGATGCACAAGAATGACTCGGGTTTAAGGCCTTATTATCTTACTCAAGAATTCGCAGTTCATGATGCTCCAATGGATGATGAAATAATCATAGCTATAGGTGCTGCTAACAGCGGAAGGGCGCATGCAAGAACCGGCGATCGATATCAAGATATGAAAGAAATGAAAAAAGATAAAAAATAATTTATGAATTTGCCTCATTCAGGATTTGATAACAACTCTACATATTTTGAATACAACTTAAAATCAAAAGAAGTTCCAAATATATTTATACATGGCGTTGGTCTTGATAATAATATGTGGCTACCACAAAAGAGTTATTTTAAAGATAAGGAAGTCATCTATTATGATTTATTAAACCATGGTAATTCTAAGAAGGGGTATAGAGAGTTATATTTTGAATATTTTTCAAATCAACTAAATCAACTAGTAGAATATTTAAATATTAAAAAGTTTAACTTAATTGGCTTTTCTATAGGCGCATTAATAGCGCAACATTTTGCTTCAAATTTCTGTGAAAAAATTAATAAGTTAATTATTTTAGCCAGCGTATATAAAAGATCTCCCGAACAAATAATAAAAGTAAGAAATAGATATGAGACTGCTCTAAAAGGTGGCAGCATAACAAGGGATTCAATCAACCGATGGTTTAATAAAGAATATTTAATAAAAAATAAAAAAGTGTATAATTTTTTTTTAAATATTCTAGACAATAAAAAACAATATGATTTTTTACCCGCATACAAGTTATTTGTTGAATCTGAAAATTATCCAATAGATTTATGCAAAATAACAATGCCGACATTAATTATGACTGGTGAAAATGATATAGGCTCAACACCAAGTATGAGTGTAATGCTACATAAAGAAATTAACAATAGTGATATATTCATTATACCTAAAGCTAGGCATATGGCTAGTTATGAAAAATCAGATGTAGTTAATGAGAAGATTGATAAATTTTTAAATATATAAATTACTCAACCGTTACTGATTTAGCTAAATTTCTAGGTTGATCGACATCTGTCCCCAGCAAAGTTGCTAAATGATAAGCTATAAGTTGCACAGGAATAGAATATAATATGGGAGCTGTCAAAAGATTGCTATCTGGCAGTGATATTAATTTGTCTGCTAAGCCAGATGATTTTTTAGCCCCTTCCTTATCTGTAATTAAAATTATTTCACCACCTCTAGCCTTTATTTCTTGAATATTTGAAATAGTTTTATTGAAGTATTTATCTGAAGGTGCAAGAACAACAACAGGAACAGAATCCTCAATTAATGCTAGCGGGCCGTGCTTTAATTCACCTGCAGCATATCCCTCACAATGCTTATAAGTAATTTCCTTTAGTTTTAGGGCTCCTTCTAATGCCAATGGGTACATTGGACCTCTGCCAACATAAAAAATGCTCTTAGCCTCTATTAAATCCTTTGCGATATCTGAATAAGTTTTTTCATTTTTTAATATTAGTTTTATATTGCCTGGAATTGTAAATAGATCATTTGTAATTTTCTTTGTCGATTCATTAAATATTCCCTTTTTTTGAGCAATGTGTATACAAAGCAAAGCTAAAACTGTTAATTGGGCAGTAAAAGCTTTAGTTGATGCTACACCGATTTCAGGCCCAGCCAAGGTAGGAAGTATATAATCACTGTCTCTTGTAAGACTGCTACCCAAAACATTAACTATTGAAGCTGTATTGATATTTTGTCTTTTCATTTTCTCAAGACATTTAATTGTATCCATAGTTTCTCCAGATTGAGAAACAAGTACGCCTAAGGTTTTGTCATTAACAGAGTTTTCACGATAGCGGTATTCAGAAGCAATTTCAACTAATGTGTTAATTTTAGAAATTTCTTCAAACCAATATTTAGAAATCATACAGGCATGGAATGCTGTTCCGCATGCTACAAGTGAAAGATTATTGATTTTTTTCGTATCAAATTTAAATTGAGGTAAATATACCTTATTGTCATTTTTCTTTGCAAAATTTAATAAAGTATCGTCAATACTTTTTGACTGATAATGAATTTCTTTAATCATAAAATGCTTATACTGATTCTTCGAAGTGTGAGATTGTAAGGATATATGATCATGAATTACGTTTTTCTTAACCTTAAATGATTGATCAAATATTTTTGCCTGACCATTACCAATTTCACCAATATCGCCTTCTTCAAGATAGATGACTTTGTCTATATGATTTGGCAATGCAAGTGTATCAGACGCAACGCAATTTAACGATTTTGAAAGACCCAATACTAATGGACTACCTTTTCTACTAAAATATAAATTATTTGAATTTTTTAGTAAAAAAACCAGAGCGTAATTTCCTTCAATTCTAGTTGTAATTTCCTTCATTGCTTCCAGGGGTGTTGCCCCATCCTCAATTAAATAATTCATAAGTTCTGCAACAACTTCGGTATCTGTAGACGATTTATAATCGATTTTTTGATTTGCTAAAGATTTTTTTATATCTAAATAATTTTCAATAATTCCATTATGAACTAAAGCACAATTTCTTTTGACAAAAGGATGGGCATTCTTATTGGATGGTTCACCATGCGTTGCCCATCTTGTATGACCAATTCCTATATTTCCAGCTAAAGGTTTATTATAAATTAATTCTTTTAGATTAGCTAATTTTCCCTGAACTTTTCTATAATCAATTTTATTATTTGTAATTGTTGCTACTCCAGATGAATCATATCCTCGATATTCTAACTTAGATAATGCTGTCAACATACCTTTTACACAATCAGTTTTATTTACTATACCTATTATTCCACACATAATAATTCCTAATACCTATGATTTTTCCAACCCATTAAACTGGTTAAAAAAGAAATTTTAGTTAAAGTTTTTTTAAATTCTACCCATTTTCTTCTTTTAATTTTTGACCAAGCAACTTCAGATAGTGCTATTAACCTGGGATTAATCATTGAGTCCATAAAATTTATATTAGTAATTGTTTCAGACCATAAATTGCCTTGAATTCCAATGACATTTTTCCGGTATTTTTTACTAATCTTTTCTAATGGTTCCCAGCTAAGAACATCCTTAGTATTAATTATGCCCGCCCAAACCAAGCCTCTATCTAAGTTTGATTTAGATTGTGCCATATCGAAATAACATTTTTGTGCAGGACATATAATCGCATCATAACCTTGTTCAACTATTTTCTGACCTTTACCAATGTCCTCCCAACAAAAAACTAAACAGCTTTTCTTTATATTATTTCTTTTTAAAGATGAAGTTACTGCCTCGTTCCATACTGCAACCTTTTTGTTTGTTTTATATAAAATTTTTTGAACTTTATTAACAAAGTAATCTTGCACATCTTTAGTTGTTTGTAATTTATTTTTTTTCATTAATTTAATAATTGCTGGAGATTTTTTCCAACTATTTTTAGGCCTCTCGTCAACTCCAATATGTACAAAATTAAATTTAAATATTGAAGAAATTTCTTTAAAGATTTTATCAATAAATTTCCATGTAAATTTAAGACCTGGATTTAAAGTGTTATTAGGATATGGACCTTTATAATCTTGCCAAGAAAGATCGCCCTTCTCCTTAAGCTGCTCAAAAGAATTTACTAAAGCCCAAGAATGAGAAGGAATATCTATTTCTGGCATAATATGAATTGATAATTTTTTTGCATAGTTAATTATTTTTTGAATATCTTTCTTTGTATAATATCCTCCTGTCGGTCCAAAACCGCCACCGTATGTTGGAGGTACAAATTCATTATAACCTCTATAAGAAAGTTTCCTTGTTAATCCAGGAAAACACTCTAGTTCAAGCCTCCATGCTTCATTATCTGTTAAATGCCAATGAAAACGGTTTATCTTAAACATTGCCATAAAATTTAATAGTTTGATGATTGTTTCTGTTGGATAAAATTGTCTAGCAGAGTCAAGGTGCATCCCTCTCCAAGAAAATCTAGGGTAGTCGTGAATAACCCCTTCCTTTATCTTGCCTCTTTCTAAATACAAAACTTGCATCAGCGTGACTAAGCTATAAAAAATACCGCTCTCAGTATTCGATTGTATTTCGATGATTCTTTTCTTAATTATAATTTTATATTCTTCATTTTTACATTTTATTTTTTTAAAATCTAATCTTAAGCCATTTTTATTCTCATAAAAATACTCATTATTTGCAATAATTTTACCGACTATATTAAATATTTTTTTTACCTTTTTATTGCTAATAATAAAACCCATAGAAGAATCTAAAGTTTTGCCATTCAAGTTATAATATTGTGGTTCTGGTATGACAGGAATCTTATGTAAATAATTTTGCGATAATAGTTTATGGTCATTTTTAACATATTGATCAAATCTTAAATCTTGAATTTTAGTTTTAAGTTTTTTTCCACCTCTGGATATGCAAAAAACCCCTTCTAAACCTGATGAAATATTATAAATATTGTATTTATTCCTTTCTAATTTAACTTTAAAACTCCATTTGCAATTATGATCAATATTTTGATTATTGATTTGCTCTATTTCATAATATCTTCCCAAATTTTTTGAAATCTTAGCATTTGTTATGTTAACAATAGAATAAATAAGGCTAAAGCATATTTTTAAATTTTTAATTTTTGATCTAGATATATTTTTTAAATTAATACACAGAAAATTATTCCTATTAAACTTTGTGGATATTTCCAAATCAAACATTATAAAATTTATATATTTATTATTGAATTATAGCTGATTTTAGTAAATTGGGAAAAGTAAAACTTAATTATATATAAACAAAAACAATAATTAATCCTCTTTAGATATAAATTTATTTTGTAACTGATCTATCATTACCGCTAACACAATAATTGTTCCCATAATTACTTTCTGCCAAAAAGAACTTACACCCTGAAGAATCATGCCATTACTTAAAACTCCAATTACAAATGCCCCTATAATAGTTCCTCCGATAGATCCTCTGCCACCCATTAATGAGGTGCCTCCTAAAACAACTGCAGCTATCGCATTTAGTTCCCATGTAGTTCCTGTTGCAGGATGAGAAGAAATTAATTGAGAAGTTACGATTACCCCTACTATACCTGCACAAAGACCTGAAATTCCATAAGTTAATAACGTTACTGTATTTACATCTACACCCGATAAGTTAGCAGCTTTTGTATTTCCTCCTATGGCGAATATATGTCTTCCAAATCTCGTTTTAGTTGTTAAAAAAACTGCAATTAATGCGAGAATAAACATAACCCAAATTGTGTAAGGTAATGATAAAAATGTTCCAGCTCCTATATTAGGAAATCCTGTATTATTTAAATCTTGTTTACCTACCAAATTTGGAAATGTAGCCCCATTATTAATTAATAATGCAAAACCTCTGGCAACATAAAGCATTCCAAGTGTGGCAATAAATGGCGCTACATGCAATCTAGTAATTACAAATCCATTTATACAACCAAATAAAAACCCTATTAAAACACTTATTACAACTATCACCCATACTTCAAAATATATAACTACATCTAAAAATTGAATTATTAATCCTTTATCTATTAACATCCCTGCGATCATACCGCACAATCCAACTATAGATCCAACTGACAAATCAATACCTGCAGTTAAAATCACAAAAGTCATACCAATTGCCAATATTGCATTAATAGCAACATGTTTTGTCAGAATTATAAGATTTGTTGATGATAAAAAAGCATCTGAAGTGAATGCAAAAAATGAAAAAATGAAAATTAAAGCTATAAAAGCTCTTAATTTAAATAATGCTGCTTTTACTGTTAAACCTTGCATATTTATCCTTGTGAAAATTTGACCAAATTATCTTCAGTTATTTCTATACTCTTTAATTCTTTTGTAATTTTTCCTTTAGCTAGAACTAAAACTCTATCAGCTACAGCTAATACTTCTTTAATTTCTGATGAAACAAAAATTATTGATATTCCTTTTTCAGATAATTTTTTCATAATATAAAAAATTTCTTGTTTAGCTCCAACGTCAATTCCTCTTGTGGGCTCATCAAGCATCAATAATTTTGGATTAGTTTCTAAAGCTTTGGCAACAACAACTTTTTGTTGATTCCCTCCACTCAGTGAAGTAATTAAATTATTATAGCTAGAAACCTTTATCCCTAAATATTCAATAGATTTTTTAACAATTGTCGTCTCTTTTTTGGAATTTAAATAAAATCCTTTAAAACTCCTAGAAATTTTTGATAGCAAAATATTAGAAAGTATTGACAAACATTGAATTAATCCTTGTCCTTGCCTATCTTCTGGAACCAATACAATTCCATCATTAATTCTTGCTGCAATTGATGATTTTTTAAGGATTTTATTTTCCAATTTTATTGACCCTTCAAAATTATTATTTAAACCCATTATTACTTCAAGTAATTCAGTTCTCCCTGAGCCCATTAATCCATAGAGGCTTAAAATTTCTCCGGCCCTAGAATTAAAAGATACATTATCAAGAATCAATTCATCACTGCTCTTTTTCTTTAAAAAAATTGAGTTAGCCTCAATAACATTTTTACCTACATTTGGTTCTGCTATATTTACAGATTTAAAATTTTTCATACCAACCATTTTTTCAGTAATCCAAGGAATATTTACTTTTTCAATTAATTCTTCACAAATAAATTTGCTGTCCCTTAAAATTGTAATTATATCGCCAATTTTCATAATTTCTTCAAGTTTATGTGAAATATAAATTATACTCACACCTTCTTTTTTTAATCCTTCTATAACGGAATATAATACTGAAACTTCATTTTTACTTAATGCAGAACTTGGTTCATCCATTATAAGAATTTTTGTGTTTTTTGCTAAAGCTTTAGCAATTTCCACTATTTGTTGTTGACCTATCCTTAAATTTTCAACTACATCATCAGGTTTGATAGCTTGATTAAGTTTTCTCATCAAATTTTTAGTAATTTCTTTTTGTTTTTTTGTATTAATAGTAAAATAGTTAGAAATTTCATGACCCATAAAGATATTTTCATGAACAGTTAAATTTGGAAACAAGTTTAACTCTTGGTGTATAATACCAATTGAATTTTTTTCAGCATCCTTAGTTGAATTTATATCTAATATTTTATTATTTAAAATCATATCTCCAGAAGTTTGCTTTTCAACACCGGCTAATATTTTCATTAGAGTAGATTTGCCAGCACCATTTTCTCCAACCAAAACATTAACCTTACCCTTATAAACATTAAAACTCACATCTTCTAATGCTGTTACTCCGGGATAATTTTTAAATATATTTTTAGCTTTTAAAATTATTTCCATTTTTAAATCTCTTTAATTTCAATTGGGGTAATAAATATTTTATCAGGTCTATCAAAAGTTATTGCTCCATAGAAAAATATCTTTTTCCCAACAATATTTTTAAGATTTAACGGTCCTATAATTTCATTTAATACTTTTCTTTTAATAACTCTAGAAACATCAGCGAAATCAAGCTGATTCACAAAATCGTTAAATTTTATAAATTTTACTGAGTCTCTTATTGAATCTTTTTTTATTACAGGTCCTATAGTAATAAGTATTTCTGAACTGTATTCTTTATTTAACTTTATTGTTAATGAACCCACTCTTGAAGAATCATTTAGGGAAGCAACCTCTCCTTCGCCCTTAATCATAAAACTATAACTACCTGTTCCCGATCTATAACCATATTTTTCTTCCGCTATTTCCTTATTTTTAAATAATTCATCTAAAATAAAAGTTAATTCTT
>TARA_B100000686_G_C16805788_1_pt1 | contig 15672 bp, 13 predicted proteins | sample TARA_B100000686 | Tara Oceans TARA_B100000686 (sample SAMEA2622733) | marine metagenome | biome: marine biome (ENVO:00000447); feature: marine epipelagic mixed layer (ENVO:xxxxxxxxx); material: "saline water (ENVO:00002010), including plankton (ENVO:xxxxxxxx)" | depth 150 m
TTTTTTTATTTTTTATCAATATGTATAGTAAACAATTAATGTATTCCATCAAATAGTAAAGTTGTTTAATTATCATATTTATATTACTGAAAATATTATTCTTTGTAATCAGATAGTTCCCTTGCGGAAGGATCTATGACATTTGTCCATTTTGGCATCCAGAAATGAGGAATTAATTCTGTAATATTACCGAAAAATTCTTCAAACACTTTTCGATAATAATAGCTTTCTTTCAAATGAGGTGTACAATGTTTATATAATTTTCTTTGTTTAAAAAATTCTTCATCACTAATAATTTGATCAATATAGTTTTGGATGATATGGTGCCATGATCTGTTTCGGGAGCTGACTCCATCAGAAAAAGCACATTTTCTTCTCCATAGAACTTCATCGGGCAAGAGATTTTGACCATCAAATGCTTTCCGTAGGAGATGCTTCTCTAATTTTTGAACTCCATCAAAATTTTTCATTTTAGCAGGAATTGATAAATAATACTTCACAAATTCTTTATCTAGAAAAGGTGTTCTTGCTTCTAAACCATTAGAACTTATACTGCGATCTGAACGTAATACATCAAAGTAGTGTAATTCTTTCACCAAGCGCTCACTTTCAAATTGAAGGTCTTCCAATGATGGTGCATTTTTCATATATACATAGCCACAACAGACTTCATCACTTCCATCACCATTATAAATAACTTTGCAATCTGTATTTTCGCTAATATATTTTGAGACTAAATAATTTCCAACGCTAGCTCTAACTGTTGTAGTATCATAAGATTCAATATTATAAATAACTGTTTCAATAGCACCTAAAAAATCTTCTTCACTTATTTCAATCTGATGATGGTTTGTATTTAGAAAATCTGCTACTGTCTTTGCATACTCTAAATCAACACTACCTGGCATACCGATTGAAAATGTATTTAACCTTGGTCCTGGATTATAATAAGATACCAGGCTTGTAATAAGGCTTGAATCAAGACCACCAGATAAAAGGCAACCAATTTCTCTTTCTGTCATCAATCGTTTTTTTACAGCATTAGTTAGCAAAATATTAATCTCATTGCAAATAATCCATTCGTCCTTATCAATTGGTTTTAAATTTTTATAAAAAAAATAACGGTTAAAGGTTTCTGGAATTTTGGAACACCACCAAGTTCCAGGTGGAAAAGCAGAGATATTATCACAATATTTAATCATTGGTTTAGCTTCCGAAGCAATAAAAAATTCATCTTTACTTGAACCTATAAATCCTGGACGCACTCCAATAGGGTCTCTTGAAGCATATACTGAATTTGATGATGCATCATGAATTACAAACATGAAAACACCATCCAATTCATTTATCGTCCTCTCTATGCCAAATTCTCTATACAAAAATAAAATAATTTCACAATCTGATCCTGTCTCTAAATTAAAGTCATATTTTTCCGCAAGATCCTTGTAATTATATATTTCTCCATTGCAAATCAAAGTCAGAGATTTGTCATGTGGATGTTTCATAGGTTGGTCTCCAGATGAACTAATACCCATTATTGCTAAACGGTGGAAAGCAAATAACACTTCATCATTAATTTTTATGTAATGTGTATTATCTGGTCCTCTGTAACTAATTTTATTAACAGAATCCTGTAGTTCTGACCAATTATATCTATAACCTTTATAGAAAAATATTCCGCACATACTTATTTATTCTAATCCCCCATTTATGATATTTAAAAACTGCTTAACTACATTTAACAAATTTTTCTCATTCCTATTCAATCTTATGGATTAATTAATATAGGAAACTATATCTAACAAGAATAGTCAATAAGATATTTCTGATTATGCTATATTTGCAATGAGGTATGAAATTTATTCGTACCATCGAAAAGCCACTAAATACCTTTTAATTTAATATTTTAAGAATAAACTGAACAATGTAAATAAAATTAAATAATTTTAGCTGTAAATTTTATAATTATAAAATTTAGTTAAATATTATTAACTTGACTTTATTGGTAATTCTTGAATATTATCTTACTCGGTTAATTGTTATTTGAAAATTCAGCAAAGGATTTTATCCAGAAAGGTTTAGGGCACAGGCCCATTGATGCCTTGGCAACCAGGGAATTTCTTTCCCCAGGTGCTAATTCCTGCCTTGGTGAATTACCAAGGAAAGATAAGAGCATGCATTGCTGAATCTTATCCTATTTTACTTTGGTTTTTTTAGATCAAAATACCTTTAAAAACCACATCCTAATAAATTTGACAAATTTTTAACATAAAACATAATTCTAAGGAGATATTTATGAGCGAACTATCTAAAAATTTTGATACATTACAGATTCATGCTGGTCAAGAGCCAGCAGCTGGTACAAATGCTCGAGCGGTACCAATTTTTTCATCTACATCTTATACATTTAACGATACAGATCATGCAGCAAATCTTTTTGCGCTAAAAGAATTTGGCAATATATACACCCGTATCATGAATCCAACTACGGATGTATTTGAACAAAGAATTGCAGCTTTAGAAGGAGGTGTAGCAGCATTAGCAACATCTAGTGGCCAAGCAGCTCAATTTCTTGCTTTACAAACGATATGTAAGTCTGGAGATAACATTGTATCATCAAGTTATCTTTATGGAGGCACTTATAATCAATTTAAAGTATCATTCCCAAGGCTTGGTATAAATGTAAAATTTGCTGATGGGGATGATCCTTCGTCTATAGAATCTTTAATTGACGATAATACAAAAGCGATATATTTAGAAAGTATTGGAAACCCAAAATATAGCGTTCCTGATTATGAAGCTATTTCAAAAATAGCAAAGAATCATGGAGTACCAGTTGTAGTTGATAATACTTTTGGAATGGGTGGATATATATGTAAACCAATTGATTTTGGTGTTGATATTGTTGTGCACTCTGCAACAAAATGGATTGGCGGACATGGAAATACTATTGGTGGTGTAATTATTGATGGTGGAACTTTCCCTTGGGATAATGGACGTTTTCCAGAGTTTACGTCCCCGTCCCCTGGTTATCATGGACTAAATTTCTGGGAAACCTTTGGTCCAGATGGAGTTCTTGGTGCAAATGCCGCTTTTATTCTTAGAGCCCGTGTTGAAGGGCTTAGGGATTTCGGTCCTTCTCAACATCCATTTGGTTCTTTTTTACTGCTACAAGGAATAGAAACCCTCTCATTAAGGGCACAGCGCCATGTAGAAAATACCCTAGATCTAGCAAAGTGGCTTCAAAATCAAATTAATGTAAATTGGGTTAGCTACCCTGGTTTAAGTGATCATCCTTCATATAATAATGCATCTAAATACCTGACTAATGGTTATGGAGGCGTATTATCCTTTGGTATTGATGGAGGTATAGAATCTGGTAAAAAATTCATTAATAGTGTTCAATTAGCCAGCCATTTAGCAAATGTCGGTGATGCAAAAACACTTGTTATTCATCCAAACTCTACCACCCATCAACAATTAACTGATGAAGAAAAATTATCTTCAGGCGTTACAGATGATCTTATCCGTGTTTCTGTAGGACTGGAGCATATAGATGATATAAAAGCTGATATAGGTCAAGCCTTAGAAAAAGCACAAATTAGTTAATTTAATACTAAAATTATATAGTGCCATCAAATTTTAGATCCCGATGGCACTATATAGATTAGAGGACTCATGAGGATTGTTGTATTAAATCTAATGCCCAATAAAATTGAGACTGAAAATCAATTGAAAAAAAGTTTGGGTAATAATGACTACGATCTAGAATTTACCTTTTTACGAACTGCAACCTATCATTCCAAAAACTCTGACCCCGTTTACTTAGATGAAAATTATAAAATTATTGATGATATAATATCAGAACATTTTGAGGGGTTTATTTGCACTGGCGCACCAGTAGAAACACTTCCTTTCGAATCTGTATTGTATATGGATGAATTGACCCAAATTATTCAATGGGCCAGAAATAATACTATTTCATCCTATTATATATGTTGGGGTGCAAATGTAGCACTTTACTATTTCTATGGAATTGAAAAAGTTCTTTATGAAAAGAAATTTTCTGGTATTTATGATCATGAAATTCTGATACCAGATGCGAATCTTATGGATGGTCTTAGTGGCATAGTTAAAATGCCTGTTTCTAGATTTGCAGGTGTTAAAAAAGAAGATATAGATGCCGTGGAAGATTTAGAATTACTATTGTATTCAAGGCAATCTGGGCCCTGCCTTATAGCCAGTAAAACCTATAGTGAATATTTTAATTTTAATCATTTTGAATATGATGCGGAGACACTTTCAAATGAATACCATCGTGACATAAAGAATGGGATGGAAATAGGTTTACCTCTTAATTATTTTCCAAATGATAATCCCGATCAAACCCCAATTAAATGCTGGGCAAACAATAGTACCCTTTTTTTTAATAATTGGCTTAAGAGTATGCAAAATAATTAATCTTCAAGGAAAATAATTAAATATTTAAAATTTTGTTTCCCTAAAAAATCTTTTTTGAACTTTTTTTTATATATTTAGTAATGCAATAGCAGTACTTAATTCTAAGGTAAAAATATAATAATAATTAACATAGGCTTTCGTTGAAATTAAAAATATTGAAATTTGGAGGATCGTCCATTGCAGATACAGAAAAAATTCGCAATGTTGCCAATATTATATCCTATAATAATCGGAAGTATAAAATAGCCATAGTGATTTCTGCCTTAGGAAATGTGACAGATAAACTGAAAGAACTTTCGGAAACAGCGGCGTTAGGAAAATCAATAAAACAAAGATTTAATTCTTTGTACAGCAAACATCAACAATATCTAGATGATTTATTTCCACAAGTAAATGATAAAAAAAGTTATCTTGAAAAATATTTTCTTGAATTAAAAGCTGAACTTTCCTTAATTAGAAAAAAGAATCACATTAGTTCAAAAAGTAATGATAAAATCTTATCCTATGGTGAATTACTTTCTACTAAAATTTTATCACAATATTTATCCTTTATTGGTATTCCATCCGAGCAGCTAGATGCAAGAAAAGTTATTTTAACAAATAGCAACTTTGGACATGCATATGTTCATTATCAAAAAACATTTCATAAAATCCGTTCTTATTACAAAAACCGAAAAAAAATACAAGTAATAACAGGTTTCTTAGGAGCTGACGAAAATGGAAAAACAACAACCCTGGGTCGAAGTGGATCAGATTATACTGCTTCGATCTTCGGGGCCGCATTAAATGCAAAAATAATTGAAATATGGACAGATGTTGATGGAATTCTCTCTGCAAATCCTAAAATCGTTAAAAATGCCAGATCTATCACCAGAATAACATATGAAGAAGCAATGGAATTAGCACATGCTGGTGCAAAAGTTATTTTTCCTCCTTCTATGATACCCGCACTTTATAAAAATATTCCAATCAATATAAAAAATACATTTAACCCAAAAGCGCCAGGGACAATGATTGGAACAGACCGCGAAAATCTAAATGAAGTTGTTGTCGGAATATCATCTTTATCCAATATCTCCCTAATATTGCTTCAAGGTGCAGGCCTTGTCAGCTTAAAAGGTACAATCGGACGAATTTTTTCAAGTTTAGCAAAAGAAAAAATTAACATCCTACTCATTTCAATGGCATTCAGCGAACATTCCGTCTGTTTTGCAATAAAACCAAAGTATAATTCATCTGCGTTGAAAGCATTAAAAACTGAATTCAAAGATGAAATTAAACAAAAACAAATTGATAAAATTAAATTAGAAAATAAATTGTCACTTGTAGCAGTAGTTGGAGAGGGAATGCGCCAAAATCCAGGAGTTTCTGGTCGTGTCTTTTCCACTCTTGGCAATCATAATATCAGTATTATTTCTATTGCACAAGGTTCATCTGAGCGAAATATTTCTTTTATTGTTGATGATTCTAATGTTTCAAAAACCTTAAACGTCTTACATAATGAATTTTTTGGACCAAATGAAAACTTCGTATACATCTACTTATTAGGAATCGGTACTATCGGATCTGAACTTTTAAATATTATTAGCAATGTAAATTTGAAAAATATAAGAATCACTGCTTTGGGCAACACAAAAAAAATGATTCTAGATAAAGTTAGTATAAATCCAGATACCGCAATTGATCAATTAAACAAAAGTTCTACATCAATCATTTTAGATCAATTTCTAAATCATAAAAGCTCTATATTAAACCAGAAAATATTTATCGACTGCACTGCAAGTAAATCCATTGCAAAAAAATATTTAGATATAATTAGTAGAGGTTTTTCGGTAGTTACAGCAAACAAAATTGCTAACACTCTGGATTATGATTACTACAATGCTATTCGAAAAGCGGCGAAAGAAAAACAAGTTGATTTTCAATACGAAACAAATGTAGGTGCGGGACTACCTATTATTAAAACAATCCAAGAATTACAGAAAAGTGGGGATGAAATTCTGGAAATAAAGGGTATTTTATCTGGTACATTAAGCTATTTATTTAATAGCTTCGACGGGATTAATACTTTTAGCTCACTAGTCAGTTCTGCAAAAGATAAAGGTTTTACTGAGCCAGATCCTAGGGATGATTTAAATGGCATGGATGTGGCAAAAAAAATATTAATACTGGCCCGTGAAACCGGTGCTAAATTAAACCTTGAAAATGTTTCTGTTGAAAGTTTAATACCAAAAGATTTAGATCCAGATATATCTATCGATGAGTTTTTAATTCAGCTTTCCAAATTTGATTCATTTTACCATAATCGTTTTATAGATGCAGAAACCAGCCAGAAAGTTTTACGTTATATCGGCTCCTGGGATGGGAAAGAGGCTAAAGTAGGCTTGGAAGCCGTAAACCAAAAAAGTCCATTTTATTACCAGAAAGAAAGTGAAAATATTATAATTTTAAAAACAAAATTGTATAATGAAGAGCCTCTAGTAATTAAAGGTTATGGAGCCGGTGCCAAGGTTACAGCAACAGGTATTCTTCAAGATATTCAAGCATGTATAATGAATAGTAGATGAATAAAAAAATCAAAGTCAGTATATTGGGTGCTACTGGGATGGTTGGTCAAAATTATGTACGATTGCTCAATAATCATCCTTGGTTTGAAATCATTGATGTAGCCGCTTCACCACGATCAAAAGGAAAAACATACAATGAAGCAATAGGTAAAAACTGGTTAATGCCAGATCCAATACCGCCTTTAGTTCGTAATTTGAAAGTACGGGATGCACGTGATTTTGATAGTATTAAAAAAAATGTTGCTTGTGTTTTTTCTGCTATAGATCTACCAAAAAAAGAAATACGAGAATTAGAATTCAAATATGCAAAAGCTGGTTTTCCCATAATTAGTAATAATTCTGCTCATCGATGGACTGATGATGTCCCTATGATTATCCCTGAAATAAATCCAGATCATGCAAATGTAATCTCGCTTCAGCAATCTTTGCGCAATTTCCCTTCTAGTGGATTTGTGGCAGTAAAACCAAATTGTTCAATTCAATCCTACCTTATTGCTTTGCATGCTCTCGATGCATCAGGTTTTCCTATAGATAAAGTTCAAGTTACTACACTACAAGCTCTTTCCGGAGGTGGACATTCAACAATTATTTCCCCTGAATTTGAAATGAATGTTGTTCCCTATATTGATGAGGAAGAACAAAAAACTGAAAATGAACCATTAAAAATATTAGGTCATATAAGAGATAATGGGATTCAAAATACAAACAGGATGCAAATATCAGCTACCTGTACAAGAGTCCCTGTGATTGATGGTCATATGGCTATTGTTTATTTTCAATTCAAAGATAAAAAATTATCTATTGAAAGAATTAAATCAATCTGGAGCAAATTCAAAGGAATTCCTCAAATCAATAAATTTCCTTCAAGCCCAAATAGACCTATTATATATATGAATGAAGAAAATCGTCCTCAGCCCAAACTGGACCGAGATCTTGAAAATGGAATGGCTCTAACAATTGGGCGATTAGAAAAAGATAAAATTTTTGATTTTCGATTTGTAGCATTATCACATAATACTGTTAGAGGCGCTGCTGGCGGTGCTATTCTAATGGCAGAATTATTAGTACATAAAGGATATATTAATGCCGAAAAAATCAATTAAAGTTCAAGCAACAGCTACTGTTGCTAATGTTTCATGTGGCTTTGACTGTATAGGATATGCTACTTCAAATCCATTAGATACTGTAACAATTACCAAAAACAATAAAACCGAAATTGAAATAGTTTTATATGGGGAAAAATCAGATTCCATTCCAACTGATCCAGAGAAAAATACAGCAGGGAAAGCAGTTCAATCATATTTAAATACTATAAATCATTCCAAGGGGTGTTTAATAGAAATAGAAAAAGGTATTCCTCCTGGCAGCGGGATTGGATCGAGCGCAGCCAGTGCGGCAGCAGCATTGGTAGGTATCAATGAGCTTATGGATAAACCTCTATCAACAAAAGAACTATTGATGCATGGTATGGCGGGAGAAGCAGTAGCATCCGGAGCGTTTCACGCAGATAATATTGCTCCTGCTTTACTTGGAGGCATAATCTTGGTACGTAGCTATGAGCCTCTTGATATCTTGAATTTACCTGTCCCTAAAAACCTATATAGTACTACAGTGCTTCCTGACTTTTCAATCAATACTAAAGAAGCACGAAGAATGCTACCTAAGCGCGTTCCTTTAAAATCTGCTGTTGCTCAAGCAGGAAACCTAGCAGGGTTCACTTTGGGTCTTCACAATGGAGATTTAGATTTATTAAAAAGGTCCATGACAGACCAATTTGCTGAACCAGTTCGTGCTAAACTAATTCCAGGCTACAATGCAATCCAGAAAGCTGCTATTGAAAGTGGAGCTATCGGATGTGGAATCTCTGGATCAGGACCTGCCTTATTTGCTTTATGTGATTCTGAAAATAGATCTAAAGATGTTGCCATTGCAATGGTTGAAACTTTCAAAAAAAACGGTCTGAACAGTACTGCATATCGATCACCTATTCACTGTTTCCCTCCAGCGATAATTAACTAAAATTATGCGCTATTACAGCACAAACCAAAAATCCCCTTCTGTCGGATTTAGAGAAGCACTATTTAAAGGTCTAGCTCCTGATAAAGGCTTATACCTTCCAGAATCCATTCCATCATTTGAAACTTCTTTTTTTAAAAATGAAATGACCTATACTGAACTTGCGACAGAAATGATTCAACCTTTTGTATCTGAATATATCTCGGAACCAAAACTCGCTGAAATTTGCAATACTGCTTTTACATTTGATATTCCTCTTATTTGCTTAAATGATAACATTTATTTATTAGAATTATTTCATGGACCAACTATGGCATTTAAAGATTTTGCTGCAAGATTTATGGCGCGCTGCATGGAATACTTGCTATCGGAAAAAATCACAATATTGGTTGCTACATCTGGCGATACTGGCGGTGCTGTAGCAAATGGGTTTTTAGGTCTGGAAGGGATCAATGTTGTTATTTTATATCCAGCTGGGCGTGTAAGCGAAATACAGGAAAAACAATTAACAACTTATAAAGGTAATATTACTGCACTTGAAGTAAATGGGAGTTTTGATGATTGTCAAAAAATGGTAAAAGATGCTTTTCTTGATAAAACGTTATCCCGAAAACTTAATCTTAGCTCTGCTAATTCCATTAATATCGCCCGCCTGCTTCCACAGTCTGTTTATTATGCTTGGGCATGGAAACATGTGAATTCCAACCAACCAACTATATTTAGTGTACCCAGTGGAAATTTTGGTAATCTCACTGGAGGTATATTTGCTAAACATATGGGACTCCCCATACAAAAATTTATTGCCGCAACGAATGCAAATAACGTATTTCCTCAATATTTAAAAACAGGAAAATTCAATAGTATCCCATCTAAGGAAACTATCTCCAATGCGATGGATGTTGGGAATCCAAGTAATTTTGATCGCATCATAAAAATTTATGATGAAAATAGAAATGATATTCAGAATGATATTATTAGTTGGAGCTTTAAAGATAGAACGACAAAATATATTATTAAGTCAATACATAATAATTTTAATTATTTAGTAGATCCGCATACAGCGGTAGGCATATCAGGTATAGAAAAATATAAAAAGAAAATAAATACAGATTTTAATTATATTGCCATAGCGACAGCACACCCTGCAAAATTTATCCAAGTGATGAAACCAATTATTAATAAAGAGATTACAATACCAAAACAGCTTCAAAAATCAATGGAAAAAGAAAAAAATAGTATTAGAATTCCTGCCTCGTATTCATCTTTAAAAGATTTTTTGATCTAGAGATAAAGGAAATAAAATGAAATTTGATACCAAAGTATTACATGCGGCAATTAAACCAGAACCAGTTACAGGATCCATACTGCCACCACTTCACCAAACGGCAACTTATGTCCTTGAAGAAGTTGGAAAGGATAAAGGTTTTGATTATACAAGATCCGCAAATCCAACTCGGCAAATGATGGAAGAACATCTTGCTGCTCTTGATAGCGGTAAATACGGGGTTGCATATTCTAGTGGGATGGCAGCTGTTGATAGCTGTTTAAAATTATTAAAGTCTGGAGACCATGTAATCTGTTCTGACGACGTTTATGGTGGTGTATCAAGACATTTTAACCAGATTTTGGTTAATTATGATTTACATTTTACTTACGTAGACACATCTTATCCCGAAAATATTGAGGCTGCAATACAGCCTGAAACAAAAATGATATGGGTGGAAACACCTACTAATCCCTTATTAAAAATAACTGACCTGGATGCTGTATCAAAAATTGCTAAAAATCACAATTTGCTTTTTGGTATAGATACAACTTTTGCGACACCAGTATTTCTAAGACCTCTGGAATATGGTGCTGATCTAGTGATGCATAGTACTACAAAATATCTTAGTGGTCATAACCAGTTAATAGGAGGCATTGTAATAACAAATAGAGAAGACCTATTTGACCAGCTGAAATTTGTTCAAAAAACAATAGGGTCAGTACCTAGTCCTTTCGATTGCTGGCTTACCATTTTAGGAATAAAAACTCTTGATTTACGAATGAAAAAACATGCAGAAAATGCCCAACAAGTTGCTGAATTTTTAGAAAATCATCCAAAAATTTCTAGAGTAAGCTATCCAGGATTATCTTCCCATCCGATGCATCATGTCGCAAAAGACCAGATGAGTGGTTTTAGCGGCATGATTTCATTTGAATTAACTGGTGGTATACCAGCTGGTAAAACACTAATGAATTCCGTTAGATTAGCCCAACTAGCTGAAAGTCTTGGTTCTGTTGAAACTATGATTACCCACCCTGCAACAATGACTCATGCTGAAGTACCAAAAGAAGAACGTGTAGCAAGAGGCCTAACAGATGGTCTTGTCCGCATATCTATTGGTATCGAGAATGTGAATGATATAATCTATGATCTTGAAACTGCATTAGATAATTCATAGTAGAAATATTCCTAAAAAAGGTAAAAAGTCATTGTGGCAATAAACTTTTCATCTTTTTTTCTAATTAGAAAAAATTTCAATATTATCTATTTTACAATAACACAGATGGACCTTTTTTGATTAAATATTTATCCTTTTAGTCGCATGTAGTCTCGATCAACGCTGCACAAACCCTATAAGGGTCCATATTCGCTGAAGGGCGACGATCTTCTAAATATCCATGTCCATTATTAGCTGTAGCCATGGGTATGCGAATAGAAGCTCCTCTATCGCTTACACCATATCGAAATTCTTTAATGGAGCAAGTTTCATGCAGTCCTGTAAGTCGTTCTTCATTATGTGCACCATAAATTTCAATATGTTTTTCATGATTTTTTCCTAGAGCTTCACAAGCTGCTTCAATCACCTTAATTCCTCCTTTTTCTCGCATAGCTTTGGTACTGAAATTCGTATGTGCACCTGCTCCATTCCAGTCACCTTTAACAGGTTTAGGATGCAGAGTTGCACTTACTCCATATTCTTCAGAAATACGATATAAAAGCCATCGACTGATCCATAATTGATCAGCAACATCAAGTGGTCCTAATGGTCCAACTTGATATTCCCACTGCCCAGGCATTACTTCCGCATTAATGCCCGAAATTTCTATCCCTGCATCAATACATAGTTCTAAATGTTCTTCAACAATATCACGACCGTATACTTCATCTGCACCAACACCGCAATAAAATGGTCCCTGAGGAGCTGGATATCCACCTTCAGGCCAACCAAGAGGAACGCGTCCTTGGAAAAACGTATATTCTTGTTCTATACCAAACCAGCACTGCTGATCCGCGTGTTTTTCAGCGATATCTCTTAGTTGAGCCCTAGTATTTGATTCATGGACGGATCCATCTGGGTTGAATACTTCACACATCACTAATAAATTATCTCCACCTCGGATAGGATCCTGTATATAGGACACAGGCTTTAGCATACAGTCACTATCTTCACCAGCCGCCTGCATCGTACTAGACCCATCAAAACCCCAATCAGGTAAATCTGAAATATCGCCTATTGGACCTTTAATTATTTTTGTCTTAGATCTAAGTTTCTGTGTTGGCTGATGACCATCCATCCATATATATTCAATTTTTATTTTGCCCACTTGGTTTTTTCCTTATAATTATGATTTAGTTTTAGGTAGGACTGGAACATTTTGAATTAATTTATATGATGATAAAATGATTTGCGTCTCTGTCCGCGCAACACCGGGCCAACCTTGGATTTCCCGTAATAATTCTTCAAGGGTTTGAGAATTACGAGTTACAACAAGTAAACTATGTGATCCTTTACCAGTTGTACTGAAACACTCTACAACTTCTGAGGTTTGCTCGGCTTTTTCAGTGAAATTTAGGTAATGAAGAGATGATTCAGAAATAACAGTAATTAGTGCCGAAACATCTAAACCCAACTTCTTTGGATCAAGAACAGCATGTATCCCTTGGATTATACCTGATTTTTGCAATTTTTTAATTCGATCCGTTATTGTAGGTATAGAAATATTTATTTCATCTGCTATATGGCTAGCTGCAATGCGACCATCCTCTTGCAATAATTGTAAAATTTTCCGATCTATATTATCAATTTTCATTTAAACGTCTTTGAACATCAATTTAAATTATTAATAATATTTAAAAATTTTCAATAAAATTTTATGATAAAATGGTAATAATTTAATTATTATTAAAATTAATATTCAATTATATTGATAATATTCAATTTAAGAAAAATGAAAATTTAGTCTTTTCAATTATAACAAAATGAATACTGAAAAATATTATTTTGTTATTACAATATTAGATTATCTTATAGGTAATTGCTGGACGGTCTTATAGGAAGATAAAATCACTTGGGTCTCAGTACGTGCCACATTTGGCCAGCGTTGAATATTTCGTAATAATTCTTCCAGTGATTGAGAATTGTGAGTTGCAATCCAAAGCATAAGTGAACCTACCCCTGTCGTGCTAAAACATTGGATCACCTCAGAAGTCTCTTTCGCTTTTTTAATAAGCTCTTTGTAATTTTCAGAAGATGAGGGGATCACAGTTATAAATGCTGTTACATCTAGTCCCACTGATCTAGGATCTATTATAGCTTGAAACGCCTTTATAACAAAACCATTCTCGAGCTTCCGTATTCTCTCTGTAATTGTGGGTACAGTTAAATTTAGTTCATCAGCAATTTGACTAGCTGTTTTCCGACCTTCCCGTTGCAGGGTAATCAGAATCTCTCTATCAATATCATCAATAATAGCCATAAAAATTATAATTTGAAGTTCAATATTAATTTAATCCAAAATGAATTACAGAAAAAACAATGTTTTAAACCACTAAAATCAACAAATTAAAAATGAAGATTTTATTCATCATTTAAACTTATACTTATTATTGATATTCAATTATAAACTCAGGTCTTTTCATCACAATCACTATGAACTTCTGATTTTAAAGGCTTAAAGTGAATATGTTCATCTGGTATTAAAAAACTTGCCAATATTTCTAAAATAAGAAAAATAAAGGCTATAGCCGCTGTTATGTATGCTTCTTCGGTTATTGCTGAAACCACTTCGATGAGATGCCCTGCACCATGAAGCCTTAAAACCCACCGCAGAATATTTAAAAAGTGTTTTTTAATCAACATTATTAATAATAAAAAATCCGAAAGAGCTAATGCCCTTAAGCTTTAATTTAAATATTAATAAAGTCCTTTGATAGACAATCAATCATTTCCGAACTTAGAATTACTTTATACTTATATTCATTGTAATCTATAATTAACTCAATTGATTGACTTCTATCTGAAAAAGCAATCTTTTGATTTTCTGTGAAATGAAACTGCAAATAGTGTACAGAACTAATTTTATCTTTTTCTTCTCTTCCCTGCTCGAATTTTGCATACACACTTTCACCATTAAATTTGAAATACAGCGTTTTTCCTATTGTTAAGCCAATAAATCTATTTAATACTGATTTAATCTTTTTTTCATCTGTTATACCGATAAATAGAGTAGCACTCAACCCATTTTCTGGAGGCATAATAGTGTTATAAATGTTTACCTCTTCTTCTATCTTTATATCATCTGCAAGTCGCTCAGATCTCATAATTTCTTGAATTTGAAAAGAAAGAGTTTTCTCATTTTCAAAAGTAATCATCACATTTGGTCCTAATGAAATTCTCCTATTTTTCTTATACTCTATGATTTCTTTACGGTATTCATTTCTTACTTTTTCATATTCAATAATATTTAGAAGAGATTCTGATGAAATTTTTCTCATTATTAATTCCTTGTAACTATTTAAAACCGTAAGCGTTGTAAAGCTTAATGACAGGATGGTCTAGATTAATATGGCCATCACTAGCTTGAGACAACTGATGACTTGCTAAAGAACAATCGGTACAGATGCTATCATATTCTTTCTGTCCTAGATCATTTACGCATCGCTCGCCAACTTTCATTGATTCTTCGAAAAATTCAAATTTCATTCCCCAACCACCATCCATACCGCTGCAACGATTGATAAGATTAATCTTTGTATTTGGGACAATCCTAAGGAGGTCTCTACCTTTGAAACCCATTTTCTGAGCTTTTAAGTGACAACTAACGTGGTAATTAATTGTTCCTAATGAATTAGTAAAATTAGTTTTTAATTTCCCATTTTTATTAAGGTATACTAAATATTCAGATATATCAAAGGTGTTCTTTGATATTTTTTTGATTTTTTCATCATCTTCTAGATAGTCAGGATATTCTTTTTTCAAAGTTAAGCTACATGTTGGCGGACCAGTGACAACAATTTTATATCCTTTATTAACCCATTCACTTAATTCATCTACATTTGGTAGTGCCTGATTCTTAAAATTATTAAAATCACCTGGACTTAAATATGGTGCGCCGCAACACTGCTGTTTGGGATAAATACATTCTACTTCATTATGTTCAAGAACCGCAACAGCAGCCTTACCTAGTTCGATGTCATGAGAATCCGTAAAACAGGTTCCAAATAAAACAACTTTTTCTATAGGATCAGAAACAATGGGTTTGTTTTTTTGAAACCAGCTTGAAAATTTTTCTTTTTGAAATTTTGGTAAATTTCTATATCTGTGAATTCCAAAAAATTTTTCCATAAACCATCGCACAATTG
>TARA_B100000686_G_scaffold344923_1_pt1 | contig 15664 bp, 12 predicted proteins | sample TARA_B100000686 | Tara Oceans TARA_B100000686 (sample SAMEA2622733) | marine metagenome | biome: marine biome (ENVO:00000447); feature: marine epipelagic mixed layer (ENVO:xxxxxxxxx); material: "saline water (ENVO:00002010), including plankton (ENVO:xxxxxxxx)" | depth 150 m
GAAATTGGATCTTGTTCGAAAAGTGAATGCCACGAGGGTAGTGGCAAACTGCATCGTGCTTTTTCTATATTTATTTCTAATAAGTATGGAGAAATGTTGCTTCAGAGGCGCAGCGGCAAAAAGCCGTTGTGGCCTGGTTATTGGTCTAATGCTTGTTGCTCTCATCCGCGACGGGGGGAAGAAATGGCAGATGCAATATACAGACGCATTAACCAGGAACTAGGTTTTGAATGCCCATTAACCTATCTGTATAAGTTCAAGTATCAAGCTCAGTATGATGAGGTTGGATCAGAGAATGAATATTGTTGGGTATACCATGGGATATACGATGGTGAGGTAAAAGTTAATAGAAATGAGATTGCCGACTGGCGATTTGTTGAGTTAAAGGAGTTTGAGGCTGATATTAAAATATCTCCGGAGAGCTATACGCCTTGGTTAAGGATGGAATGGATGGAAATAAGAAAAAACCATTTAGAAAAATTCGTCATTCAAGATTAGGTGTTTCTAGATAGCACAAAAATAATTTATTTGCGTTTATTCTATAAACCTGTAGTACTCAATGCCTTCATCGCTAAAGTTAGGGTTAGAGCTTTGTCCGACAGATTCAATTACAAAGCCATTTTTAGGTTCCATCAAGTCTTGAGCAAGTCCAGTATCGTGGAGGCTTTCATACTGAAGTTTTGTAAGGGTTTGACTTGACTCTAAAGCCTTTTTGAAGCCAATCTTCAATGCGGCATTTTCCCATCCTTTTACTAAGTATGCAGGAATTGCCTCGGCAGCATCACCGCTACCATAGCCTACCGCAAGAATATTTCTATTGGTTAAATCTTTACCTGTTTCTGCTGCTTCTTCTAGGCCTGCAGCAATCCATGCAGGCAGCGCTGCACAATAAACATTACCAATATCTTTCATGGACTCTGATCCTAGTGACATTTTTGATAGCACTAGTTCCTTAAATACTGCGCTATTACGAAACTCTTTTAACAACCTGATGCTCAAAGGGTAAACATCGTCATCAATGTTGCCATCTTTTACGAGCTGCAATACATCAGGCTTTGAGCGCATCTCTGCAATTACTGCATCTGGATCAAGGTTGACTTGCCTGCAATGAGCCTCTAGTTCTGCTCTATCAGAGGCTGTGTTATTTGCCAATCCAAAAAGGTAGCTCATTGCAAACGAATTCATAGGCATTTTGTGATAGGGCCGATGCATAAAAGCTGATGCTAAATTGTGATAATAATCACTTGAACTTACTTTTAATCGGCGCAGCATGTCGTTTAGAGCATGAAGAGTCTCATCCAAATAACAAGTTGTAGAATATTTTCCATTAAAGACAGGTAAATCCTGAAAATGACAATTCAGGGTGCCCCGAATAATATTGCGTAAGACAGGTTTACGGAAATCAACTGCGCGATAAGCAGACGCACTTCCGATGGACTTAAGATCAATAGAAAGCATCTTCGGATTACGTTCCAGTAGCATAGCAACTGCGCCTGCGCCCTGAGTGGGTTCTCCAGAACTGCCACGGGCATATTCTGCAATATCTGCACTGACAACAATTGCACAGCGATCATCATCTTCCAAGGCTAGATAACGAAGCGCTTGCTTTAACGCATAGATGCCTCCTAGACACGCATGCTTTATTTCTGGCACTTCGCAATTACGCCCTATGGGCGTTAGTCCTCGGATGCTAAGACCTTGATCAAGCATGCCTTTAATAATGATAGCGCCAGCTGAATTATCAGTACTAGATTCTGTTCCAAGGCCTAGAAAACCTACCCTTTGTGGGTCTATATTGTATTTTTCAATTAAATCCATCACAGCAGTCGCTGCTATGGTATAGACGCTTTGATAAGGCCCGCGCATGCGAAAGCTATGACCGACAACCGCACTGGTTTTATCCCATGATGAATTAGTCCACTGGCACCAGTCCTTTAGGTCTACCCGATAAGGTGGTACGTAGACCGCGCATCCACTAATACCGATAGATTGATTCATAAAGAGCACCTGACGTTAAGGCTGGTATTTTTCCTGAAAAGCACTTGTCGGTATCCAAGGGCGGGTTATACCGATTATATGACAACAATCTATGAATCACCTCATTCATAATGCAAGTGATTCAAAATTACATACAATTTTATGGGTATTGTTATAGGTTAAACTTAAGGCTGGGATAGTATTTACATGCCTTTCTTATTGGAATTGATATGAAACTCCGTATTCGCGGTAATTCAGTTCGTCTTCGACTCTCACAATCTGATATGACCCAAATTGTGGATCATGGGCTTGTTGTAGATTCTGTAGAGTTCGCACCGAGTGAAAAATTAGAATACCGATTAGAAACAGTGCCAAGTGGAGAGGTGCGAGCTGCCTATCAAGGTAATAGTATTTCTGTGCTTTTACCGAAAGCAACGTTAGAAAAGTGGGCCCATACGTCTGAAGTTTCCATTGAGGGTCTAACCCTTTTGACTAATGGAGGTTATCTCAAAATCCTTGTTGAAAAAGATTTCACATGCCTCACCTCTCGAGATAATGAGGATGAAGCAGATCTATTTCCAAATCCAAATAAAACAAACTAATAATCTTATTTTTAGTGTTTGGTTGTGGTTTAACATGCTGTTTAAAAATGCTTTTTTCGTAAAATTTAGCTGTTAATTCCTACTCAGCTGATAAAATGACTTTTCTGTCAGAGCTTTGGGGTCTTTGTTTTGAGTGATCAATCGTCTGGTAATGCACAAGATTCAGATGCGGCATTGGTTCGTAAAATTGCTGAGAAATATGTTTCTCAGCTTGGACCTTTGCTTCCAATTTTGCATGCAATTCAGGATCAGTTTGGTTTTATTCCCACTTCAGCTGTGCCCGTTATTGCTGAGGTTCTTAATCTTTCGCGCGCTGAAATTCATGGGGTCATTACTTTCTACCATTTCTTCAGAGAGACTGCTCCAGGGAAACAAACTTTGTATCTATGTCGCGCTGAAGCTTGTCAGGCAATGGGTGCTAGGAAGCTAGAACGTCATGCAAAAGAAAAGCTTGGGGTGGATTATCATGAAACAACCTCTGATGGACGCTTCAGTCTTGAACCCGTTTACTGTCTTGGTAACTGCGCATGTTCTCCGGCTTTGATGATTGATGACTTCGTTTATGGACGGGTAACTCCTGAGCGATTCGACTCACTAGTAGATGAGGTTTAGTTGGTGGCTGAAGATAGAGTGAAAGTTTTTGTTCCAAGAGAAACAGCTGCACGTTCTTTGGGGTCAGAGGATGTGGCTTTAGCTATTGAGCAGGTCGCTCTTGAACGGGGAGAATCTGTGGCATTAGTGCGCAATGGTTCTCGAGGCCTATTTTGGTTGGAACCACTGGTAGAGGTAGAAATTGATGGGGTGAGGCATGCATTTGGGCCTATTTCGGCAGATGAAGTTAATAGCTTATTTGAGGCTGGGTTTCTTGATGGTGGTAATCATCCCAAAGGACTAGGGCCTACGGAAGAGTTACCTTATCTTGCAGAACAAAATAGACTTACATTTGCTCGCGCAGGTATAACAGATCCCCTTTCGCTTGATAGTTACCGGGCACATGGCGGTTATGAAGGGTTAGAGAAGGCGGTCAAACTTGATTGTGAAGCAATTGTGGATATTGTCACAGAATCCGGCCTTCGAGGCCGAGGTGGTGCAGCCTTTCCCACAGGAATTAAATGGCGCACAGTTCTAACCGCTGATGGAGAACAAAAGTACGTTACATGTAATGCTGATGAAGGTGATTCTGGAACTTTTGCCGATCGTTTAGTTATGGAAAGTGACCCCTTTGTGCTTATCGAAGGCATGACTATTGCGGGTATCGCGGTTGGCGCTACTGAAGGTTATATTTATTTGCGAACAGAATACCCTCTTGCAATTGAAATAATGAATCAGGCTATAAAGCTTGCAGAATCAGCCGGGTATCTTGGTGTTGATGTTATGGGCAGCGGTAAGACTTTTTGTCTTGAAGTGCGTGAAGCTGCTGGAGCCTATATCTGCGGTGAGGAAACTTCCATGTTGGAAAGTTTGGAAGGAAAGCGTGGTGTGATTAGATATCGTCCGCCATTACCAGCAATCAAGGGGTTTTTTGGAGCGCCAACTATTGTAAATAATGTCATTACACTTTCTTCTGTTCCAATTATTCTTGCTCGGGGAGCTCAGTATTATAAAGATTATGGTTCCGGCCGTTCTAGAGGGACTCTTACTGCACAGCTTGCGGGGAACGTTAAGAGAGGGGGGCTAGTAGAGATTGGTTTTGGGAAAACACTAAGGGAAATAGTGGAGGGCTTTGGTGGAGGCACGGCAACAGGGCGGCCAATTAGGGCAATTCAGGCCGGCGGGCCTCTTGGGGCTTATGTTCACCCTTCTCAATTTGATACGCCTCTTGATTACGAAGCATTTGCAGAATTAGGAGCAATGATAGGTCATGGAGGACTAGTTGTTTTTGACGACACAGTAGATATGGGAGAACAGGCACGGTTTGCTATGGAGTTTTGTTCTATAGAGTCTTGTGGGAAATGTACGCCTTGCCGAATTGGTTCTATTCGTGGAGTAGAGGTTATCGACCGAATACTTAGTGGTGTCGATGAATCCGCTAACTTGGTATTGTTAAGGGAATTATGCGATACGATGGTAGCAGGTTCGCTTTGTGCATTGGGTGGAATGGCCCCATTCCCGGTGCTGAGTGTTATGGATCACTTTCCCGAGGACTTGCAGGCGCGATAATCCCGGTGATAGAGGAAATGGAGTTGAGCGATGACAGATAGCTATAAAACCTACCGACGGCCACATGATTTGGGCACTCCTGAGGTTACTTCGGATAAATCCGTCACACTGACGGTTGATGGGAAAGAAGTTTCTGTCCCTAAAGGCACTAAGGTTATTAGAGCCGCTGCACTCGCCGGAATTAATATTCCAAGACTTTGTGCATCAGACAGTCTTGAGCCTTTTGGGTCATGCCGTCTTTGTTTAGTAGAGATTGATGGGGCAAAAGGGCTGCCCGCTTCATGTACAACCGAAGCTAGCGAAGGGATGAAGGTCACTACTCAAAATGATCGATTGGCTGATGTCCGTCGTAATGTTATGGAACTGTATATTTCTGATCATCCGCTGGATTGCCTAACTTGCCCTACTAATGGTGATTGCGAACTTCAAGACATGGCTGGTGCTGTTGGGTTGCGTGATGTTCGTTATGGTTATGCTGGAGAGAATCACCTAGAAGCTGAAAAAGACAAAAGTAACCCGTACTTTACCTTTGACCCCAGTAAATGCATCGTTTGTTCAAGATGTGTTAGAGCATGTGAGGAAGTTCAAGGAACCTTCGCATTAACTATTGATGGTCGCGGATTTGAATCGAAGGTTGCAGCCAGCCAGGATCAGTCTTTTCTCGATTCAGAGTGCGTATCTTGTGGGGCATGTGTTCAAGCCTGTCCTACAGCGACGCTGACAGAAAACTCTCTTATTAGTAAGGGTCAGCCTGAGCATACTGTAATTACCACATGTGCTTATTGCGGTGTTGGTTGCTCTTTCAGAGCCGAGATGAAGGGCGAAGAAGTAGTACGCATGATTCCAAACAAAGATGGTAAGGCAAATCATGGCCATTCTTGCGTTAAGGGTAGGTTTGCATTCGGTTATGCCACTCATAAGGATCGTATAACCAAACCTATGATACGAGATTCCATACATGATCCTTGGAAAGAGGTTTCCTGGGAAGAGGCAATGGAATTCTCGGCAGCCAAATTAAAGGGTATTCAGTCTAAGTATGGAACAGGCTCGATAGGAGGAATCACCTCATCACGTTGTTCAAATGAAGAGACATACCTGGTTCAGAAGTTAGTACGAGCTGGTTTTGGCAATAACAATGTTGATACCTGTGCGCGTGTTTGTCATTCTCCGACAGGCTATGGGTTGAAGTCGACCTTAGGTGAATCAGCGGGTACACAGGCATTTGATTCGGTACTTAAGTCAGATGCAATCATGGTAATAGGGGCAAATCCAACAGAAGCTCATCCGGTTTTTGGATCGCAGATGAAACGTCGTTTACGAGAGGGTGCTAGCCTAATTGTTCTTGATCCTAGAAGTATAGCTCTTGTTAAGTCACCCCATGTTACTGCAGATTATCATCTGCAGTTGAAGCCAGGCACTAATGTGGCACTAATAAATGCTTTGGCTCATGTGGTTCTTTCTGAAGGTCTAGAATCTAAGGCATACATAGAGGATCGATGTGAGCAGGATGCCTATGAGGATTGGCGAGATTTTATCTTAGATGAGATCAACTCACCAGAAAGCATGGAATCTGTAACTGGCGTTCCAAGTGGGGATATAAGGGCTGCTGCAAGGCTTTTTGCCGCTGCTCCTAATGGTGCCATTTATTATGGCTTGGGTGTTTCAGAGCATAGCCAGGGCTCTACCATGGTCATGGGAATTGCAAATCTTGCAATGGCTACCGGAAATCTGGGTCGAGAGGGTGTTGGCGTTAATCCATTGCGTGGTCAGAATAACGTACAGGGAGCTTGTGATATGGGTTCCTTTCCTCATGAACTTCCAGGTTATCGTCATGTTTCTGATGAGGTTACGCGCACACTATTTGAGAAGGAATGGGGGGTGGATTTAATTCCAACTCCAGGATTTCGTATTCCAAATATGTTTGATGCAGCAGTTGCAGGGCAATTTAAGGGTATGTATGTACAGGGCGAAGATGTGGCCCAATCAGATCCGGATACCCATCATGTGACTGCCGCACTGACTTCCTTGGAATGTATGATCGTGCAAGATTTATTTTTAAATGAAACTGCTAAGTTTGCTCATGTATTTTTACCTGGATCTTCATTTCTAGAAAAAAACGGTACCTTTACTAATGCCGAAAGAAGAATTTCTCCCGTTCGTAAGGTTATGGAGCCATTAGGGGGGTATGAAGATTGGGAGGTAACTCAGTTGTTAGCAAACGCTATGGGTTATCCGATGGATTACAGCCACCCAAGTGAAATCATGGATGAAATTGCTAGACTCACACCTACTTTCAAAGGTGTTAGCTATGACAAGCTGGATAAATTAGGAGCAATTCAGTGGCCATGTAACGATAAAGCAGTAGAAGGAACGCCTACTATGCATGTGGACGAATTTGTGCGTGGTAAGGGGTTATTCCGGTTAACCCCCTATGTGGCAACTGATGAAAGAACAACACGAAAATATCCCTTAATTCTCACAACTGGGAGAATTCTTAGTCAGTACAATGTTGGTGCGCAGACTCGTCGAACGGAAAATATGACATGGCATGACGAGGACATAATTGAAATTCATCCTCATGATGCTGAGCAACGTGGCATTGAGCAAGATGACTGGGTGGGTATTAAAAGTCGAGCAGGGGAGACAGTTTTAAGAGCAGATGTAACAGAGCGGGTTCAGCCAGGCGTAGTCTACACAACCTTCCATCATCCAGAATCCGGAGCAAATGTTGTTACAACCGATAACTCGGACTGGGCTACAAATTGTCCAGAGTATAAAGTTACTGCTGTGCAGGCGTATAAGGTCACCCAACTATCGGATTGGCAGCAAGAGTTTGAAGAATTTACTCAGGAGCAGCTTGAGCTTTTGAAAAAAGCTAAAGCTCCAGCTCAAGTTATTTAACTTCTACGCTCCCATGGAACCCAAGAAAATGGTCGCAATGGCCAATCAGATTGCTAAAAATTTGGACTATGGTTCTGATAAAAGCAAAGCTATTGCAGGAGTTGTTGATCATATACGTCGTTTTTGGAGCCCCCTAATGTTGGATGAGATTGCTGATTTTATATCCACGGGGGAGGCAGAATTATCCACGATTGCTGAGCAGGCACTAGCACAGCTCATTGAAGAGCGGCAGGCCGCGGAGTAGAAAATATGAGTAGAGCACTTGATCGTTGTTATAACATTGCGCGCCTACGTGAGCGCGCTTCACGTCGCTTGCCAGCGCCTATGTTTCACTACATTGATGGTGCAGCGGGTGATGAATGGACCATGCGTCAGAATACTGATGCCTTCGATCGTTATGAACTTGTTCCTCGCTTCTTAGTGGATGTCAGTGAAGTTGACCTGACTACAAAAGTTTTTGGCCGAGAGATTAGCATGCCGTTTTTTTGTTCTCCTACCGCAATGGGACGGCTTTTTCACCATCATGGAGAGACAGGAGTAGCTCGGGCAGCAAATCGTGCAGGAACTATGTATTCACTATCGTCAATTTCTACTGCAAGTATTGAAGAGGTAGCAGAAGCTACAGATGGACCAAAGCTTTTCCAAGTTTATGTGTTCAAAGATCGAGGGCTTAATCGTGAGTTTATCCAGAGATGTAAGGAATCCGGCTATGATGCTTTGGCTCTTACCGTTGATGTCCCAATAGCAGGAAATCGAGAGAGAGATTTAGTTACAGGTATGACTATACCGCCTCAATTGACTCTAGCTAGTTTATTTAATTTTGCGATGCATCCTCGTTGGGTCTGGAATTATTTTACAAATCCACCACTTGAACTATCCAATGTTAAGGATCGTGTAAAAGGAGATGTTACAACCTTAGTAAGTTTTTTTAATGATGAGTTAGATCGTACTGTGAGCTGGGATGATGCAGCTTGGATGATTGAAGAATGGGGTGGCCCATTTGCTATCAAGGGCATCCTTTCTGCGGAAGATGCTCTTCGTGCTGCTGATGTAGGAGCAAGTGCGGTTATGGTATCCAATCACGGTGGCCGACAACTTGATTCTTCACCTGCGCCTATAGAGGTACTACCGGAGATAGTTGATGCAGTAGGTGATCGTATGGAAGTTATTCTAGAAGGTGGTATACGGCGAGGAGTTCATGTGCTTAAAGCTCTCGCTTTAGGCGCTACGGCATGTTCTGCTGGTAGACCATATCTCTATGGCCTTGGAGCAGGTGGTGAGGCTGGGGTTGATAGAGCTTTAGATATTCTGAGGACTGATATTGAACGGGATATCCGAATACTCGGATGTCGAAATATCGGGGAGGTCGATTCAAATCGTATACGACGGGTCAGCGATTGAACATTGATGATCTGAAGACGCGGCAAAGCGTTAAACGCTTTGAGGTTGATCGTATAGGGGAGGGAGCTGGCAAAGTTGAAGACTATATTGCAACCGAAGAACCTTTAGAAATACGTTTAGCTCATACCTCATCTGATGGGAAACGTAATGAGCAGAGTATCTCCATCACTATGCGTACGCCTGGTAATGATGAAGAGCTTGCAGTTGGGTTTCTTTATACCGAGGGTATTATTACCACTAAGGAAGATGTTCAGTCAGTTGCCCCATGCGGGCCACCCGCACCAAATGGATTAATTAATGTTATCAAGGTCGAGCTAGCGCCCAATGTAAGGGTTGATTTGGACAGGCTTGAGAGGCATTTTTACACTTCATCAAGTTGTGGGGTTTGTGGAAAATCTTCTCTGGAGGCGGTTGCAGTCCAAGGGCGCTATAACTTACATACACTTGATTTATCAATTAGTGCTGCAAAGCTTGGGTCCATACCATACATGTTGGGTGAAAGGCAGACAGTGTTTAAACGCACTGGTGGGCTTCATGCCTGTGGGCTATTTGATATCTCTGGCAATGTTCTTGCGATTCGCGAAGATGTTGGAAGGCATAACGCTTTAGATAAGCTAATTGGTCAAGCATTATTATCTAATGAACTTCCTCTCAGTGATTATGGAATCATCGTTAGTGGTCGTGCCAGCTTTGAGTTAATGCAGAAAGCTATGATGGCAGGCGTCCCTTTGCTTGCGGCCGTAGGCGCCCCTTCCTCGCTTGCTGTAGAGCTAGCTGAGGAGTTTGGGATGACACTGATTGGCTTTCTCAAGAAAGATAAATTCAATATCTACACTCGCTCAGACCGTATTAGATAATTAAGTTATTTAACACTCGCCAAGAGTATGAATATTGTTTCTGAATGACTAACAATTGGTCTAAATTTGGTGATCGATTTGCCAGACCAACTGGTGCTTCTGAGCTTATGGAGGATCTTGGGCTAGCAGCGGCATTAAAAAATGATGTGTTGCTTTTAGGTGGGGGTAACCCCGGGATAATTCCTGCTATGCAAACTCTTTTTAGAGATCGCTTAGTTGAAATAGCAGCGAGCCAATCTAATAGCACAGAGATGTTTGGTAATTATTCTCATCCAAAAGGGGATATAGAATTTCGAAAAGCATTAGCTAGCCTGCTTAAGCGTGAATACGGTTGGTCTTTATCAACAGATAATATTTTGTTAACTAGTGGGAGCCAGACAGGATTTTTTCTCTTGTTTAATCTTTTGGCTGGAGAATTTTCTGATGGCGAATTTAAAAGAATACTTTTGCCTGTAACTCCTGAGTATATTGGATACGCAGATGTAGGGTTACATGACAATATGTTTGTGTCTCAACAGCCAGAAATTGAAGAACAAGCTGATGGTTTTTTTAAGTATAGAGTTAACTTTGAGACACTCGAAATCACTGAAGATATAGCAGCTCTTTGTATTTCGAGACCGACAAACCCCACTGGTAATGTGATTACTGATAAGGAATTACAAAAGCTTGATGAATTAGCTAAGCAAGCTGGTATACCACTTATTATTGATAATGCTTATGGCCTACCTTTTCCTCAGATCATTTTTTCAGGGGCATCACCTTTCTGGAATAATAATGTAATTATGACTATGAGTTTGTCAAAGCTCGGTCTACCAGGTATGCGTACGGGCATTATTATTGCCAAAGAAGAGATTATTGAGGCGCTGTCAAATATCACTGCTGTGCAGAGCCTTGCTGTGTCAACTGTTGGACCTGTATTGGTTCAACCGTGGCTCGAAAATGGGGAGATTATAGACTTTAGTCGTCGCTACATTACTCCGTTTTATGAAAAAAAATCACGGTATGCATCTGAAATCCTTAAGGCTGGACTGGAAGGCTTGTCATTCAGGATACACGTTCCAGAAGGGGCGTTTTTTCTTTGGCTCTGGCTGCCAGGATTGCCGATTACAAGTCATGAACTTTATGAGAGGCTTAAGGCTAGAGGGGTCCTTGTTATGTCAGGACATCATTTTTTCCCAGGGCTAGATGAGCCATGGAGACATCGGGATGAGTGTTTACGACTATCTTATTCTCAAAGTGATGATGTGATTTCCGCTGGAATACATATTCTTTGCCAAGAGATTCGCGCACTATATATGCACAAATAGTATTTTTTAGAGCTATTTTTTAAGCTGTTCAACCAGTTCTGGTACTACAGAGAATAAGTCTGCTGCTAATCCAAGATCGGCAATTTCAAAGATTGGAGCATCGTTGTCCTTATTAATTGCTACGATTGTTCCAGCATCTTTCATGCCTGTTAAATGCTGGATTGCTCCAGATATACCTAAGGCAACATAAAGATCTGGTGCGATTATTTTGCCTGTCTGGCCTACTTGTAGGTCATTACCCACATAACCTGAATCTACCGCAGCTCTTGATGCACCAACCGCTGCGCCAAAAGCATCAGCAAGTTCATAAACAATTTTAAAATTTTCTTTGCTTCCCAAAGCACGTCCTCCAGACACAACGCGCGCGGCTGTTTGCAGATCAGGTCTTTCGCTGCCAATGCTGCTTCGTAGTTCTATGAACTGTGTGTGCTTTGGTAAATCAACGGTTAGGGAATACGTTTCAATCGTAGCTTGGTTTGTTGATTCAGCAGCAGTGTAAGAGGCTGTTCTAACTGTAGCGACTACAATTCGTTCCTGAGAAGCTACTACAGTAATAATCACATTACCTGCATAGATTGGTCTTTTAAATTGATAAGCATTATCTACACTCATAATGTCACTCAACTGGCCTACGTCAAGAAGTGCCGCAACCCGTGGCATTAGATCTTTACCAAAGGTGGTCGACGGTCCTAACACATGAGTGTATTTCGATGCGAGTTCTGATATTTGAGGTGCTAGCACTGCTGCAAGTGGAGCTGAATTAGTTGCCTGATCTACCTTAATAACAGTATTAACTCCTGATAGAGTTGAGGCTTGATTTGCGATTTGTTGGCAATCCGAGGCTAATACCACAATATCTATAGAATCTGGTTTAAAGCTTTTTGCGCAGGTTACGCACTTAGCGGTACTAGGATTAAGCTCATTACCACTATGCTCAGCCACAATTAAAACACGTGACATCAGACTAGTCCCCTATCCCGAAGTGCCCGAACAAGTTCAGCTACGCTGTCTACCATTACCCCCTTCGGTCTTTGATCAGGAGGCTCCATAGATATCACTGTAAACTGAGTTTCTGAATCTACCCCAAGTTCTTTTAAGGAAATCGTTTCCAAGGGCTTTTTTTTCGCCTTCATGATTTCTGGAAGCTTCACATAACGAGGTTCATTAAGACGTAAATCGCTGGTTATTACAGCTGGCAACTCAACCTTTATTACTTCTAGGCCAGCATCGACCTCTCTCACTGCTGTTGCTTTTCCATCAGATAGCGTGAGCTCAGAGACAAAGGTTGCTTGAGGCCGATCCCAAAGAGCTGCTAGCATTTGCCCAGTCTGATTATTATCATTATCAATTGCCTGCTTTCCCATCATGATTAGTTCTGGATCCTCACGTTCAATTAGTGCTTTGAGAGCTTTGGCAACGGGGAGGGGTTCTAATTCTGTTTCAGTTTCCACCAAAATTGCCCGATCAGCTCCCATAGCCAGCCCCGTTCGAAGCTGTTGCTGATTCTCTTGTCCACCTATAGCAACAACAATGATTTCATCAGCTTCATTACGTTCCCTGATTCTCAAAGCTTCTTCTAGCGCAATTTCATCGAATGGGTTTATGCTCATTTTTACGCCATCGCGGACTACCTCAGAGCCATCCGGTTTTATGCGAACACGCACGTTGTAGTCAATCACACGTTTTAGAGATACAAGTATTTTCACAGTATTAGTTATTGGTTGGGATGTTTGATATTGCCAGCTATTGTTCACATTTTTAAGCATTCTGGAAGTAGTTGAGGTAAAACATAGTGATAAGGGGTTATTTTGAATTATTTTTTTTCTGGACTGGAACCCTAGCATTCGCTCTAATATCAATGAATTAGCCTGGAGAAGTAAGGTAGGTTTAAATGGAAGAAGAATCTCTCGAGTATGATGTCGTTATCGTTGGTGGAGGGCCTGCCGGGCTTGCAACCGCAATCCGACTGAGACAACTTGCTGCCAATTCAGGCACTGAACTCAGTGTTTGTTTACTCGAGAAAGGATCAGAGATAGGAGCACATACGTTATCTGGTGCGATCTTTGAAACTCGAGCGTTAGACGAGCTTCTTCCAGACTGGCGCAGCATGGGCGCACCTTTGGATACCCCCGTTAGCAAAGATGATTTTTATTTCTTTACCGGACCAAAAGGCTCAATCCGTATCCCACATATTTTTGTGCCAGCCTCTATGCATAACCAGGGCAACTATGTTGCTAGTTTGGGTGATTTGTGCCGCTGGCTTGGGCAGCAGGCAGAAATCCTTGGTGTAGATATTTTTTCAGGATTTGCAGCTACCGATATTTTACTCGACGATAATGAAATTGTGCGGGGTGTTAGAACTGGTGAAATGGGACGTGATGCTAGAGGAGACCTAAAGAATTCCCACGAACCAGGTATTAACTTGTTCGCTAAACAAACAGTTTTTGCAGAGGGCTCTAGAGGTCATTTAGGCAGACAACTTATAGAGCGTTTCGGATTAGATGCTAATTCTGATGCGCAACATTACGCGCTTGGACTTAAGGAGGTTTGGGAGGTGTTGCCCAATAAGCATCACGTTGGTCGTGTTCTCCACGGGGCTGGTTGGCCTTTAAAGGGTAGAACATCCGGCGGGTCTTTTTTATACCATGCTGGAGAATCTCAGGTTGTTGTCGGGCTTATTGTTGATTTGAGCTATAGCAATCCTTATATAAGTCCATTTGAGGAGTTTCAGCGTTTTAAGCACCATCCGCTTATTAAATCTACACTAGAGGGGGGGAAACGGCTTTCTTATGGCGCTCGTTCCATAACCAAAGGTGGAATGAATTCTTTGCCTAAACAGACAGTGCCTGGCGGATTAATCGTGGGTTGCAATGGAGGTACGCTTAACTTCGCTAAGATTAAAGGAACCCATACTGCTATGAGATCAGGAATGATTGCTGCTGAGACTATATTTGAGGCTTTTAAGTCAAATATCATTAAGGGTGAGGAACTCAAAAAGTTTTCAGATAGATTTAAAAACTCATGGCTTTATAGAGAGTTATATCAATCGAGGAATTTTGGACCAGCTTTACATAAGTTTGGATTAATGGGGGGGGCACTTTTTAATTTTTTTGAACAGTCAATATTGAGAGGGAGAGCCCTAATAACATTACACGACAGACAGCAAGATCATGACATGCTGCAACCAGCATCAGAATTTTCCCCGATCGACTACCCTGCTCCCGACGGTATTTTAAGCTTTGATAGGCTATCTTCTGTTTTTGTTTCAAATACTAATCATACGGAAGATCAACCCTGCCATTTGACCTTAAAGGATGCATCACTGCCTATAGTAAAGAATCATGATATTTATGCGGGACCAGAGTCGCGTTATTGTCCTGCAGCCGTATATGAGTTTATTACAGAGGGTGAAACTGTTCGGCTTCAGATTAATTCACAAAATTGTATCCACTGTAAGACCTGCGATATTAAGGACCCTAGTCAGAATATTGTCTGGGTTCCGCCGGAAGGTGGAGGTGGCCCTAACTATCAGGGCATGTGAAAGATTGGAGAGAGTTTGCTCCTATCTTTAGTTTTTACTTTCAGTAAGTTGCGCTCCTAGTTCCAGAGCATGACGTTTAAGAAATACGCTTGCCGGTTCTTTCCCGTTATCGCCACGAACTCTGCCTATTCGTAACGATCCACCATTAAGCGCTAAAACCATTGCATCATCATCTATGCCAGTAATAGTCCCAGGTGGTTGGTTGCATGAGCCTAGTAATGACACGTCATAGAGTTTTAGAAGCATATCTGAGTATCGCAAGTGGGCGCCCGGTTGTGGATCACAGCCTCGGATTAGTTGATCAACCTTTTCAGCAGGTTCTTTTAGGTCAATTGTCGCAGCAGATTCACTAATTAGTTCATCAAATGTTGCTTCTGTTTCGTTTTGTTCCATGAAGCTTGCTGTAGCAGTATCAATAGCAGTGACTGCTTCAAGGATAGCATCTGCTCCTAGTGGCGCTAGCTTTTTGAAAAAAAGTGATCCAGCCGTTTCATTAGGCGAGATCTTGATGCCGCTCTTTTGTATCACAATAGGACCTGTATCAATGCCTGTATCAGGCATAAATATGCTGACTCCTGTTTCAACTACTCCATTTATGATTTGCCACTGTAAGGCGTGTCCACCACGATATTTTGGTAAAAGAGATGGGTGATAACAGATACTTTTATGCTTTGGAGAATTGGTAATCGACGGTGGTAAGAATGAGGTGAAGGAAGCAAGAATATTTAAGTCAACCTCATGGGTTTTATATTCATTGAGTGCGTCAGAAATAGGAGAACCATCTTTACGTTGGAAAAAATTGCGTTGCATCACACTGATTCCAAGGTTTCGAGCGTGGGCCGCAAGCACATCAGGTCTTGACCCATCCTCAGGCGCATAAACCACCCTGACATCATGCCCTTCTTCTTGCAAACGATC
>TARA_B100000686_G_scaffold84228_2_pt1 | contig 15622 bp, 19 predicted proteins | sample TARA_B100000686 | Tara Oceans TARA_B100000686 (sample SAMEA2622733) | marine metagenome | biome: marine biome (ENVO:00000447); feature: marine epipelagic mixed layer (ENVO:xxxxxxxxx); material: "saline water (ENVO:00002010), including plankton (ENVO:xxxxxxxx)" | depth 150 m
TAACTTGACTTTCACAAACAGTGTGCTTATTTGTCTTGCCGCAAGGGCAACTATCAATAAAGAGATTGTCGAAAGAAAAAAATCTTTCGACAAAGAGAATACTTCCATTATATTACAATCCTTCTAATTCAATAAAACTTTAAAATATTAAAGAGTTACGAAGGTGTCCCAAAAGTTGCGATTCGATCAATCTCACATTCGAACAGAACTCTCTTCTCATCAATAACCGGATCCCTCAAGCCATATGGAGGCTCATTCCCAGTGTATTTGACCCATATTTTATCTACTTGTTCAGTGGCTTTCTCTCCACCAGGCTCACCCTCTACAATTTCATTTACAACTGTACATTTAATGCTCATCCAATGATAGGGATTTTCAGGGTTCACTAACAAAAGAGTTAATTTCGGATTTTTTCTAATCCATTCACATTTTGAACGATGTGCAGCGGTGTTAACAAGAATTTTGTCATCTTGATAATCGAACCACATGGGGGTCAGATTAGGTCTCCCATCAGGACCTATTATACCCAAAATAACTGTAATTGGTTTATCTAGAAGATCTCTGTAAATAGGATCTAAATCAGCAAGACTCGAACCCTTTTTTCTATCTCCAACAGAAAACTGCCCTTCCTGTAATCCTTCAGCAACATTTTTAAAATTTGCAATCGTAAAATCACTCATAGGGCTTCCTCCTATTTTCTCGTTAAAAAAATAAATCACAGACCTTCATGAATTAAATAATAAGTTTCAAGAAAAGAAATATTTAAAATATACTTTCATTCAATTTATATTTCATATCCTACAATAAAGGAGAATTAAAATGGAAGGAAAATATGAAAAAGGTCTAAAAAACAGAAGCAGAGTCTTTGGCGATCGAGGAGAAGAAAGACGGAAAGAATTCGAAGAAGTGAATCCTGATTTCGCAAAACTAATTACAGAAAATATTTTTGGCGATCTATATGAACGAGAAGGAATGGATGACAAAACAAGGGAGATGATTATCCTCGCAATATTGTGTGCGTTAGGAAAAGAAAAAGAATTTGGATTCCATGTCCATGCTGCGCTTAATGTTGGCATGAAGAAAGAAGAAATTCAGGAAATTTTAATGGTTTGCGCTTTTTACGCAGGTGTTCCAAATACAGTTGCCTCTACAAATTCTACATTAAGTGTTTTCAAGGAAAGGAATATTTAGCCATATAACGCTATCGATTTATTTAAGTCCCAAAAGACAATAGTTTCATAGAAATGGTTGGCTTATTTTGTCATTCCATTTTGTTTAATTCTATCTCCAAATAAATATAGACAGTTTCACTAAGGACTAATCCTCCACTGTCTAGAAAGCGATTCCAGGAAACATTAAAGTCTTTCCTGTTAAACTTTGTTTTACCACTAGCACCCATTTTGCTTCTCCTGCCCCTACGCTTTAATTCAGAACTAATTTCAGAGACTCTGATTTTAATTTTTTTTGTAATACCTCTAATTTTTAAATTTCCCACCAAATCGAAACTTTCTTTTTGTATATTTACAATCTTAGTAGAGGCAAATTCAACCTTAGGATGATTTTCCACATCAAAGAAGTCAGGACTTCGTAAATGGGAATCTCTTCTCTCATTTCTTGTATCTATCGATTTAGCGTCGATAGATACGGAAACTTTTGTTTTGGTTACATTTTCAGGATCGAATTCAACTCGACCATTAAAAGAACGAAATTCTCCTCTTACCCAAGAAACACCAAGATGACGTATTTTAAATGCAACACTTGTATGACTGGAATCGATAGACCAAGAAGCACCATGTGCAAATTGACCATACAACATAGATAAATTCAAAAAAACGAATACACTAATAAATATACGTATAACTTTCTTCATTCTTCTCTCCTAGTTCTCTAGATCTTTGTACCTTCAATACCATGGGAAGTATCTTTGGCAGTAATGAAAATATAGTCCTCATCGCCAACAATTTCTCCAGAATGGACTGCATTTGGAGGAATATGTGCTATATCTCCTGGAATCATCGTATGGACATTTCCTTCAATCTCCATTTTTGCCGAACCTTGCATGCAAATTACAAATTGTTCATTAGGATGGGAATGTGCTTCTGCTTTAGTTCCTACAGGCATACAAAATTGTCCAAATATTACTCTTTCACCAGTTATCCAAGAACCATTTGAAGAACTATAACTGGGTCCTGCTAATTCATCTTTCATTTCATTAATGTTGTAAAAATATTGAAAACCTTCTTCCATCTTTCCTTCTTCACTTTTCTCTACGTCAGACGGTGTTCCCTGTATCCCCCAGGCAGTATCTTTTGCTGTTACAAAAACTAAATCTTCATCACCTAAAACTTCACCAGAATGAATTGAATTAGGTGGTTTCAATGAAATATCTCCCGCTTTCAGATCTTTAGACTGGCCTTCGATCTTAGAACGACTGGAACCTTTAATAACAATCACAAACTGTTCATTGGGGTGACTATGTGAATTTGATTTTGTACCGGCAGGCATGGTAATTTCACCAAAAATTAATCTTTCGCCTGTGACCCAGGATCCGTTTGCTGAACTATACGTTTCACCTGCCATTTCATTAGACATCTCTTTTGTCCGGTAAAAATATTGCATAGAAAACTCCTTTAGAGTGTGTAAATTAGTTGGACCGCAATTGTATATAACATGGTCCCTTTTTTCTATTTAATAATTACGAGATAAAACTTACAATGGTTTTGCAAAACTAATCTCGTTACCATCTGGGTCTGTCACATGAAAATATCTTTCTCCCCATCTCGCATCAGAAGGAGGCATGTCAGGTTCAATTCCCGCAGCAACAATCTTCTCATAAAAACTGTTCACATCCTCTACATGAAAGATAATTCTTCCATTTATAGTTGGAGTGGTCAGTTCAGTATTTTTAACAAAATTCAAAAAACAATCCCCAAATGAGAGACTCACAAAATTGTCGCCTTTCCTATTCTTAAAGGTAAAACCTAATCGTTCATAAAAAGGAATTACGACTTCTATATCTTTTGTCTCTAACGTAACTGCACTTATCTTACGCATATGAATTAGAAATTTCTCCGATGTATATTCAATTCTATTAAAAGAGTTAGTTCTCTGTAGCAAAAAACTCCTGTAGAATAGCACATTCAATTAATAACAAAAAAATTTTTATGAGGGAAAAATGAAGATAATCAATTCCGTTGGAATAGAAAATGATGAAAATTTCGAACCTCCCTATACCATCTTATGGGGAGTAAATGATCAAACTACTGATACAAAAGTGATGACTATGCAGAGGACTATTATTCCACCCGGCGGAAAAAATAAAATGCACAAGCATACCTGTGATGCAACTTTTTATGTTGTCAGAGGCCCTATCTACGTGTACGCAGGCGACCCAGCGAATCCAGAAAAACACTTAGTAGAATCGGGTAACTTTTGTTACGCACCCGCAGGTGAATACCATGGTCAAGAGAATCCCAGCAAAACTGATGTAGCCGAACTCGTAGCTAGCTACGGCGGTTGTTCTCATCACGAAAAATCAGGAACAACTTTTGCTGAATAAAAATATCAGTCTTGTCCTTGAATACTACGACAAAAATGGAAGTAGTAGATAAGGCTGATGTTCTGGTCCTGAATACAAAGTTACCTTTTTGCCAAAAATTTCAGGTGGCCTATCTTTAGGGTCATTATGGTAAAACAACGCTACGCCCGTAAATGGTTCTTTCATATTCGACAATCCACCAGATTGTCCACCAGGATACACATAATCTTTTCCGCGAACTGAAAGTCCTATTCTATAACCTTCTGGTACTACTATACACGAAGGCCAAATCTCTATATCTAATTCATATATCTCTCCAGGATTTAGAGGTTGTTTTTCGTCATGCGTATGATAAGGTCTATAAGGCAACGTAAGTTTCTCATCTAGTTTTCTATGAGAAGCTCTTAACCATCCCTGCGCTATAGGTGTATGAGGATCAACAGCACCTATAAATGTGATTTCTTTCATATCCGGAGAGAAAAGACGAACCACAAGGAAGAAATCCGCATCATTCGTTTCTGAAGAGATAAACAATTTAGACGCCATAGGACCTGTCAATTCAGTTTCCTTTTCAAATGGTTGCGTCAAGAAAATTAATCCATCACTGAATCCATTATAACTTGCAGAGGAACTTTCTGAAGGAGTGTCTTCACCCAAACTGTAATCAGAAGTGTCAAGATACAACTTTTTCCAATTTGTTCTAGCAAGAGGCCATTCATTTTCTTCTCTTGGAACAAACTTTTCTCCTACATGACGAACTTGCAGGAACACTTTCGATTGTTTCTCCCAACCGGAATCTTCATCTTTCAGAAAATGATTGAAGAATTTAAGCTGCATTTCTCTGCCGTAATCTGTATAAAAATGTGTCCAATGTTCTATACCATGAACTTCTAACCATTTTTCTTCAGAAGCACTCCGCACAAAGCCTTCAAAGTTGCCGCGTGGATGCAATCCCTGTCCGCCCCAGTTTGCAGTAGAAAGAAGAGGAACTTCAATCTTCGAAAAATCAGGCATTCTTGAAGTCCAATACTCATCTGTATCCAATTTATGTGCTAATACGTCATCACCAAAATCATTTCGATTTGCTCCAAGTTCTTCTGGACTTAATGTAATAGGACCAGAGACTAAATCTCCGTTCATCTTACTTACAAATCCACGTTCTCCTAGACCATGCTGCACAGTATAAACCTGCATCTCAGACCATGTCCTTGAAAAACCGTTACAAAAAATTCCGCCATGGTGTCCCATATCTCTGTAGAAATCTGCAGCACCTTCCCATATACACATTGCAGCAAGATGTGGAGGCTGTAGTGCTGCAACCTGCCATTGATTTTCAGCGTAATAGGAAATCCCATTCAGTCCAACTTTACCGTTAGACCACTCTTGTACTCCTCCCCACTCAATACAATCGTGCAAATCTTTTGCTTCTCTAGCCGACCAAATATCAATTACTCCAGGAGAGCGACCACAACCTCTAGAATCTACTCTAACTATCGCATAATTTTCAGGAACCCATTTTTCCGGATCCACTACTTCCCAATTCTGATACTTGTTAGTAGAGCCTGCCGTTACATCAGGATGTTTCTCTGCCATTAGATCCCATGCAGAAGCATATAAATCTTGAAACAAAAGATACTTTCCATAAGGACCGTAAGTCATTAAAACAGGATATTTTCCATCTTCGATTGGACGATATACATCACAACGTAAAACGAGACCATCATCCACTGTGATCGGAACATCCCAATCAATTCTCATTCCATCTCTAATTTCTGTTTTCGATTGACTGTCTAGATAACTCATAATAAAAAGCCTCCACGATTTTTCATAAATTAAAAGAAAAACCAAAAAAGTAATTATATTTTTAAGAAATTTGCATATCAATTTTACCAACTAAACTAGTAACATCCAATGGATTTAATCAAAAATATGTTAGAATTCAATGTATTCTGTGTTAGGAGGAATTATAATCTATGGAAAAAAAAGAAGAAATTTCAGAAAGACCTCCCTTTATACCAGGTACACCTGAAGAATTAGATGCTGTTGCAGCAGCTCCATCTAATCATGAAGTTCTGATTGAAAATGAAAAAGTTCGCGTTGTGAGAGTTACTATCGAGCCAGGGCAACTTGAAAAAATGCATACCCATAAATATCACAGCGTTTTTATTGTGAGCAGTCTTCCTGAAATAAATTATTACGATGAAAACATGAGAAAAGTGAAATTACCGGGAAGAAGAAAAGCAGGAGTTCCAAGATATCTTGAGCCAGAAGGTGTGCATGCGGTAGAAAATGTCGGTAACAAGCTATTTGATGGAATACGCATAGAACTAAAAGAAGAAATGCACTAAGAATTTCCACATGAATTCTTGATTTTTTTCTTTATCCACTTCCTTGCAAGAATATTAGCTGTTTCAATCTGTTCCTCAGACATTCTCGGTTCTATTTTATCTTTCTTGACATCATAAGAATTACTAAGTTCTTCAAAATTTCTGGAAAAAAACCACGCAATGTCATTCCAAAGATGTGCTTGAATCAGATCTTTCTTAATACCTTTTCCGCTTAAATAAATTTCAACCATTTCAGGATATGCTTGATAGATACATTTTTCTGCAATTTTATGAAACCACTTCATTGCATTTTGATTATTTTTTAAAACCCCTTTTCCTTTTGCATACATCATACCCAATACCATTTCTGCAGGCGGGTAACCTATGGCCGCTGCTTTTTCAAACCACTCTATGGCTTTCTTTTGATCTTTCTCTACTCCTTCTCCATCTTGATATATGTATCCCAATTTAAATTGATGAACTACTGAACCTGCTAAAGCGCCTTTTTTATGTATCGCAAACCTTTTCTTTAAATCCCTCATAACGTAATTGTCATCTCCGTAATAATAGGCATCTGCGAGTTTATCCATTGCTTCAATATTTCCTTGGTTTGCAGATTTTTTGTACCATTCAAACGCATCTCTTTTCCATCTTCTGGTCAAATTCATAGAATTATAAACATCACCCAATAAAAGCTGCGCTTCCGGATTTCCATTTTCAGCATGTCCTATTAAACGTCCTCTTGTAATTATCGGATTACCATCTTTTAACCATCCATCGAGTGCCTCTTTTATAGACTCTACCACTTCATCAGAATACTTTTTCCTAGGAATAATATATCGAGGGAATTTATTTTTTCTTAACCACTTCCTTAAACTCCACATTAAATTGAATTGCAATTTATAAAGATCATCATGAAAATCGACAAATGCTTTAGGAGTCGCGGAAACTTTACGCTCATATTCTTTCCTTTCCCTTTCTCTCTCAGCTTCTTTTTTCTGCCTTTCAATCCTTTTCTGTTCAGAAAGCATTGCTAATGACTCAATCCTATTTTCTCTTGAATTATTCCATTTTTCAGCGTCTGTTTTAGGAAATGGATTTTTCGGCAATTCATCTGAACAAGAATTAAGAAATGCTAAGAAAAGCAAAAAATAAATTGAAATAATCTGATATCTATATTTCTTAAACATTTTCCCCTCATAAATTATCAATCTGTTTACTAGCATATCATTCAAACATGAAGAGATTATGAATTTTTGTCATTTAAAATATATAAACTGTTTTCTTGATAAATATTGTATATTACTGTTTTATATTGACTTATCTTCCATAGACAACAAAATAAGCACCTGCTAGAGCTAAAACGGCACCTACAAAAACTCGATAGGTAAGCTTTTCCTGTTCCCTAAAAAAACACCAGGTTAAAAACACGATTAGGAGAACAGAAAGACGACTCAAAGGAATGATTTGCGTCACATTTCCCAATTTCATAGCAGACCAAAAACAAAGAATTGCAAGTGACTGCGAAAGAGCTCCAAATAAAATCGCTATAAATCCTTTTTTATCCCACTCCTTCATACTCGAAGCTTTACGAAACGGAATCATAAAAAGAAATATACTAAAACAAGTTGTATTGGATATCGCCATACCAAAGGTTGAAGAAGGAATAAAAGAAAATGCAGTTTTTCCGCTTAAATGAGAGAAGGAATACATAAGTGCAGAAAGTGCTGGTACAAGATAATAATAAATAGGAATTTTTTTCTTTCCAACATTTTTTCCATCATAAACAATGAGCATAGAACTCAACATTATGAATCCTGTACCTATCGCTTTCAAAATGGTCATATTTTCACCTAGCACAAAGACAGCCAAAAGAGCTGACCAAATTAGTACTGTCTGCGCAACAATCGTAGAACGGGCTAATCCTGTAAGTTTAATGCCAATAAGATTAATATATCGCCCGGCAAATGGACCAAAAAGTCCTACAGCCATGAAGAAAAATATACCTTGCCATGGAAATGAAACTGGAACTATATCCATAGAATAAAAAAGCCATCCGAAAGTAGCGGTAACTATCGCCAAAATAAAATTGGCAAACAATGCGCTCATTCTGTCTACGACATATCGCTGAGACAATCTCGTAAAAGACACAAAAATTGCTGAGAGGAGAGCAAGAATGTTAGGATGAAAAAAATCTAATAACATAAATTCTGTCTACCTTCCATAGACAACGCCGCAAGCGCCAACTAAAGCTAATACTGCGCCAACAAAAACTCGATACGTAAGTTTTTCTTCTTCTCTAAAGAAAAGCCAAGTCAAAAAAACGATAAGAAGTATCGATAATCGGCTCAAAGGAATAACTTGAGTCATACTTCCTAATTTCATTGCAGACCAAAAACAGAGTATAGCAAGGGACTGTGTAACGGAACCAAGCAAGATAAAGATAAACCCTTTCTTACTACCTTTTTCCAAGACAGTAACTTTACGAAACGGAAGCATAACAAGGAGGATACTCAAACACGTTGTATTGGATATTGCCATTCCAAAGGTAGAAGACGGGATAAATATAAATGCGGTTTTTCCAATTAAATGTGAAAATGCATACATAAGAGCAGATAGGGCAGGAACAAGATAATAATAGATCGGAATCTTTCGCTTTTCAGCTGACTTCCCATCATAAACCACAAGCATAGAACTAAACATAATCAACCCTGTACCTATGACATTCAGAAAAGTCATTCCTTCCCCAAGCACAAAAACAGCAAATAGGGCTGACCAAACAAGAACCGTCTGCGCTACAATGGTAGACCGAGCCAATCCAGTAAGTTTAATTGCGATAAGATAGATGTAACGACCTGCAAAGGGGCTAAAGAAACCTACGGCCATAAACAAGAAAATACCTTCCCAAGGAAATAAAAGTGGAACGATATCTAGAAAATAGAAAAACCAACCAAAAATACCAGTGATGACCGCAAAAATCAGATTAATCCAAAACTCGCTTATTCGTTCTAATGCATAACGCTGAGTTAACCTCGTACAAGATACAAATATTGCAGAAAGGAGAGCTAAAATATTCGGATGAAAAAAATCTAATAGCATAAAATTTACTCTACTTTCCTAGAAAGAATTAACAGATTTATAGAATTTTGATTTGCATTAGAAACAAAACTCTACCTTCCATACACAACACCGTAAGCACCTACAAGAGCCAATACGGCACCTACAAAAACGCGATAAGTTAGTTTTTCCTGTTCTCTGAAGAAATACCAAGTCATGAAAACAATCAAAAGGAGAGATAGGCGACTCAATGGAATAATTTGCGTAATATTTCCGGATTTCATCGCAGACCAAAAACATAAAATTCCAAAAGACTGGGAGACTGCTCCGAAAAGAAGCATAAAGAAACCTTTTTTATCCCATTCTTTTAATCTGCCAGTCTGGTGAAATGGAATCATGAAAATCAATAAACTTAAAGAAGTAGTGTTAGAAATAGCCATGCCAAAAGAAGATGAATCAATTATAGAAAAAGCAACCTTACCCGTCAGATGAGCAAACGCATACATAAGCGCAGAAAGCGCGGGCACAAGATAATAATAGACGGGAATCCTTATTTTCCCAGATGACTTTCCATCATAAACAATCATCATCGAACTAAACATAATCAAAGCAGTACCTAGTCCAATAGGCAATGTCATCTCTTCCTCAAGACCAAACACCGCAAATAAAGCAGACCAAATCAATACAGTTTGAGCAACAATGGCTGCTCTAGCAAGTCCAGTTAGGCTAAGAGCAAGAAGATTACAATATCGACCCGCAAATGCACCAAAAAAACCCACTGCCATAAACCATAAAACACCTTCATAGGTAATATTTAATGCTGGGATATCAACAGAATAAAATATCCATCCAAAAAGTGCAGTGACAATTGCCATGACTAAATTTGCAAAAAGTGCACTCATTCTGACTACCGCATAGCGCTGGGCCACTCTTGCAAATGAAATAAAGGTTGCTGAAAGAAGCGCAAGAATATTAGGGTGCAGAAAGTCAAGTAACATGAAATCCAATCTTGTGGATGAAGTTATTTTTTTTATGATGCAAATGCTTTAGAATGCAAACATCTAATAAATGGAAGAAAATTAAATGATAAAAGTTTTACTTGCTTCTTTTTTTCTAATACTTACCTGTTCAACATACGGATTTTCTGAATCTAGAACCGAAGAACATGAATCTAAAATCGCGTTAGAAGCATATAAAGCAGGCGATTATACAACTGCACTTGAAAAATGGCGAACGCTTTCTGAAAATGGAAATTCTGAGGCCCAATACCGTTTATGTACGGTTTATCGTAGAGCACACGGTGTTAAAAAAAACATTAAGAAATCTTTTGAATATTGCAAAGAATCAGCAAAACAAGGATATGTTCTCGCCCAAGTTAGACTAGGGCTTATGTATAAAAAAGGAGAAGGAACAAAAAAGAATCTTGTTCTTGCTCTTATGTGGCTTGATATTGCTAGCTATAAAAAGAATAACTTTGCAAAAAAAATGAGAAAAAATATAAAAAATATAATGAACCCATCTGAAATTGAAAAATCTTTAGAATTATCCTCCAAATGGAACAAAAAAAATAACACGTTATCTTGCAACAAAAAATAAAAATGGAGTTAGAAAATGAAATTCGAACAAATAGAATACTTTTTAAAAGAAAATCATAGAGGCGTGATTACGACAAAACAAAAAAATGGAGCATTACATTCTAGCATTATCGTTTGCGGAGCATTTAAAGGAAAAGCAGCATTTGTTGCAGTAAGAGGAAAATCTACAAAAGTCCGAAATTTGAGACATAATTCAAATTGTTCTCTACTTGTAGTCACAAATGACTGGAGAGAGTGGATCAATATAGAGGGAGAAGCGCAATTGTTTGACTACCACAACTCAGATCCCGAACATACCAGATTACTCCTGAGAGACCTATTCAATGTGTGTGGCGACTCAGAGCACCCGAACTGGCAAGAATACGATAACGCAATGGTCAAACAAGATGCAGTTGCGATATTAATAAAACCGGATAAAATCTATGGGCTTATCCGATAAAAAATTACGCATCTACTACAGCTACAACTTTAATTTCTATTAAACACCTTGGATCTGTCGCCGTCCTCACAATTTGCACTGTAGTTGAAGAAGGTCGGTGATCTCCGAAGAATTCTCTTCTGACTTTTCTCATCTCTTCTTGTGTTGTCATATCCCTCAAAAACCAAACTGTATCGACAACGTCACTCATAGAACCTCCGACTGACTCTAGACTTTTCTTTACCTTTTCTAGTGCTGCACGAGTTTGTCCTTCCATATCTTGTGGCATCTTATCAAATTCTTCAGCCACATGAGGATGACTATGATATGCGGGTGCTGCAGTTACTCCAGACAAGAAAATCATTTTGCCACCAGTCACAGAAATCCCAGCAGGATAATGATTTAGTTCAACAGGGGCGTCGTCCCAATCTACAATTTCCATATGCTTGTTTGTCATCATATTTCTCCAAAAAGATAATTAATTGGCCTATGATTCATATTACTTCTCAACATCAGGATTGTCTCTCCAATTTTTACGTACAGCTGAGAAATCTCTAGCTTCGCCGTAGCGAATCCTATAAAGAACCGACCGCTTACTACCATTCTCATATTCATGTACTTCTCCGCGGGGATGCACAACAAAATCACCAGGGACCATATCTACTACTTTGTCATCAGTTGTCATTTTTCCACCACCTTTTACGCAAAAATAAATTTCAGTAAGATATGGATGGGCGTGAATTGGACTAGTTTGTCCAGGTTCCCAACAAGCAACTGTCACATCACCTTCTTCAAATTGACCTACAATATTTGCAACGTGATGTTCATCATCATACTTCTCTTCATTTTCAATTTTAAAATTCAGCATAGACTACTCCTTCTAATTAAAATTTATATTTTCAAACTGAAATCTTTTTGTTGGGGTCTTTATAAACTACTAACGTAAAGAAAATCACAACAATCATTCCAATGACAATAGTCATAAAAGGAAAGAGATAACTCCCTGTGAAATCAAAAACAAAACCTGCAAACGGTGGCCCAAGAACTCCTCCCAAACCAAAAAAAACTTCTAGAAATCCCATAGTCGAACCAAGCGAATTTCCTTTAAAAGAATCTGCAGCCATTGCGGAATAACAAGACGTCATTCCACCAAGTCCAATGCCAAAAATCAGTATGTATAAGAATGCAAGATAAAAAGAATTTCCAACAAAAACAAAACACATCAAAACAAGTATCCCAATTCCTGTAAGCAATGCAGACAAAGATTGAGCATTAGGTCTTCCTATATAATCACTACACCAGCCCATCACGATACTTCCTACTATCCTTACAAATCCGACAGAACCAAAAATTAATGCAGAAGAGGAACTAGAAAATTTAACATCGGTGAGGTAAAGATGAAGTTGACTAAAGATCATATTATTATTCAAACCAATCAAAAACACTGTAATAGCAAGCACCCAAAAATTTTTATTATTTTTAAGTTTTTTGTATATTTCTAGGAAACTCGGTCTATCTTTTTCATCCTCTTTAACTTCTTCAGTAATAGAATTATCTGCAGATTCTACTCCATCAATTTTTTGTCCGACGTCTTCAGGTTTATTGTAAAGAAAAAAATACACTATCGGAAAAAGAAAAAAGAGAACTGAAGAACCTAAAATTAAATATGTCCATCTCCAACCAAAAATAGAAATCGAATATTCAATCAAAGGAATCAGCAACAACATACCTATACCACTACCAGAAAGTGCAATACCTGTAGCTATTCCTCTTTTCTTATTAAACCATTTTGGAATTAACGCACTGTATATAGGGAACCCACTCATTGCTATGCCTAAACCAACCAATAGAGAGGGAAAAACAAAAACATGCCAAAGTTCAGTAATCAAAGAACTAAGAAGCATTCCGACACCATAAAAAATAGGACCCCAAAGCAAAACAAACCTCGGCCCTTTAGTGTCAAACAATCTTCCCGTAAAAGGACATGTTATGGCATAGGTTCCTAACATAATGGCATAGGCAGACCCCAACACTCCCCTTCCCCAGCCAAACTCTTCAATGAGTGAAGTTTGAAAAATTGAAAAAGAAAAACGCACAGCAACTGAATAGGCCATACAGAAAAAGATTAATGAAACTATTGTCCAACCGTAGAAGAAAAACTTTTTTTTCATAATACCCAAAAGGAAGTTGAGAAATTAAAATTAAATGAATGGGAGTATTATGTGGAATCAATACTATTTTGTATAATCCAATACACATTTAATTAAAGGGACCAAAAGATTTATGAATTTTTCTATTTAGATTTCGACAAAACAAAATATATGGAGAAAAAAATGAATGATTTCGAGAACATACATGAAAAAACAAATGAACTTGTTACAGAAACAGGAAAAGGACAGCATCTATTCCGCATGAAAGAAATGGAAGCATATATGATAGGACCGCACTATTCAACTTCCGAAGGCGCCGCTGTGAAAGGGGAAAATATACAAATTGTATATGTCAACAAACCTAAAGGAACTGGCTCCAGACTTCATACTCATCCAAATGAACAGTTCAACTTTGTAATCAAAGGAAGATTAAAATATAAAGTAAATGACGAAGAAGGTATTGCTGGACCAGGCGATCTAATTCATATACCTGCAAATTCTGAACACTATTGCGTGACTACAGAAGAGGAAGATGCTATCTACCTTGCTTCAAAAGATACAACTTATTTCATAGCTGGCGACGCTACTGATGGAGAAAAAAGCGGAGCTTTTTACGAAGAAGGTTATAAACCAGAATAAAATCAAGACCCTTTTGGCGGTTCCCAATCCTCTATGGAACCAAAAGCTGCAATCACAAGAGACCGACATCTATCTCCGGGGGGATTTCCCTCGGGCTGGATGTTTGTACAATAACCAAAAGCTCGATTATTTTCCCTATCGCAAAATGTATAAGCACCTCCTGAACCTGCATGACCAAATGCTTTCATATTTGCACCCATAGGCAACATAGGAGGAGAATTATGCAAGAAGCCTAGTCCGAAGCGCCTAGGACGATCAGTCATAGCACAAATTCCTTCCCATTGAACTGTAGATAAAGCTTCCACTGTTTCAGGTTTTAGAATTCTAATGCCATCTAACTCACCATTATTTGCAAGCATCGCATATACCCTTGCTATACCTCTTGCATTGCCATGACCACCAGAAGAAGGATTTAAGCCAACTCTATTCTCATGGGCATTTGTGAGATCAATATTTTTAGGTCTACTTTTCCAAGACCTGTTTAAATTCGATCCTTCTTTTTCCGCCATCTCCCAAAATTTATTGTCTAGATTCCTGTGCATAGGTGCTACGAGAGCAAGTTCACGTCCAGTCAATCTAATATTATATTCTGCGCCCAAAGGTCCTGTGATTTCTTCTCTAATAAACTGATCCACTGTTTTTCCAGTCACACGTCTCACTATCTCGCAATGAATAAATCCAAAATTTATAGAATTATATCCTGCTCTACTTCCAGGTTCCCAAGCGGGTTCCTGTAACTCAATGGCATTAATCTGAGCGGGATATCTAAAAAAATCTCCTTCTTTAGCATTATCACAAAAAATCACTCCACACTGATGACTTATCGTCTGTCTTATTAAGATATTTTCTTTTCCAACTTGTCCAAATTCAGGCCAATATTCAGAAACGGGAGAATCCAAGGAAACCATGCCTCTATCGACCAAAACATGCACACACAAAGCCGACATACTTTTTGCAATAGAGGACATTAATGTAATGGTATCTTCCGTCCAAGGCTGCGTTCCATCTTCATCGCGATAGCCACCCCATAAGTCAACTACTTTATTTCCACCTTCATAGACACAGACAGCAGAACCTATTTCATTTCTAGTAGCAAAATTTTCGTAAAACTCATCCTTTACAGAAGAATATTTTGGGTCACAAAATCCCTCTACTTTTATTTCTCGACCTGACATAAATCATCCCCCGTTAAAAAGTTTGAAAATATTCAAACTAATAATTGTTTTGACTTGTTTTTATTTAAAAATTAGCAATAGGATAACCCATACGCTCAGTTCTCGTGAAGTTTCTTTTAATTTTTTCTCAAGAAAGTTCTGAATGAATAATAGAAAATATATTTTCACACCCAACGAATACGCTATTATTGTATATTGCTTTCTTTTGTTATCTGCTACATCTTTTCTGAATTTCAATTTTGGAATATTCATCAAACCTCTAGAAGGTGAGTTTCAATGGTCGAGAACTAGTATTTCTTCTGCGTATTCTATCTACATGATCATTGGTTCTTTTGCAGCTATTCTTACCGGAGAATTGTCAGACAGATATGGAGCACAAAAAATTATCCTAATAGGAATGCTCCTCAGTGGAGTATCTCTTTTTCTTGCATCAACCTTAAATACCATATGGGAATTTTACATTTACATAGGTGTTTTAGCGGGATTAAGCAGAAGCGCTCTAAATACTCCAATCTTCGCTTACATCCAAAAAACTTTTGATTATAAACGTGGTTTGGCTACTGGCATTGCTGGATCAGGTGGTGGTCTAGGAATTCTTGTTATTACACCAGTAGTTGGATACCTCATCATTCACTACGGATGGAGACCTTCGTATATAGTTCTCGCCTCCGTATTTTTTGTTCTTTCAATACCAACATTAGCTATCATTTTATTCAGCAGAAA
>TARA_B100000686_G_C16805776_1_pt1 | contig 15600 bp, 12 predicted proteins | sample TARA_B100000686 | Tara Oceans TARA_B100000686 (sample SAMEA2622733) | marine metagenome | biome: marine biome (ENVO:00000447); feature: marine epipelagic mixed layer (ENVO:xxxxxxxxx); material: "saline water (ENVO:00002010), including plankton (ENVO:xxxxxxxx)" | depth 150 m
TCATAACGCTGTTATTTTTTGATTTTTTTAATAGTTTTAAACATCTTTTAAGTGTTGAAATTTTTATTAAAGGAGCAACAGGATAAAGATAACAAAGAGTATCCAATTTAATTTTTTTATTTTTCATATATTTTAAAAAGTGATTTATTACCTGATCATCATTTGAATGATCATTAGATATATTCCTTGGTCTTAAAAAAGGTATTTTTGCCCCATAGCGTTTAGCAATTTTAGAAATTTTTTTACTGTCTGTGCTTACATAAACTTCTTGAAATAATCTGCTTTTAATTGCGGCAATTATTGAGTAAGCAATTATTGGTTTACCATAAAAGTTAACTATATTTTTATTTTTAATTCTTTTGGAACCAGACCTCGCTGGAATTAAACAAAAAATTTTATTTTTCATTTTTTTATTTTATTGAAAAAACTAAATGTTTATTATTTGTATATAACTTTTTTATAGAATTATAAATTTTATCATCTTTGTTTATAACTTTATATCCAAGATATCTATTTACCATTAAACTTATTTTATTATTTAATTTTACAATCGAGAACAACTTTAAACTTTTATTTAATGTTTTATAATGTTTATTAATACCATTTAAAACTTCTATCATATTTATTTTTTGAGATGCATACCAACCAGAAATAATAAATCTAGAATTGTTTAACTTTATTTTTGAATCCCAAAAAATTATTTTTATACTATTATTTTTTTTTAAATAATAATGATTATTAATGCTTTGAAACCACCACATATAATGATCCAAACTATTTATCTTTTTTGTATCTATGCTTATTTTTCTATTATTTTTTAGATTACGTATATCTAGTACTTTGTTTATATAACTATCATCCCCTTTCAAAAAAATTCTAGATTGTGTTTTGCTGTAATTTGCATCTATAGAATTGCTAGACATCTTTTTTTTATTTAAAATTATATCACAAATTCTTTGCGGTCCTTTTAGATCTAAATTAATTTTTTTGTTTTGTGATAAATTAAAATATCTTTTGTAATTATTTTTGATTATAAATACTAAATTAGATAATTTTCTGTAATTTAAAAAATCTTTTTTGCTAAGGCAAATATAATGACCAAGCTTTTCTAAATCGTAAACATTGTCGTCCTGATTCTTAACGTACTTAAATAAAATTGTAGGAATATTACTTATTGATGTTTCGTAAATTGAAGTGCCGGCAGAACCAATGAAAAGATGGGCCTTTTTATATAAGTTAATTAAGTCAAATTGGTTTGAAATAATTTTAATTTTGCTCTGCTTTTTATATTTATTAAGAATATGCTTTTGCTCCATTAATGGTCCCAAAATTAAATAAATTTTAAAATTTTTAATACCTTCTTCTAAAAATTTTGTCTTAATGTTGCTTGCTATATTTTCTAAAATATTAATTTTTCCCGACCCACCCAGATAGAGAATTATTTTGAATATCTTTAATTTTGTTTTTTGCCTTTTTTTTATTCTTTTTTTAATTTTCGTTCCAATTAAAGAATATTTTGGTCCTAGAAGATATTTAGTTTTTTGATTTAATGGATTGCATACTTCTTTTATTAAATGCCCACTTACTTTGTAATTGACAATATAGTCTGCAAAGTGTTTTTTGTTAACATCATCAGTTATAACTATTACCTTATTGCGAGTGTTTTTTTTTATTTCTTTTTCCCATATAAAGTCATGCCTATAATCGTCGAGTACAATATTTCCTTCACCAAAATTTTTGATTAAATTAATAAATTTTTTTGCATCTTTTTTTTGATTTATATACTTATCATTTTTGTAAATTTCTATAATTGGATATTCTATTTTAATATGTTCTAAATCTTTCTTGTTATCTAAGAAAAAAAAACATTTGTGCTTTCTGCAATGCAATTCATTTGCTAATTTTAATGTTCGAGACAAATGTCCCATTCCAACTTTTTTATTGCAATTTGCTCTAAAGTAAAAATTCACTACTAAGTCTATTTTATTAGTTTTAGCAAACCTTTTATAGTTTGATTTTTTTTAATTACCAATTTTGTTAAATTTATTTTTTTTTTAGTTTTTTTTTGTAACTCTAATATAAATTCCATCATTTTTAATGAGTCTAGGTCACCGCTAGTTACAATATTATAATTTAAATCTTGAATTTTTCTGACACCAAGTTTTTTTAACAAATTAATTACTAAGATTTTTTTATTTATAATTTTCTTCATAAAAATATATTATGTAAACTTTTTAAAAATTATATGAAAATAATAAGCGATTTGTTTTGACTAAATAAAAAGATCAAAATCGTTGAGTAATCTTTTTTCTTCTCCAGAAACAATTTTATCAATAAGTTGATTCGATTTGTGTCTTATACAATGAAATCTGCAGTGAGCTTTTGGATCCAAACTATCTAAAACTTTATTCTTTCTTTCGCTAGCCCAAATTTCTGATAATTTATTTTTTGTAGCATCTCCAATTTTCATCTGAGCATTACCTCTATGATATGGGCAGACATAGACTCCACTGGGAGACACAACCGTTCTAATTTGAGAAACGTTGCAAGAAGAGTAATCCTTTACTTGAATATTAGTATTATCTAATGCATCGTCTAAAGTATAAGGTGAAATAATTTTAAATTTATCGTCCTCTAGACTTTTAATTTTTTTTAATTGATCGTCTACAGTTTCATTTACTTGATCTTGTTGTTTTTGTAGAAAGTGCATTATGTCAAATGCAGGCTTTACCTCAAAATAATTACATCCAATATCTTTTGCTAGCTCAGCAGCTCTTTGGATATCTACAACATTTGATGTTACTTCTTTATTTTTTTTATCCTGCTTCGATAAAATTAAAAAAGAATAACCAAGAAGACCTGTTTTATTTTTTGCAAACTCTTTCATATTTTCAATAACTTTATTAAAAAAAGATTTACCGCTTGCATGTGGTCTAAACTCTTGGAAAACTTCCTCGCTACCAGCATCTACTGAAACCCTTAACCATTTAGTTTTTAAAGATGATTTCATGTGCCTGTCGAGCAACGTACCATTTGTTGTTACTCCAACGTGTATGTCATTTTCATGAAAATAATCAACGAGTGAAGAAAACTCTGGGTGAGCCATTGGTTCTCCCCCACCTATTAACACAACTGCTCTAACACCAATGCTTTTAAAATCCTCGGCTAATTCTCTCAACCTTCCTTTAACAAATCCACCCTGATTTAACAGGTTTGCGCTTATGCAATCATGACATGCTAAGTTACATGCTGTGGTAGGATCTAACTCTACCACCATTGGCCCTTTAGAATTTTTTTCTATAAATGTAGATAAAATTTTCTTTCTTGAGCTTGTTTGAAGCAATTTATCTTCTAATTTAAGTGCTCTAGTCATTGTAATTACAAATTACTATATAGATATTTAATATTTTTACCAGTAGATGTTTTTTTGATGTTTTTTTTGAAGATAATGTCATCTGGTATTTCGTTTTTCGTTAAAAACTTATCAAAAATCAAATTCATTTTATTCATCATATCTATTTCTTTGAAACCATCCTCTATTTCAACAAACAATTTAATTCTAAAACCATAGAATTCGTCTTTGACAGGTACTGCCATAGAATTTTTAATCCCATTGATGCTTAGGACTAAATTTTCTATTTCGGTTACTGAAATAAATTCCCCACCTTTTTTAATATTATCTCCCGTTCTTCCTAATATAAAAAGCTTTTGATTGTGCAAGTAACCAATGTCACCTGTTTTATAATATTCATCTTTTTTATAATTATAATTTATGCAACGATCCATAATATACTTTGATTTAATAAAAATTTCAGATGGTCTTTTTATTGTTCCCTTGCACTTAACTCTTATATCACCAGAAAATTTACCAACGCAAAAATCTGCTTTATCACTTGATGATAAATTGATTGTCAATGAGCCTCCCAGTTCTGTAAGCCCGTAGCACCTCTTTATTTTTTTATTAAAAATCTTTAAAAAATTTTTAAATATAGAAGGATATAAAATATTTGCAGTTGAAATTATATTTATTTTTTTTGTAAATTTGAAATTTTTAAGTAAATCAGATTTAAAATTTAGAGCAGTTGAGCACATTGTTGGGGATAGGTATAGTTGTGTAACGCCAAATTTTTTTGTCGATAAAAATATATCTTTTAATAAGAATGCTTTAAACTCATGACGAAATACAATGGTTGAACCTAATACTAATGGTACAAAAAATAAATTAAAGATTCCGGTCATATGGTGCTGAGGCCAAAAGGCAAAAAAAACATCATTTTTTTTAAAATTAGCAAGTTTTGAAAAACTTTTAGCGCTGTTAATTACATTGCCTAGAGAGTGAACGATTCCTTTAGGTTCACCCGAAGTAGTTCCGGATGAAAAAATTATTAGAAATTCTTGATGATAATCAAATTTATTAAAGTTTTTCGTTAATTCAGAATTTGTACTATAATAAATTTGATTTTTTGAGTTAATTACTAATTTTGATTTTACTAATTCTTTTATTTTTTTTAGTTTAAAACTATTTATTGATTGAGACACAGGACAAACTATGACACCAATTATTGCACATGCGATGATAATTTCGTAAAATAATGCACTATGTTCTATCTTTAAAATTATTTTGTCGCCTCGCCTTAAGTTTTCCTTTTCTAATAAATAATTTGATATTCTAATTGAGTTGTTAAAAAATTCATTAAATGATGTTTTTTTTTTATTAAATGTATCTATTATAAATTTTTTATTTTTGTTTTTTATAAATAAATTTTGAAATTCTTTTCTAAACATTAGTATATGTTTTTTAAACTTAGCCTTTCACCCAAAAATAGTTTTTTACGACTTTTTCTTCCTAAAACTTTACGAAAAAATTTGGGATGAAGACCGGTTCCAGGTCTTACTACTTTAATATTTTTTTGTGTAATTATTTCATTTTTTTTAATCTCTTTTGAAACATAAATGGATCTTCTTCCTTTAAAATTTTTTCTAGACGAGCTTGATAAAATATACTTAAAATTACCTTTTATTTTTTCTACTTTTCTAATTGATGCTATTAAATTACGAAATTCATCTTCTTTGGTTGAAAAAAATGAATCAATCGTTTTTTTATTATCATTTAAATTTAAATGTTTTTCGATAAAAACTGCCCCTAATGCTACGGCAGTGATGGATGAAATATTGTCTTTTGTATGGTCTGAATAACCAACGAGCGTTTTATATTTATGAGACAAATATTTTATATTTAATAAATTGCCCTCTTCTATTGGTGATGGATATGAAGTGTTACATTTTAATAATATTATTTTAGAATTTTTTAACTTTTTTACAGTTTTAATAGCTAGTTTTATGTCCTTCTCTAAAGCTAGTCCGGTAGAAATTATAATTGGTTTTTTAGTTTTGGCTACTTTTTCTAATAAAGGAATGTGTGTAATTTCAGGCGATGCTATTTTGTATGCTGGGCAATTTAAACCTTCCAAAAAATCTACAGCGGACTCGTCAAACGGGCTTGAAAAAATTTCTAATTTAAGTTTTCTGGCAAATAAAAAAAGTTTTTTATGCCACTCCCAAGGAGTCGAGCCATATTTATAAATATTATTAAAAGTCTTAAATTTCTTCCATTCACTGTTTTTTGATAAATTATTTATTAAAAAATCTTTTTTATCAGAGTTTAAAGTAATTGTATCTGCCCTATATGTTTGTAACTTGATTGCATCAGCGCCGGCTCTTTTAGCAGCTTTAATTATATTTAAAGCTCTTGATAATTTTCCGTTATGATTCCCAGACATTTCGGCAACCACAAATGTTTTTCCTTCCTTGATTATTTTTTTTCCGATTTTAATCATTCTTATTCATTACAGCAATTTGGTGCTTAGCAACATTTATACCTGAATATTCAATAGAACTTTTTTTATTTTTTAAATTTTTATAAAATTTATTTACTACGTCCTTTATTAAATTTTTATGAAATGGTTTCTTAAAAGGTATGAATTTTTTAAATTTTTTATTTTTAAAAATAAACTCAACCTTATTACTAAAATTAAGAGAAAATTTTATAGTTCCTTTTGTTCCAAAAATCTCAAAAATATCTTCCGTTTTATCAGTTACAGAAGACCATAGTGCCTGCCCGAGTATTTTATTTTTTAATTCTATATTTGTAATTAGGGTATCTTCTACTTTATACAAATTTAAATAATTTTTTTTAATTGATTGAATTTTTTTTATGTCTCCTAATAAATAAGCTATCATATCAATTGTATGTGCGCCCATATCTAAAAAATTTCCGCCTCCGCTGATATTTCTTTTAAATCTCCAAGGTATTTTTTTATTGCTTTTTATTTTAATCGGTGCTGTAGGGTGGCTCTCTGGAGAATGAATCAAATTATATCTAAAAGTAATTATTTTACCAATTTTTTTTTTATTCAAAATATTTTTAATCATTTTAAACCTTTTTAGGTGTCTTCGATAAAATGATGTCATCAAATTTACTTTGTTATTTTTACAAACTTTAACTATTTCTGAAAGATCTTTTGAATTTAGTGCGAGCGGTTTTTCACATAGAATATTTTTTTTCAATTTTGCAAATTTTTTTACATAACTTGCATGTGAGCTTGGAGGTGTAGCAATATAAATACAATTAATTTGCTTGTCTTTAAGTATTAATTTGGTGTTTTTGATCGCTTTACCTAACTTAAACTTATTAGAAATTTTTTTTGCTTCAACATAATTTTTTGAGTAAATATATTTTACAGAAGATTTACCAGGAATATTAAAAGAACTTTGAACTAACCTGCTCACTACGTCACCCGATCCAATAACTGCCCAGTACAACATTAATTTAAATTTTCTTTAGCAAAATCTATAAATCTAATTAGTCCAGATTTTAAATTATATTTAGTTTTTAAAAATGGAAGTTTGTATTTTGAAATTAATGGTCCTCTAACAACACTATCATTTGACCAAGGGGAGAAACCTTTTCCAAATTTAATTTTTTTTTCTGGAAATATTTTGTTTAAAGTTTTTGCAAGTTCAAAGTTAGAATGGTTAGTTCCAGTACCTAAATGATATATGTTTTTACTAAATTTTTTAAGTTTAAGCATTTTGCTTATTGTAATACAAATATCATCGATATAGGTAAAGGAAGCTGTAAAATCTCCTCCTGATTTAAATGTAATTTCTTTTTTGTTTTCACAAATTAATTTGTTTACTAAATATGGTATAGGACCTCTTTGAGGTATTATAGTTTTTGTAAGTAAAGGAGGTCCATAGACCCACGAAACTCTTAAAACGCAAGATCTTTGTAAATTTGATTTGAAAGAAACATCAATTAAAATTTCACCTAATCTTTTTGTTATAGAATAAATAGAATTTGGAGTTGGTTGAGTTGACTCATCTATTTTATATTTTGATGACTTGATATTTTGAAAAACAGAACCAGTGCTAATATAAATTAATTTGTTAAAAAATCTTTTTTTTTGAAAGTTTAAAAATTTATTTAAACTTATACAATTTACTTTAATTGTTTTATCTATATTTTTTTTAGCAATACTTTCGTGGGAGACAGCTGAACAATAAATACAGTCTTTGACTTTATATTTTTTCAATATTTTTTTTATCAAGATTGAATTAGTTAAATTGTTTTTTATTAAAATTATTCTATTTTTTTTTAATAAGTTGGTCTTATATTTATCTTTAGTTTTATTATAAATCCCAATTACATTATAATTTTTATTAGATAAATACAGGCAAATAGCAAAACCAATGTGACCCATTACTCCGGTCACGAGTATGTTTTTTTTATTCATAAAAATAATTAGATAAGTTTTTCTAACTCTTTAATGGTAAGAAAATGAGAATTGGTGTTTGAGTTATAAACAAAATTTTCTTTAACTAATTTTCCTTTTTCTTTTTTTCTATTTATTTTGTAATTATTTGTTGTACCTTTAGAAAAATCAGTTGAAGGTCTAATTAAGTAATAATTTTTAAATTCTATAGTATCTCTAACAGAATCTTCTGGGCACAAAACCTCATGAATTTTTTCCCCCGGTCTAATTCCAATAATATGGTGTTTAATATTTTTATCTAAAGCCTTTACTAAATCTAAAATTTTAATAGAAGGTGTTTTTGGGACAAACAGCTCTCCACCTACCATTAAATCAATTGCACTTAAAACAAACTCAACGCCATGATCTAATTTTATCCAAAACCTAGTCATTTTCTCATCTGTTACTGGTAAAGATTTCACATTCTTTTCAATTAAAGATTTAAAATATGGTAAAACGGAACCTCTTGAGCCTATTACATTTCCGTATCTGACTACTCCAAATTTTATGTCGGATTTACCTGATAAATTGTTTGCGTTTATAAAAAGTTTATCTGAGCATAATTTTGTTGCTCCATATAAATTTACTGGATTAGCGGCTTTGTCTGTGGAGAGTGCTATAACCTTTTTTACATTGTTTTTAATACTTGCCTTTATTACATTTTCTGCGCCATACACATTTGTTTTAATGCACTCCATGGGATTGTATTCAGCAGCTGGAACTTGTTTAAGCGCAGCAGCGTGAATTACTATATCAACTCCCTTAAGCGCAAACTCTAATCTATCACCATCCCTTACGTCTCCTAAAAAAAATCTTATTTTAGGGCTATTAAATTTTTTTGACATTTCAAATTGTTTTAATTCATCTCTCGAATATACAATCACTTTTTTGACATTGTGCTTAAGCAATAATTTTGTGCATGCTTGCCCGAATGAACCTGTTCCGCCTGTAATTAGTATTACTTTACCATTCATAGTATTTCTATAATTCTAAACTGTAAAATATTTGTAATAATCATATCCTAAGACTTCTTATACATCTTTATAAATTCAAATAAACTTTTAATAATATATATTTGTTCTTTTTTTTTTAAACCAAAATATATAGGCAATGATAATGTGTTTTTGTAATATTCAGATGCTCCATTATACTTTGTATTATTTTTGTTCTTATAAAAAGAAAATTTAAAAATCGGTACATAGTGATATTGCGGGTATATGTTTCTGCGGTTAAGGAAATTGAATAACTCATCTTTAGAACAAGACAAATACTTTAAATTGAGTGATATTAAAAACAAATGGTAGCTTGAGAAGTTTTTGTTATTATATTTGGGCAATCTTATATATTTTTTTAATTTTTTTAATTTTTTTTTATAAAAGAGATAAATTTTTTTTCTATAATTAATAAACTTATTTAATTTATTTATTTGACTTAATCCTAAAGCGCAATTTATATCACTTAATCTGTAGTTAAATCCCAATTTTTTTAAATCATAGTGCCAATATTTTTTCTGTCTAATAAAGCTATGATTTTTATATAATTCAATTTTTTCTGCAAAGAATTTATTATTTGTTGTTACCGCTCCACCTTCACCAGTAGTAATGGTTTTGACTGGATGAAAAGAAAATACTGATATATCTGAATGTTTGCATGAGCCTATATGGCTAAATTTATTTTTGAGTTTGTATTTAGCTCCAAATGCATGACATGCATCTTCTATTAAATAGCAATTATACTTTTTTTTAATCTCATAAAAATTTAAATTATTTTCAGGATATCCTCCCATATACATAGTGACTATTGCCTTAATTTTTTTTAATTTATTTAATTTTATAGTCTTTAATATAGTCTCTGGCGTAATTTGACCCGTAAATGGATCAACATCTAATAAATAAATTTTTGCTCCCATTAAATTAGCAACACGATAAGCTGAAATAAAATTTATTGCAGGCATTAATACAACATCGTTTTTCTTTAAATTAATTGCTAAAAATGCCAAATGTAGCCCCGCAGTACCATTGATACAAGAAACAGCAAACTTTGCTTTTACAGTTTTTTTAATTTTTTTTTCAAAATTTGCAACATAAGCTCCTGTAGTTATTAATTTGCTTTTAAGGGCTTTATTAACTGTTAAAATATCTTGCTTATCAATAAACTGTCTTCCGTAGGGTATTTCAATTTTTTTATTCATTTTTATTGGTTATTGAATTTTTCAAAGTTTCCCGAGTCAATTATTGTACCTTTATCCAACCTATATATATTGTCACAATTTTTTAACGTATTGATTCTGTGAGCAACTGAAATAAATGTTTTGTCTTTAAACTGACTTAACTCTTCTAATATTTGCGTTTCTGTAAAGGTATCCAATGAACTAGTTGCCTCATCCAAAAAAATAATTGTTGGATTATAAATTAAAGCTCTTGCAATACCAATTCTTTGAATTTCTCCAGCAGATATATTAAGTCCTTTTTCACCCAATTTATTATCAAGCCCCTTGGGTAATCTTTCTAATAGTTGAGTAAGATTTATTTTATGAATTAATTTTAATAATGCATCATCGGTAATTTTATTTTTGTTAAATCCGAAAATTATATTATTTTTTAAAGTATCATCTAAAATAAATATCTTCTGTGGTATGTATCCAATCAAATCTTGCCAGCCTCTAAGGTTTGAAAAAATCGACTTTTCATCTACTTTTATATCTCCCTTTTCAGGTTCCATAGTTCCCGATATGATATCCATTAAAGTGCTTTTTCCTGATCCGCTGGGACCTATTATCCCAACTTTTTCACCTTTTTTAATTTCAAATTTAATATTTTTTAAATCAAACCTGCTGTCTTTGGAGTGCTTAAAATTTTCAATATTTATAATTATATTTTTATTAAAAATAAAATTTTGTTTTTTATCACCTATTGGAAGTTTAAAATTTTTGTACTCTTCGTAAAGTGCGTCAACTGCTGGGTAGTTGTATTTTAATGATTGTACACTAGAAATAATCCTGTTAGTGGAGGGTATAATTTTAAAAGCAGCAACAACATATACTGCCATAACAGTAACAATCTCACCAATATTACTTTCGGATTGATAAAGTATAAAAAAGACAAAAATTATTATAAATACCGCAAACAGCTCTGTCATAAATCTCGGCATATTATTAAAGAAACCAATTTTAAAGGATACTTGCGCTAAATTTATATTATGTAATTTAAATTTATCAAAAAAGAATTTTTCTCTCCCTAGTAGTTTAATATCTTTTACTGCACTAAAACCTTCTTGCATAAACTGAATTCTTTTTTTGGTATCTTCTTGTCTTTGCTTTCCCCATTTATGTAATTTTGCACGAAGTAATTTTACGTAAACTACTGAAAAAAATAAAAAAACTAAAGAAGCGCTTATTGTTGTAATGGGGTTAAGAATAATTAAAAAAATAAATAGTGCCGTTATAATTATTGATTCAAGTAAAAGTCTAGAAAAACTAAATAGATAGGCGCTAGCTTGTTGTATTTCGGTTGTTAAATTTCTCAAAAACTCAGAACTATTTCTATTAATAAAAAATGAAAAGCTCTGCGATATGTAATTGAAAAAAATTTTACTCGCTACCTTTTCACTAAATGAAGCTAAAAATTTTTGCTCAAACCAAGCTACTAAGACTAGATAAAATATTTTTATAATATAAAATATTAAAAAAAATATTAATAAATATATTATTAGATTTTCATACGGAACGCTTATAAGGTTAGAAAATTTTTCAACTACAATATTACTACCGATACCTGGTGTTTCTAAAAATAGGCCTGCAATAGGTACGATCAGGCCTAGGCTCACAAACTCTAATAAAGAGGCAATAAACATTAGTAAAAGTAAAATTATTGCATCTTTTTTTTGAACAGAATCAAAGAAGTATAATAGTTTATTTTTTTTCATTAAAAATTGATCGTTAAATTTTGTTTTAAGAATAGCTGTTAATTTTTTTTCTTAGGATATTGGCTGTATCAGTTGTGGGTGCCATTATAAAAGATTTATCTTTACCTAGCTGACTAAAATATTCTTCTTGTGTCATAGATAATATTTTAAGAACTCTTTGTTCAAAAAGTTCATAGGAAGGCTCTTTTAATATGCATATGCTTTGATCAGAAAACTCTGAATCTCGTGCAGGAAATCCTACATCAGAATGTCCAGTAAACATGCAAGATAAAATTTTTTTTTCGAAAGATATCACTTCTCTTAAAAGGGTTGAGACAGAGCCTATTGCAAGTTTACTTTTCATTACATTCACATACGATGGATATGAGCTTTCTCTATTAGATGAATTAAAAATTTTAAAATTATAATTTTTTAGATAATGTTTATAAAAATAAAATTCTCTCATTGCAGATACGCTTCCAACTTCACTTGCTCCACTAAAAATTAAATTTAAATTATGTTTTTTACATAATCTATGCGTAAATTCAGCGACAAGCCCACAGCATTCAGCCATATTTTTTACTTGTGGAAAATCACCATTAAGAACTGCATGTGGTTCTGACACTAAGCATATATCGTATTGGTTTGGATTTATTTCTATTTTTTTTGACTTTACGTACTCATAACTTAGTGAGGATTTAATTGATCCAATAGCTTCAATGCTTTCTACGTTAATCTTTTCTTTCTTATAAAATATTTTGTCGTATTCACCAAAACAAAAAAGTGTTGGGATAAAATAATTTTTTTTATATGTTTCTGGCATAAATGTAATTTCGTTTGAAGTCGCAGATTGAATTGCGATAAATTTTATCTCGCTATGCAATATTTTTGAAACGATATGAAAATCTTCCGAATGAGAAACATGGGTTAAGACAATTTTTGGAGCAATTGCTTTAATTACAGCAACAAGATAATTTTGTTTTAAACTACGATTCAAAAGATTTTTTAAAACATAAAATATTATTTTCCATGATAAATATATTTTGTTAATTTTTTTTATTCTTGTAGAAAGTATTGCATAATTCTTATTAGGCAAAACTTTTTCTATATCTTTTGTAGTTTCACAATCAAATATAACAATTTTATTATTTTTAGGATTACTAAAATAAAATTTAGATCTTAAAATTAATAAAAATAAAGTTTTTATTTTGTTTAGAATTTTAATATTAAAAAATTTATTTAATAAATTGTTTTTACTATTTGTTAATAGTGAAAATCCTTCATTATGGAAACATTCTTCCATATACCTATAACAGACTATTTTTTTCTGTCCGTCTTGAGAGATTAAGACTCTAATATCCTCGTCCATAATTTTCAGAATTGAGTGTTTGGGCTAATATTTTAAATAAAAGTTAAAAAAGGCCTTTAGCTGCTTCACGAAGGTCGTCATCGTTTTTATTCCAAAATGTATCAATAAACTCTGAGCTTAATTTAGAATAAACTTCTGGATCGCTTTCTGCTTTTTTAATTTCGGGCCACCTATTTCTTGGAAACTTAACGTACATTGCAAACGTTTTACGTAATTTTGCAACTTCTTTTTTTCCCCACTGCGGCATGTCTAGTATGCCTTCATCTTCAGAATTGGTAATAGTGCAAATTTGATCTGGTTTAATAAGATTTTGTGATTCCGCCAACTGTCTAATTTCAGTCCCAGCAAAAGGAATTAAAGTTGATGCGGCACAATCATCGGATTTAAAGTTTCTGTTTATTTCAACAGTATCAAAAGCTAATTCACGAGTTTCCCCAGGAAAACCAATTATATTATTTACAGAAAAGGCAATACCGAGATCGGCGGGTATTTTCATTAATTCAATTGTTTCTTTATTTGAATAGTTTCTTTTAACTACATCTCTCCTAAATTTTTCATTGCCATGCTCCATGCCAAAAGTAATTCGATTTAAACCAACGTCTTTAAGTTTCTTAAATTTATATTCACTAATAGTCTCTGTTCTTGTTTGGCACCAAAAAGGTAGTTTAATATCTTGGTACATTTCACAAAATTCATCAAATTCTTTTGCTGACCACGCTAAGAAAGTGTCTGCCCAAAAGTATACATATTCTACTTTCCAGGTTTTAATATGATTCTCTATTTCTTTTTTTACTAGTTCCATACTTTTTTTTCTAAAAAAACTTCCTTTTCCTGCATACAATCTATTTTGGGATGGAGAGTTACAAAAAGAACAAGTGTATGGGCATCCTCTATGTGTTTCTACAGGCAACAGTCTTCTAATTTTTCCTCCCATAGGACGATAAAAACGTTTTTCTCCAAAAATGCCAATATCCGTTTGAGAAGGTAACTGATCCATGTTGACTGGTTTTGTCATTGGGTTTTTTTTAATCTCCCCATTTTTTTTCCTAACCCATAAATTTGTTACATTAGAATAATCTTCTCCGCGGGCTATACGGTCAGCAAGATCTGTGATTGCATTCTCTCCTTCTCCAACACACAGCATGTCAACTACTTCATTACTCATTACCAGTCTTGGAGCAAAAGTGGGAAACACTCCGCCAAAAATATTTCTAACACCCATATCTCTTGTTTTTGAAATAAGTCTCAGCCCTCGAAGAAATGTTGTTTCTGAGCAAGAAACTGCTAACAGATCAGGGCTGAATTCAACAATTTTTTTTCTTAGATCAATAGCAGGATCAGTCTTAATTTTCTTAAAATGTAAATCATCATCATCTTTGTCAGTTATTGGTCGAACTTGAAGTGAATCCGCTATTGATTTATCTGGATCACCTATTGCAATATCATCCGCAAATTCATAAAAAGTGGTGTCAAAAATATCAGTTATATGTCCGTTTTGTTTTAACAGTTGAGACAAAAGAGCAATTGCTGGAGGCACAGTACTCATCTGCCTTTCATTTGGGTAAACGAATAATACTCTTGTTTTTTTAGCCATTTATATAATCTTGGTATAATAAAAAAATATAGGAAAAAATTGCAAACTACAAGACATCAATTAATTATTTAAATTTGTATGGGCTTGCACCTGTTGATTTAGGATTTTTTTCAGATTGTCGATTCCAATTCTGAATTTGTTTTTTTATATCAACTTTTGTCTCTCTTCCCCAAGCTTTTAAAAGTTTGGAGTATATTTTTCCTACTTTTCCATCACCAATTTTAAGACCATTTAAAGTTGTTATTGGTAATAGGCAAAAGGGAGTACCGGTCATAAATGCTTCATCAGCATTATAAACATCATATGGTTCAATATTTTTTTCAATAAATGGAATTTTTAATTTCGGACAAAGATATTCCATTATAAATTGTCGTGAAATTCCTCTTAGAATATTTCTCCCCTCAGGACTAATCACCGCACCTTCCTTAACCATTAGAAAGTTGGTCCCTGATCCTTCGGCAATATAACCATCGGGATCTAACATTAAAGCCCAGTTATTTTCACCTTTCACTTCTGAAGCCTCAATATTTGCCATCAAATAAAATAATCTACTCCTGTTTTTTATCTTAGGGTCCATTAAGCTTGATGGAATAACTTTTTGTGGTGTAATAACTGCATTGATTCCATGATTAAATAATTTTCCCATTCCTTCTACAGTCCATCTAAGAGGAAAATCAGCAATTATAACATTTGGTCCTTTGTGAAGAGAATCTATATTGCGATAAATGCTTAATAAGCCTCTTGAAACATCTATCATCAATCTGTGTTCCTCGTCTTTGCCGAATAAATGTTTGTTTGCTTCTGCTGTTTTTAAGCAGGCTTTATACATTTCATTTTCTGACATTTTAATATTTATTCTTAAAATCTTTAAACCGGCATATAATCTTTTAATGTGTTCTTTTAATTTAAAATGTTTTTTA
>TARA_B100000686_G_scaffold119253_1_pt1 | contig 15599 bp, 17 predicted proteins | sample TARA_B100000686 | Tara Oceans TARA_B100000686 (sample SAMEA2622733) | marine metagenome | biome: marine biome (ENVO:00000447); feature: marine epipelagic mixed layer (ENVO:xxxxxxxxx); material: "saline water (ENVO:00002010), including plankton (ENVO:xxxxxxxx)" | depth 150 m
GACACAGTGATACAGCATGACAGAGTGTCAGCTAGTTAGACATTCGATGCAGCAGCATGGCATCACCAAATGAAAGAAACCGGTACTGGTTCTCTAAAGCTTCTTGGTAGAGAAATTTCCATCGAGTTCCAATGAAGGCATCGATCATCATCAGGAGGGTTGATTTAGGCATATGAAAATTTGTCATCATCGAATCAACAATTTTGAACTGAGATCCACGACGAAGGAACAGTTCAGTGCGGCCTGCCAGAGGACCCCGAGCAGCTGATTCGAGTGCGCGGACTGTAGTTGTTCCTACGGCCACTACTCGTTTCGCTGTTTGGCAGGCTTCCCATGTCTTGGGGCTGACGCTATAACGCTCGCTGTGCATAACGTGATCTGCAGGGTTATCTACTGTTACCGGTCGAAATGTGTCTAGTCCCACCACCAGATCTATTTTTGCGATATTCACGCCGACTGCTTCGATTCTTTCGAGCAGACCTTTGGTGAGGTGCAGACCTGCAGTTGGTGCCGCTACCGATCCTGGTGTTCGGGCATAAACAGTCTGGTACCGGTCTGGGGAATGACCCGTGGATGTGATGTAGGGGGGAAGGGGTGACTCCCCCGCCCGAGACAGCCGGTGACAATCGGCTGGTTGAAGGATCGGTTGTCCATCATGGAAGATCTGGACAGTTCTTCGTCCATCTTGGCCGAACTCATCGCCCACCAGAACTTCTAAAGCACTGTCTCGCTCGCTCCTCAATTCAGTCCCACTTTTCACGCGACGTCCTGGACGAACAAGCGCTGTCCAGCCTTCCCCTTCGGGCTCCAAGAGAAAGATCTCAACGGCTCCGCCCGTAGTTTTCCGTAACGGCAGCCGTGCTGGGATCACACTTGTCTCATTTAAAACAAGTAAGTCACCTGCTCGCAACTGATCAGGGAGGTTCGCGACGGTTAGATGTTGAGGCGGCTCATCTGGCCCTTTGTCGACGAGGAGCTTGGCGCTGTCGCGAGGTATCGCAGGCATCTGAGCGATGACTTCCTCAGGTAGTCGGTATTCGAATTCCTGCATGCTTGGTGGTGGCTTTGGAGCATTCATGCCGGAGACAATTCTAGGTTTCTCGTTTCGCTAGCTGAGCTATTGCCTCACGAGTCCATGTTGGCGCCACTCCACGTGCTCGCAGTAAACGGCCGATGTGCTCGCTTTCTTGTTGAGGGGAAGCTTCTATAAACCCATTCAGGATGACAGAGAGGTACGGCTCGCCGGGCGATGTTGGTTCAGGGGTCTGCTCACTCGTAAAGGTAAGTAAAGGTCGTTCTCGGTATCGCCCTAGATAAACAACTCTGGAGTACCAGCTATCACCGATGCTTACCTCCCCTCGACGAATGACCTCTTCAATATCGATTGTGATATCGCCGGGTTCACGACCGTTTTCTTGCGCCGCTACGTCCATAAATTGTTCTTGCGTGATGTCCCAACAGCGGACACAGGCACCTTCGTTAAGGTGCGGCTCAAGAAACGCTACGCCCCCTCCCCACCTGTCCGACGAAAGCCCAAAAAATAAGCTCCACGGGCCATGCACTAGCGGAGCGAACTGTCCTGGTTGTTGACTGTCGCGAGCGCCGATGTGTTCGGAGTGGTGCGGCAAGTACCGGCCTCCCTGCAGGTAACACAGAAATCGTGCCCTCAAAATGTTCGAGCCGTAAGCTCCGTACCAGATTCGATCCGAGGTCAATGTTCTCTACTCGAATAACGATGGATCTTCGATGGGTTGTTCAGGCGCAGCTATTCCGAGATGCTCAAAAGTCGTTGCTGTCACCACTCGCCCTCTAGGTGTGCGTTGGATGAGGCCTTGTTGAATTAGAAACGGTTCGTAGACGTCTTCCAACGTTTCAGGTTGTTCTCCGACGCTAATCGACAAAGTAGATAGACCAACTGGTCCTCCTCTGTGCGTTACTGCGATCGACTCCAAAATTGAACGATCAACTTTGTCGAGTCCAAGTTCGTCAACACCGAAGAGCGCCAATCCGTTTCGCGCAACGGTTAGATCGACAAGTCCCTCTGCTCGAACTTCGGCAAAGTCTCGCACTCTACGGAGTAGCCGGTTAGCAATTCGAGGCGTGCCTCTACTCCTATTTGCTATTTCGGCAGCTCCCGGCGAATCGATGGTGACAGACAGAATTCCGGCGGCTCTTTCCACTATCGATTTGAGTTCTTCTGGGTTGTAGTAGTCAAGGCGCTCAACGAGCCCGAAGCGGTCTCTCAGGGGGCCGGCGATCAAGCCGGTGCGAGTAGTCGCGCCCACCAGGGTGAACGGGGGTAGGTCAAAACGAATTGATCGCGCAGCTGGTCCCTTGCCGAGGACAACGTCCAACTGGAAATCTTCCATCGCTGGGTACAACACTTCCTCAACTTGTTTGGGTAAGCGATGAATTTCGTCAATGAACAGAACATCGCGATCTCCGAGATTTGTAAGAATCGCAGCCAGATCACCTGCTCGTTCAATAGCCGGTCCCGAGGTGATGTGCATAGCCACATCAAGCTCGGCGGCAACGATTCCAGCAAGGGTTGTTTTCCCTAGGCCAGGTGGTCCGGCAAACAACAGATGGTCGGGAGGTTGCTCTCGGCCGCGAGCTGCATCCAAGACGACCTCCAGATGCTCTTTAAGTTCGACTTGGCCTACAAACTCTTCCAACCGTCGGGGACGCAAACCGGCTTCATCTCTATCGTCGACTACAGCTTCGGCCGTCAATACCTCATCGCGACTGTCGGAGGTTTCTCGGTGGAAGCCTTCTTCTCGGCCCCATTCATTCTCAGTCATTAGCTCGCCATCCGTTGAAGCGCTTCACGAAGCATTGCTGACGTATCTGTACCTTCGAGGCCTTCAACAGCGAGACGCACTTCTTCGGTGCCGAAGCCCATCTGGCGAAGCGCTTCGCGAACATCGGCTATTGCTGTTGAGTTGGATTGCTGACCGTTTGAACCTTCGTATTCAACATGTGTTGGCATCTCGAGACGATTTTTGAGTTCCAACACCATTCGTTGCGCAGTTTTCTTTCCGACCCCAGGCACCAGACACAGCGCATCAACATCTTCACTCGCAACAGCATGCCTCAGCTCTTCTGGTGGCAACGTCGCCAAAACTGCCATTCCTAAGGCTGGTCCTACGCCATGAGCTCCTATGACCGACTCGAAACATTTCCGTTCAGCCAATGTGGCAAAGCCATACAAAGTTTGGTCGTCTTCTCGGATGTGCTGATGAATATGCACAAAGGCATCAGTTCCGATGTCAGGAAGATCAGCAAGCGTGCGGGGGTTTACTGTCACCCTGTACCCGACTCCCGATACCTCAATAACGATCTCCCCTTCGGCGTCCTTATCGATTAACACACCACGTAGCGATCCGATCATGATGGGTTCGCTGCTTCGGTGAGCCGTCTACTTGAGGCATGGGCTAAATGACAAAGTGCCACTGCGGCAGCATCTGCTGCATCAGGTGGTGAAGGGATCTCGGGCAGAGACAAAAGTGATTGAACCATTCGTTGCATCTGTTCTTTGTTAGCGCTCCCCCAGCCCGCCACTGCCTCTTTGACCTGGTTTGGTGTGTATTCGAAAACTTCAGCGCCGGCTATGTTTCCGATGGCCATAGCTAACCCGCTTACTTGTGCTACTCCCATCGCTGTTCTGGCGTTCATCTGGAAGAAGACGCGCTCTATCGCAACCACATCAGGGCGGTGTTCCTCAACCAAACTGCAAAGCTCCTGGTGAATTGACGCCAAACGTTGCGGCAGGGGGGCTTTCGCAGGCGTTCTGATAACGCCTATTGCCACAGCTTCAGCTTTTCTTCCCGATTGCTCAAGGACGCCATATCCACAACGAGAGAGTCCGGGATCGATCCCCAAAACGAACACAAGTTCGATTGTACATGACTAGCCCATTACTACTGATCAGCTTCAGGTCAGTTCGGCGAGGATTTCATCTGAGATGTCGAAGTTGGCATACACGCCCTGCACGTCGTCGTGGTCGTCCAACGCGTCCATAACTGCCATAACTTGCGCCGCTTCTCCACTTGAGGCGAGCTCGACAACATTTTGGGGCAGATACGTCAGATCCGTTGAGGAGACTTCGATACCTGATGCTTCAAGTGCTTCTCTAACCGACGCTGTGTCAGAAGGTTCCGTCGTGATTCTCCAGTTTTCGCCCTCAACTACGACATCTTCTGCTCCGGCTTCGAGGGCCGCCAGCATGATTAGATCCTCATCAACAGTTCCAGGCGCCATAACTACGCCTTTCCGCTCGAACTGCCAAGCAACTGCTCCAGGTTCGGCGAGGGAACCTCCGGCTCGGGTGAAGACACTGCGTATTTCGGCACCAGTGCGATTTCTGTTGTCGGTCAACACGTCAACGAACATTGCTATTCCGTGCGGGGCGTAACCTTCGTAGTTCACTTGCTCGTAATTGACGCCCTCAAGCTCACCAGTTCCCCGCTTGATAGCACGCTCTATCGTGTCCAGTGGCACGGAGTTATCACGCGCCTTCTGGTACATGGTCCGCAGATTCGCATTGGAATCTAAGTCGCCTCCACCTTCGCGGGCTGCTACTTCAACTTGGCGAATCAGCTTCGCGAAAAGTTTTCCGCGAGCTTTGTCAGCGGCGCCTTTTTTGTGCTTGATGGTTGCCCATTTGGAATGGCCCGACACTTCGATACCTCCGATGAACATTCTGCCATCGTCCCTGACGTAAGCGAACCCTGAACTTCAAGCAATTGGCGCAAACCTTCAATCAAGGTTTTCGAGAAACATCTGATGTATACGCAGATCTTCGGTTAATTCTGGGTGGAAGCTACTTACCGTGACATTTCGTTGACGGCAAAGCACCGTCGATTGTGCGCCTCCGTCAAGTTCGATGGTGGCTAGCGTTTCGACAGATGGGTCGCAGTTTTGGACTAAGGGTGCCCGAATAAAAACTCCGCGAAACGGCGTTTGGAAACCGCTGATCTCCAGATCTGATTCGAAACTAGCGATTTGTCGACCAAATCCATTTCGGCGAACAGTTATATCGATTTGGGCAAAACTTTTCTGGTCCGGTCGTCCATCTATTACATCTTTGGCAAGGAGAATCATGCCTGCGCAGGTCCCTAAAACAGGTAGCCCTTCGCTGATTAGATTCGCCAACGGTTGAAAGGTTCCGCTGGACTCCAAAAGCATAGAAATTGTTGTTGATTCACCTCCAGGGATCACTAGTGCCTCAAGCTCGCGAAGATCGTTCGGCACTCTGACTTGGCGAACGGTGGCTCCTAGCTTTTCAAGCGCGGCAGTGTGCTCTCTTGAAGCGCCTTGTAAAGCTAGAACTCCTACTGTCTTTGGCAAATCAGGCGTCTACCAGCCGCGTTCGGCGAGCTTCGTTTCGAGTTCACCGATTTCCAGGCCCGGCATCGCGTCACCCAAACCACGACTTACTTTGGCGACCATCGCTGGGTCTTGGTAATGAGTCACGGCTTCAACTATGGCTTTCGCTCGGGGAGCAGGGTCTTCGCTCTTAAAAATGCCTGAGCCGACAAAGACGGCTTCAGCGCCTAGCTGCATGACCAACGAAGCATCAGCGGGTGTTGCTATTCCACCGGCGCAGAACATCGGCACTGGCAGTGTGCCTGTTTCCGCAATCTCTTGTACGAGTCCCAGTGGCGCTTGAAGTTGCTTCGCCCAATCGAATAACTCAGCTTGATCAGCCTGAGTGATTTTGCCGATGTCGCCAAGAATCGATCGGAGATGCCGAACTGCCTCCACGATGTTGCCTGTGCCTGCTTCACCTTTTGACCGAATCATGCACGCTCCTTCCGATATTCGACGAAGCGCTTCTCCGAGGTTTGTTGCTCCGCATACGAAAGGAACCGTGAATGACCATTTGTCTATGTGGTGAGATTCATCTGCTGGTGTTAGAACTTCGGATTCGTCGACGTAGTCAACACCAAGTGATTCGAGGATTTGAGCTTCGGCAAAGTGTCCGATTCTCGCTTTCGCCATCACAGGGATGGTGACCGCCTCTTGTATGCCCTCAATCATTACAGGGTCGCTCATGCGAGCAACACCGCCGTCGCGCCGAATGTCAGCGGGTACTCGCTCAAGGGCCATTACTGCCACCGCGCCTGCGTCCTCGGCGATCTTGGCTTCCGCCGGTGTGACGACGTCCATGATGACTCCGCCTCGCAGCATGTCGGCCAACCCTCGCTTTACGCGTACTGTGCCCACCTGCGAGTTTGAGTTGCTTGTGCTTTCAGCCATTCCCCTAGTCTAAGCGCACGAAGTAAAGAACGAGTCGGCTTCAGCTAGTCATCGACTTCAAGTATCTCGACCGAGTCGCGGGGAGCCAACAAAATCCATGTGCTGCCGGGCGACATCGCAACGATGCGATCTTCGTTGTCCACGAACTTCGTGTGGACCGTGACATTTGCTTTGTTCCACCGACCTTCAATGATGCCCCCATCCTTAAGCATCCAGGCAGTGCCTGAACCTTCAGACACTAGCCCCAGCGGTATTCGGGCTCCGTTGGCGTCTTCTTCATTGGTCAAGACGTACTTTGTGAATTGGATAATGACATTTGCGGGGGCGAGCCGGTGTTGTTCGCCATTGAGATCTAGAGCGACGTGCGTGTCATCGTTCTGAGATCTTGCCCATCCACTTCGTGTCGCGTCCCATAGGTGTGTGACCCGCGTTGAGCCCCAGTCGATTCGGATCCCTTTAATCTGACGGCTCGGACTTCTGCTCGCGTCTTCGGATAGTTCGTATGGCCACAGCGGCTCGGAGGTGAGTGGCTCGTGTTCTTCTTGGTTGGCTAGTTCCGAGGCACGAACCCACAAGTTACTGGGAGATGTTCGTTCTGTTTGACGCCAATAGTGTGAAGGATTTCTGTACAAGCCAACGTCTGTAATGGCCACCGTGTTGAGGAGTTTTCTGAAAGCCCAGTTGGAGCCGCTCCAACCAAAAAGAGCTCCGTCAAATGGCATCAGGATAGGTATGTCGGTAGACCTGCCAGATCGGATAGGCCCCACTGACGTGGGAATTTGGGAGTGGAAAATTGCCAAAAACCTGGTTAATCCGCCCTCCACTAGTTCTTCGAAGACGATGTCTGCGTCTTGGAGTCCCTCTTGCGGTAACGCCGTGGGAGCGTTATCAATCTTTAGTGCAAGCGGTGGCGAATTAAGATCTGATGGGCTAATTGAAGTGCCACGGAACGGCGCCAGAACTTCACTTTGTGGGTCTCGTGCTGACTGCTGTTGAGGCGTTGTAGTTACCGCTGTGTCGCTCGTTGAGGACCCGGATGTTTCGCCTGACTCAACCTTTTGCTGATCCGGTTGAGTGGTGGTCGTAGCTTCGGCCGTCGTCTTGGTTTGGTCTACCTCGTTGTTTGCCGTTGCTGTGTTGTATGCATCTCTGGGATCGGCTGCGCAAGCGATACATAGAAGTCCGGCTACTCCTATGACGAGAGTCGCTTGCTTCATAGTTAAATCACAACTCGCGAAGGGCTGTCATGCGCGCTTCGGCTGTAGGCCGATCAGTGTTCTGCCTGGTCGAAAGTATCCAGAGAGAATCAGTAATGCGGTCGGCCTTTGCTAGCGCGTTTCGATTTTCCATCATTGCGAGTGCTTCCACCATGCCCGGCGGATAACGAGTCAGAGCCACGCCAATGCCGTCGTTAAAAAAGTCGTCGCTTGGATCAAGTGCTAGTCCAATCCTCTTCTTGACTCTCATAGGCAGGAGAGCGAAGGGTCTCACCCGGATTGTGGCTATTCCAATTTGCAATCCGAACGTCGACAACGCCGTCGTCGCTAGGGCAGTTTGACCGGCAGCTATCTGTGAGATGCGATTCGCAACAACTGCCTCGAGCTCTATCCTGCTAGCCGAACTCAAAAGACCTGTCGTAACTATAAGAGTTGATTTTGCTCTGGATCGTCCCAAAGCCGCCATGTTTCGCGCTTCAGTTGAAAGTATCCGGATTTCAGGGACAGGTATGCCTGTCGATAGGCAAATCGCCTCGACCAAGTTCGTTAGACGTGGGTACTGGCCACTATGCATTTGTTGATTCTCGAGAGTCGCCAACGCGCGCTGTTCAGATGTTGCACTGATGTACGCAATAGAGGCCAGCGTTAGCGCCGCAACTATCAATCCAAACCACGGTGAACCAGAAATGATGAACACCAGAAAGAAAAGTGCAGTGGAAAGCGCCGCGATGCTGCCCGCAAAAAACGCGATTAGCAGGCTCGCGTTTTGTCGGTTTTTGTCGCTCAGGTTGTCCATTTGGGTTCCGTGTCTCCGATGTGTCCCGGCAACTCCGCTGAGTATTGTACGGCGGCAATCCGCCAGCGCCGTTCAGAAACTAGAGAGTCTGGTCAGCTGTATCCCATTATCTGAAGGGCCAGCCCATGCGGCTTAACTCGCCGCGCCAGCCCCCTCGATCAGGGTCTGCTTTTTCGATCGCTATGGCCCGCTCGTATATGTCGACATATATTCCAGCAAGTCGCTCCATCGAGAACTCCGCTACTCGTTTACTTCCGGCGTCAGTAAGCGCTTGCGCCAAATCCTGATCTTCTAGAACCTTGGTTAGCGCCCTCGCTAATGTCTCAGCTTCTCCTGGAGGAACTAGGAAAGCCTCATCGCCATTTACGGCAACATTTCGATACCCCGGCAAGTCGCTCGCTACCACTGGGGTTCCTGCTGCCATGGCCTCGAGGAGCACTATTCCGAAACTCTCTCCGCGAAGAGAAGGAACGCACAATACGTCGGCTCCTTTTATTCGACTTATCTTCTCTTCGTCGCTGACTGGACCTAGCCAACGCAGCCGGGGTTCTCCCCTGTATGTGTTGTGTAATTCTTCGGTTTGAGGACCATCAGACATGATCCACACGGTCACATTTGGAGGTAAAGATTCCACTGACTTAAGCAAGATTTCCAAGCCTTTACGAGGCTCATGTCTGCCAACGTATGCGACTGTTGCACCTTCGGACGGGATTGGTTTGGTGTCCTGGAATTTATCTATTTCGATCCCGTTGAAGACCACTTCGTAGTCCCCGCCGAGCGCTTCGTACGCCATGTCTTTCGCGTCTTGGGAAACCGCTGTGCGGATATTCATTCTTGTTGCCAGCCATCGAACGCCGGGGGTCATGTACGCCTTACTACCTCCGGCTGCGTGCCAGGTACCTACTATCGGGGCGCTTCGGAGGAAAAGCGCTGTTTGGCAAGGTCCGGGACAGATGGGCTCATGGATGTGAACAACATCAAATTCTTCATCTCGGAAAGCTCTGATGGTTCTTAAGGTGCACGCTAAGTCGGGTGCGATCGGAGCTATGGAACCGTTGGCGAACGTCGGAATGCTGGCGCCCAATGGAGTTACACCAGTCTCTGGAGGCGCTCCATCGCATGGTCCAAGGACTCGAGCTTTGTGGCCAAGCCTGTTGAGAGCTCTTGCTAACGCGAGGACTTGAGTCTGCACGCCTCCAGGGCTACTGAGGCTGTAGGGCGATACTATTCCTATCCGCACACCAGATAACGCTACGCGAAGTTCCCCTCAGTCCACAGGGGAATTTGAATTGCGGTCACTTTTGTTCCGATGAGTCGCTGGGCCAATTGGGTTGAAACAAATGCCATTGCTCAGGATCGCGACGTATCAACACCTCAAGCTCCTCGGCAAGTAGTTGGGTGACGCGTTGCACATCTTCTTTGACTGTTCCGAGCCTGGCAGTGTCGATGGGCGGTCTCACCAAGCCAAGATGTTTGCCTTCTGGTTCGAAATAGACCGCCGTAGGCAAAATTGTCGCCCCTGTGCGTAATGCGAGCAGCGCCGGCCCTGCGGGCAAAGTTGTCATCTCTCCCATGAAATTGATCTCACTACCCCCACCTGAGATATGTCGGTCGCAGAGAAGACATACGATCTCATTTCTCTTTAACGCAGCAGCGATCTCTGCCCCTGCAGAAGCGCTTAGGGGTACCACTTTCATGCCCAGCTTCTCGCGGAAGCTAGCAAACCATCGGAACAGTCGGTCAGGACTGATGGGCTCTACCACAACTGTGATCGGCAACTTGTTGACGGTTGCCATCCAGAATCCAGCCCATTCCCAGCCGCCCAAGTGAGGTAAAGCGAGGATTACTCCCTTGCCTCGATCTAATGCTTCTTCAACAAAACGGTAGTCAGGGACATCTATACCCTCGCTTAGCTGGAAGCTCGTTCGGGAAGGGAGCCTGAAGGATTCGATCCAATAACGACTGTAGGACGCGAAGGCGTTCTTGGTTGCAGCTCGCACCGACGTGTGGTCAGCATCAGTGCCTAAAGACCTTCTCATGTGTCGTGTGACCATCGAGCGCTTGCTTCTCAGCATCAAATGGAGCGGTCTCGCCAGTAAACCGGGCAGCGCGCTGGCGACGGATTCGGGCAGACGTTGAGCACTCCAAGCTCCAACTCGATAGAGCGCTGTGATCCCTCGCCCCGACAAGACTGTCAACTTTGATTACTGGAAATGTCGTTTGTGGCTTGTCGCCAAACCTTGAAGAACCTTTGGAGTGCCGTCGCGGATGTGAGGGCCAGCATGATCCAAAGCACGGGAATCAATAGCACTTCAAAACAAAGGCCAAATCCCAGGACGACCATCCGTTCTGCGCGCTCCATTAGACCGCCTTTGGCTTCATATCCCAACAGCTCGGCCTTTGCTCTTTCATAGCTAATAAGGGAAGCAGTCGCGAGCACGGCCATCGGAAGCAACATGATTGTGCCCCCTTTGGTATCCGCTAAGTGCCATGCGACACCACACAGCAAAAGCCCGTCAGTTACCCGATCGGCGGTTGAGTCAAAAAAAGCACCACGTTTTGAGGTGGTGCCTGCCGCCACGGCGACCGCTCCATCTAACAGGTCGGGTACGGCTGTCAAGATAAGGAAGATCAGTCCCAACTGGAGTTGGCTGTTCCCAATAAGAAGGCAAGCGGCAACCGACATCCCGAGACCGATACAAGTGAGGAAGTTCGCGCTGACTCCTAGCCGAACTAGGAAGCGTCCGACAGGTCGCACCAGGCGATCAACTCCGTTACGAAAGTTTCCGTCAAGCATCGAGGTTTGTCTCCGAAGCGCCGTCGAGTTCGCTGCTTTGAGCCCATTCTTCTGGATTTTCTTCGACGTAAAATTCGACGATTGTTCCGTCAACTGCGTCTACCAGAACGAGGCCTCTGTGTGCCGGCGGATCTTCAGCTGAATAAACCAGCATTTTCCATGTTGGTCTGCTCAGTACGCCCCTCCAACCAAGTTGTGCGCTTGCATGCCCTACTGGAAAGCCGACTGCTCGATTTGCGGCGACAAGTGCTTCGTTTTCATCGAGGCCGAAACCTCGGCCTGCGGCGAGGCTATATAGGCCAAATAGGCCGAGCGCTACGCAGCCGGCTATGAGGCCGGTGTTAACGAGCACGGGTTCTCCGGTAACCGATGCGGACCAGATCCCTAGTCCAAGGGCAACTATGAGATACATCAACCCGGTGACTTTCCGGCGTTTATTATCCGGGAACTTATATACACCGACAAATCCTCGATCAAGGTCATCGGGAAGCTGGTCGCGTACTTCGTTGTCGTCCACCTGGATCACGCTACCTGCCATCGAACATTTCTCAAGACTTCACTCAAAAGCATCTCTCAGGCGTTCGAGGGTGGACTCCAACGACTCCGGGAGTACTCGCGTACCCGAGACCGTCGTCATGAAATTCGTGTCGCCATCCCATCGCGGCAACACGTGAACATGAAGATGATCTGGAATTCCAGCGCCTGCTCCTTGTCCCAAATTGGCACCCATATTTATTCCGTCAGGCACGTATGCCCTTTCAACGGCCGAAATTGACCTTGAAACCAAGTCAAAGAGTTCGTGCCTACAGTCATCATCAAGGTCTTCAAAATTTGCGACGTGGTCATATGGAAGCACCATTACGTGACCCGTGTTGTAAGGGTAGGCGTTAAGGATCACCCCAGCTCGTGACCCACAATGAACTAGCGATTCTGGTTGACTCTGTCGCAAGTCGAGGACAGCGCACAACACGCATCGTCCCTCAGAGGCTCTGGAAATTTCTCCTGTTTCGCCACTTACGTATTCACGCCGCCAGGTGGCCCATATCCGTTCTAGACCGTCCATGGAGACACCTTGACCGCTTCGCCTACTGGGTGCTTCATTCGAGACCAACAAGTTTCAAAGCAACTCGCGTTCGATAGCGCGTATTGAGTTGAAGAAGAACAGCAGTGAACGCCTCGATCGCAGTCGCGTTCGACAGGTTGCCGCAATCAAGCGCTCTGGTTCCCGGTATTTTCCCAACTATCTCAGCCACAAGGTCAGTGGCCTCGCGATTGTCGCTGCATATCAGAATGTCGCTATCGAGCGGTTGGTCGAGATCGCCTAGTTCTTGAGCCGGGACGTGTTGCAGAGTTGCTGCGACTCTGGAGTCAGGCAGGGAAGCTTGCACCGATGCTGCAACTGAGCCTCTTGGCGGGATTAGTGGAACAAACTCGTCGTCAACTCGCTCTAGCGCATTTGACATAGTGACGACGACTTTATTTCTCACATGGTCTTTGACGCTTCTTGCTGTTATAGCTGCGGCATCCCATGGCGTGGCAATGACGACGAACTCGCACTCCGCCGCACCTATGTTGTCTGATGGAGTTATCGCCAACTCGCGGTTGGGCCACCGGTCGATAATGCTGTCAACCACTTCCATGGATCGATATTTTGATCGGGACCCCAGAATGACCTCGTAGCCCACATCAGCTAACCGGGCTGCTAACGCTGAGCCCGCGGGTCCTGTTCCGCCAACTATGCCTATCCGCATGAAGTGCCACGGTACTGTCCAATAGCACGGTACGGTGACTTCATTACGCGAGTTACTACGACGACACTGAATGGCTGTGTCGCTGCAACCAAACGGAGGACGATTTACATGGGTCTGATGGATGGAAAAAAGCTTCTGATCACGGGGGTGCTGACCGATGCTTCCTTGGCTTTCGAGGTCGCTAAGTTAGCCCAGTTAGAGGGAGCGGAGGTAGTACTCACCGGCGCTGGGAGAGCGATGCGTCTAACTGAGCGCACGGCGAAGAAACTTCCAGAGAGCTGCGACGTGCTCCCACTCGATGTCACAGAACCGACCGAAATCGACGCTGTCGCCGCAGAGCTAAATGACCGTTGGGGTCGGGTCGATGGCGTCCTACACGCCATCGGTTTTGCGCCCGAGTCATGCCTAGGCGGAAATTTTTTGAATGCAGAGTGGTCTGATGTCAGCGTCGCGATGCACATATCTGCTTACAGCCTCAAGGCTCTAGCCGGAGGTCTCCGCCCTCTATTGGCGGAAGCGAAAGGCAACGTCGTTGGCCTAACTTTTGACGCGTCGGTCGCATGGCCTGTCTACGACTGGATGGGAGTAGCCAAGGCAGCATTTGAGTCAACTGCCCGGTACTTGGCCAAAAGCTTGGGTCCTGATGGCATTCGAGTCAATTTGGTATCGGCTGGACCAATTAGGACGATGGCAGCGAAGTCGATACCTGGATTTACTGAGTTCGAAGACGCTTGGCAGAGCAGGGCTCCTATGGGATGGGACATCAACGATCAGCATGCAGTTGCAAGAACGACTCTGGCGGTGATGTCCGACTGGTTTCCAATGACCACAGGAGAGATTATTCACGTGGACGGTGGCTACCACGCGATGGGCGCCTAAAGAACAAACTTCAAATGTGGGCCTTACGGCTCATTCGAAAGAGGACCAACTAGTACGCGCATCACATCGTCGAGAGTTACGACTCCAGAATTGACTCCCTCGGACGTCACCAGCGCTAAGTGAATTTGGGACCTCCGCATCAACTCAAGAAGGTCTGGCAATTTTGCATCTCGGTTAACTCTAAGCATCGGACGAATTAGGGTCGGTTGCAGTATTTGCTCCTTAGTTTCGACACCCAAAAGGTCTTTACTATGGACAAACCCTCTCACATCATTCATATCCCTGCCGTATACGACTAGTCGTGTGTGCCCAGTCAGAACTATCTGAGATTCGATTTCGTCAATCGATGAATCAACGGCAACGGCATCAACTTCATGCATCGGCGCCATGACCGAAACAACTTCAGCTTCCCCAAAGGTGAGGGCACTTTCGATTAGCGCGTGCTCCTGATAATCGATAAGCCCCTGATGGTGGGATTCGTCGACCATTAGCAACAGCTCAGCGTTCGTTGTCGCGTCATCAAGTTCTGAAGTCGGTTCTACCCGGAAAACTTTCAACAAGCCATTGACGAGATGGTTGAGGAACCGAATTATCGGTCCTGCGACCACTAGATATGCTGCCATCGGCCGCGCAAGCAGCACCAACGTGCGTTGTGGTCCTGTAATTGCCAGGCTTTTGGGAACCATCTCCCCAAGCACCATGTGGATGACGACGACGACGCTGAGGGCGATAGCGAAACTAACTGAGTGCAGGAGCGTCTCGTCCATGTCGATGAATCGATGAATTAGTTTTTCGAGAAGCGACGCTACGGCAGGCTCCGCTAGCCGACCCAGCACTAGCGAGCAGACTGTGATACCAAGCTGAGCTCCTCCGAGGGCATTCAAAACATCTCTTTGGAGACGCTGCGCCGCTTTGGCCGATTTTCTTCCCGAAGCTGCCTCAGAGTCGATCGCCGATTTCATTGCGCCTAGCAGACCGAATTCAAGTGCCACGAAGGCTCCATTGAGAAGAACCAACAAGGCTCCGACCACTATTGCTAAAGCGGTCATGATTCTTCGCCTTGCGCGGAAGGACCCAGCCCTAACTCTGTGGGACGCTCCACAGATATCTCGGCGATGCGCAGATTGTCTCTGCTTAGAATCTCGAATTTCCAGCCTTGCCATTCGAGCTGTTCTCCAACGAGTGGCACCGATCCAAACTGTTCAAGCAGGAAACCCGCAATGGTCTCATAAGGGCCGCGAGGCAGACGCAATCCGATTATCTCTTCGATGTCACCTCTTGAGGTACGTCCATCAACTATGTAGTGGCCGTCTCTTGTTTCGCTCGTCGTTTGGACTGGTTCGTCGTACTCGTCAGCGATATCTCCTACTAACTCTTCAAGAATGTCTTCTCTGGTGATGAGCCCCGCTGTGCCTCCGTGCTCGTCTATGACAACCGCCAGGCGGCTTTCGGCTGCCTCAAGATCCACCAGAACACCATCAAGCTCTCGGTGTTCGGGAACAATTACCGCTGGCCGGAGGATTTCCGCGAGTGGCCTAAATTCTCGGTCTTGTACTGGAAGGGCAAAGACATCTTTTACTTCGACTATTCCCACGATGTCATCGGTGTCTTGGCCGGTGACGGGGAATCTCGAGTATCCGCTTTCCTTGGTTATTCTCACTAGATCAGCAATAGTTGCTGACCGTTCAATTCCCACCATTGAGGTTCGAGGCGTCAGAGCGTCGGCTGCATCTTTGCTCGACAATTGAAGTGTTCGAGTGATTAGTCGGGCTTCGTCTGCGCGAATGGTTCGAGCACTGGACGCTCTAACCAGATGTTCAAGGTCTTCCAAAGACCTCAGGGAGCGCAATTCTTCTACAGGTTCGATGCCGCATAGCCGGAGTAACCGATTCGCAAGC
>TARA_B100000686_G_scaffold53868_1_pt1 | contig 15580 bp, 15 predicted proteins | sample TARA_B100000686 | Tara Oceans TARA_B100000686 (sample SAMEA2622733) | marine metagenome | biome: marine biome (ENVO:00000447); feature: marine epipelagic mixed layer (ENVO:xxxxxxxxx); material: "saline water (ENVO:00002010), including plankton (ENVO:xxxxxxxx)" | depth 150 m
TGCCCAAAGCGGACTCAGTCCCGAGGGAACCTGGTATGACCTACGCGGCGGTGGATCTCCCGAGGTGCCCGTGGTCATGATTCACGGCGTCGGTCTGGATCACACCATGTGGGAGCCGCAGATGCCTGCGCTGGAAGAAACGTTTTGCGTACTGCGCTACGACATGCTGGGGCACGGACGGTCTGAGGCCCGTCCGGTCAAAGACATCACAACCTTTGTTCGGCAACTGGAAGATCTGCTTTCGTACCTGGACATTACGCAAATGCATCTGGTGGGACTGTCGATGGGAGGCGTGATCAGCCAGGCCTTTTCCGGAGGTGCGCCGTCCCGCCTGAGAACACTGGTGCTGATGAATACTGTGTACCGGCGGACGGAGAAGGAACTGATCGGCATGCGTCATCGGCTGCAGCTGACGCGTGAAGAAGGTCTTGCTCCGATTGCGCAAGCTGCCATGGATAGATGGTTCGACGAGCCGTTCAAAGAACAGTTTCCCGATCGGGTCGAGGCGATCCGCAGCAAATTGCTGGCGAATGATCTCAAGGCTTACACCGACGCCTATGCGGCGCTCGTTGAGGCAGATGCGATCGTGCAGGATGCACTCAAGCAGGTCAGGTGTCCGGCTCTGGTGCTCGCGGGAGAAAACGATCCAGGGTCCACGCCGGCTATCGCAAGACGGATGGCAGATGATCTTGAGTATTCTGAGCTTGCAATCTTGCCGGGCCTGCATCACCTGGCATCCTGGGAGGCGCCCGAAACGGTGAACCGCATACTCACCGAGTTTCTGAAAGCCAACCACTAGGGGGAAGAGAACCAGTTTTCGGCGGGCTGGTCTCGCCCGGGTGGGTCTCATTCGGGTGCGCGACAGGGCATAATCACACTTCTTTTTACTCGGAGATTTCTATGGATCAGGAACGTTTTGACAAGGGCCTGGCGACACGCCGGGACGTGCTCGGTGCGGAGTATGTCGACAACGCGTTGGCTAACGCGAGTGAGTTTGCCCGGGATTTTCAGGAACTGCTGACGGAGTATTGCTGGGGCGCAGTCTGGGGGGATGAGACGCTGGACCGTAAAACCCGCAGCATGCTCAATCTCTCAATGATCGCGGCGCTTAACCGTATGCATGAGTGGGAACTGCACTTCAGGGGTGCTCTCGTGAACGGTGTCAGTCGGGATGAGTTGAAAGCCATCCTTAACCAGATCGCTATCTACTGTGGCGTGCCGGTAGCGGTGGAATGCCACCGAATCGCCAAAAAAGTTTTCGCAGAACTGGATGCGCAATCCTGATTGGGCGTGTTTAAACGTGTCGGTCTGCAGCCTGCGATGCTCCTGTCATTTACCGAAACCTGAAAAAAGTGGTACCACGTTATGAAGGAAAGTCTCGACACTATCATTGTTGATCAAGAGGGAGACCTCACCTGGATCACCCTGAACCGTCCGGAGGTGGCCAATGCCTTCAACACCCGGATGGCTGAGGAATTGCTGGCGGTTTTCGGTGATTTCGTTTCGGGTGCCAGAACCACACGCTGTGTCATCCTGACCGGCACGGGAGAGCGCGCATTTTGTGCAGGCGGCGACCTCAAGCAGCGACATGGGATGACCGATGAAGAGTGGTATGCGCAGCACGTGGTATTCGAAGATCTGGCACGGGCGCTGATGGACTGCCCGGTGCCGATCCTAGGAGCAATTAACGGTGCGGCTTATGGCGGCGGGACGGAGCTGACACTGGCGTGTGACTTCGCTTACGCGGCGAAACATGCCCGTTTCGCCCTGACGGAGACCACCCTTGGGATCATGCCCGGCATGGCAGGTACCCAGTATCTTCCGCGGGCGGTGGGTATCCGCAGGGCCAAGGAAATCATCCTCACCGGCAGACCCTTCAGTGCGGAGCAGGCGCTTGAGTGGGGACTGGTCAATAAGCTTTGTGAGCCGGAATCCCTACTGGAGTCGGTTAGGGCAACGGCACAGCGCATCGCAGATAACGGCCCGATCGCGATTCAGGGCGCGCTGAAGGCGATCAACAATGCCGGATTTGCTTCACTTAAGCAGGATTACGAGGTCGAGCTTGCTTCGTATAATAAGACGGTTCCCACGCAGGATCGCCGCGAAGGCATCGCCGCCTTCAATGAGAAACGTAAAGCCCAGTTCACGGGAGAGTAATTCCGCAGACAAGGGCTCTTGGAATCTTCAAGTTCAGCAGGGAGTTTTCGTGCAAGATAAGAGTGTCACCGCAACCCTTTGTGGATTTGTGAGCGAGGTAAATACACAAGCCCTGCCGCGCGAGGTCGTCGACCGGGCCGCCTTGCTGGTCACGGACAGTATTGGTGTTGCCATTCGGGCAAGAAAAGACGCCGAGTCGACCCCCGCCTTGCTGGCTGCCGTTGCCCGCATGGGGATGGATGCGGGACGGGGGACAGTCTTTGCCGACGATAAAGGATACGCGTTTCCTGCCGCGGCGCTGATCAACGGCTCGTTGATCCACAGCCTGGATTTCGATGACACCCATATTGCGGCGACCGTGCACCCGAGCGCACCGGTACTGGCCGCAGCCCTTGCTGCCGGACAAATGGCGGGCGCGAGTGGCGCCAACGTTCTCGCCGGGGTGATTGCGGGATATGAGGTGATGTGCCGACTCGGCAGGGCCCTCAAACCTGCGGATCACTATGATCGGGGCTTTCATCCCACTGCAACAACCGGCGCCTTTGGGGCCACCGTTGCCGCCGGGCGTGCGTTGGGGCTTTCTGCTCAACAACTTGAGATGGCGATGGGGATCTGCCTTAGCCAGTCCGCCGGCTCCATGCAGTTTCTCGCCAACAGTGCCTGGACCAAGCGCTTTCAGGTCGGCAATGCCGCCATGGTCGGAGTGATTGCGGCATCGCTTGCTTCAGAGGGATTTGTCGGTGCGGCTGATGCGGTCGAAGGTGATGCGGGTTTTCTGAAAAGTTATGCCCCTGACCCTGATCCGCAGTTAGCCGTCAAGGGACTCGGTGATGATTGGGAAACACTCCAGATTGGCGTCAAGCCTTATCCCTCGTGCCGGTTCAGTCATGCGGCCATAGACGGTATTGTGGATATCGTCGGAACCGGTGCGCATGAATCCGATATTTGCGACATTGCCATTGGTTTACCCCGCAAGGGTATGGATCTCACGGCCCTGCCGCAGGAGTTCCGCCGCAAGCCCAAAGGGGTGGTGGGCGGTCAGTTTTCGATGCATTTCACCGCAGCGGTTTCAGCACAGACAGGCAACCTGACCTGGGATGATTATGCGAAGTATCTCGAAGACGCAACAACGCTGTCACTCGCTGAGCGCATCGACGTCAGTGAGGATGCGCAGATGGATGCGATTTATCCGGAACGGATGGGCGGCAAGGTGACCATACGCTTTCGCGATGGGACGAGTGAGAGTCGGTGCGTGGAGATTCCCCGTGGGGAGCCTGAAAATTTCCCCGGCGCCGATCTGCATCAGACTAAATTCCTGTCTCTTGCCGAGCCTGTTCTGGGCGACGCGGCCCTTGGGCTGCATGAGCGGCTCACCTCGTTTGCCGAGGCGGACTCCGTGGATACCTTATTCGGGTAGGACAGCGGGCAAAGGCCAGCTGGTCTGGCTCAGCCGAGTACTGACAGGCTGCTGGCAGGGTTGGGCTCGCGGTTTCGCGAGAAGAACCTGAGATTGATCTCGTGGCCGGTGCGTTGAAGCCGGAACGAGACCGGATCTTGGTCGTGGTCGGTTCCCTGCTCACAGGCACTGATTAAAGCTGTCATCAGTTCACCCACCACCGGCGCCGTTTTGAATTGATTACCGCTGGTGCCGATCGCCATGTAAAAGCCGGCCACGTCGGTACAGTCATAGATGGGAATCCAGTCATCACTGACATCCCAAAGGTCTGCCACCCCCGATAGCGTATTGGGAATGCCAAGAGCCGGGATCCGTTGCGCAAGGCGATACAAGGGCTCGATGCTTTGCGGGGAGAGATTTCGGTCAAAGTCATCCGGGTCGGCTGCCAGCTCAACTTCTCCCCGCGCGCCCAGGCTTCCTGCAAGGATGCTGTCGCCGGTGTCTGCCCGGATGTAACCCCCGATGTCGGTGTCGTACAGCATGATGCGGGACGCATCACTCGTCGCGGCGTCTGCACAGCGAAGGTGGGCCACCTCGTGCCGAACGACCCGTGTCCGGATACGGTGTTGGCCGTGCGGATCAGCGAGGGCGTTGATGTTCTGCCCATGCGGTCCCGCCGCGTTCACAGTGACCCGGCAGGAAATGCGCTCACCCCCCGACAGCGTCACGGCAGTCACATGGTGATCGTTCGTGTCGATACCGGTCACCGCTTCGCCAAAACGAAAATGCGCACCGTGTTGTTCGGCTGCGCGCTGCAGGTTGTGCGCCGCGAGCTGCGGATCGGGACAATAGCCCCCCTTGGGGAAAAAGACGCTCTCAAGCTCCGCGTCGGAGCGGGCACCGAAGTCGGCATCGTCCGAGATGACGGGCGGTCCGAAACTGGAGAGATCCCAACTGGGGAAAAGGCTTTGCAGTCTGGAGACAGACCAGCACTCAAAAGGAATACCCAGCTGGCGTGAGAATTCCAGCTGGTGCTCCAAAAAGCCGTTATTGGCGGTCTTGAAAGTCAGGACACCTGCAAGATGAAACGGTGCGATGGGCTCATCAGACTCAAGTTTGAGAAATCCGGCCCAGTCCTGCCAGCAGTGAAACCCTTCCCAGGCCAGCGCTGATCCTTCCAGGGTGGAGTACTGCGTGCGCACCATGGCAACGGAACTGCTCGTTGCACCCTGACCGGAACCGGCAAGCGGATCCACTACCAGCACCCGCCAGCCCGCTTTGCTCATTGAGAATGCAATCGAGGTGCCAATGATTCCGGCACCGATCACGACGGCATCAAATCGTTCTGTCATTGCGGGTCCAAGAGAGGTGAATTGAAAGGAGATCGCAGATCAGGGGATCTTGAATCATGAGGCCTCATTCTAAATTGAAGAAAGCGGTTAAGGCGCCCTGATGAAAAAGGCCTTGAAATTTTCCAGGATGACACCACCTGTTGGATAGGCAAATACGGTAAATCATCCGACGGATGGTTTATTTTGAAACTAGGAGAGTACTGCATGAACAATCTGGTAAGACCTTCCGAGAGAACTCGGGGTTGGGATGTTTTCGGTGATTTCGATGACCTCATGGGCGGTTGGTTTCGCTCCCCTGCGGTGTTGCGGCGCGATGAGACCGCGAGGATGCCCGCTATTGATGTGACCGAGAAAGAAGGAGTTTATCTCGTCAAGGCGGAACTGCCGGGCGTCGCTCGCGAAAATCTCGATGTCACCATTAACGATGGTGTACTGACCATCAACGCCGAGCGTAAAGAAGAAAAGAAAGACGAGAAAGATGATCGCGTGATCCGCCAGGAGCGCTATTATGGAAAATTCGTTCGTTCACTTCGTCTGGGATCGGATATTGACGAAGGCAGGATCGAGGCGCAGTATGAAGATGGCGTGCTGAAACTGTCCTTGCCCAAGACGGCCGAAGTCAAACCGCGCAAGGTTGATATCAAAGTGGGTTGATTTGAACCCGATACGCATCGAAAGGGGGTCACGAGCGTGACCCCCTTTTTTTTTGGCGTGATGGTGCCGACACCCGTCTTCTCGATGGATGCGTGGGTCCGCCAGGGAAAGGGTGCCCGGGCAGTTATACTCTGATCCCGGTAGTGACCTGAATCTGCAACCTGTTATGAGCCCAGCCCCAGATCCCGTAGCCATCGCGCCGGTATTGGCAGAAGCCCTGCCGTACATACAACACTTTCACGGCCGCACCATTGTTATCAAGTATGGCGGCAACGCCATGACCGACGAATCGCTAAAGCGCAGTTTCGCCCGGGATGTCGTTCTGATGAAACTGGTCGGCATGAACCCGGTAGTTGTGCATGGCGGCGGCCCCCAGATTGGCCAACTGCTTGACCGGATTGGTAAGAAGAGTGAGTTTGTCGAGGGACTTCGCGTTACGGACAGTGAAACCATCGATGTGGTCGAGATGGTGCTGGGCGGACTCGTCAACAAGGATATTGTGGCCCTGATCAATGCCCATGGCGGCCGTGCCGTGGGCCTGTCTGGCAAGGACGGCGGATTGATCCGGGCGCGAAAACTGGTGCTGCGCAAGGAAGGCGCGTCCGATGAAGATGAGACCGTGGAGCTGGGATTCGTGGGTGAGATCGAGTCGATCAATCCGGCTGTGGTGGATACTCTTGATGAGGGAGATTTCATTCCCGTGATTGCTCCCATCGGTACCGGTGAGGATGGTAAGACCTACAACATCAATGCAGACACCGTCGCCGGTAAACTGGCGGTCACGTTGGGTGCCGAGAAACTGATCCTCCTGACCAACACGCCGGGGGTGTTGGATCAGCAGGGCGAACTGTTGACCGGCCTATCGGAGAGTCGGGTCCAGGAACTGATTCAGGAAGGTGTCATCACCGGCGGCATGTTGCCCAAGGTCCGCTGTGCTCTGGATGCTGTCTCAGGCGGGGTGAGGACCGCGACGATTTCAGACGGTCGGGTACCCCATGCCACTCTGCTGGAAACCCTGACTGATCAGGGTGTCGGCACCCAGATCGGACGCACTCGGGAAGTCATTCGCCCGAGTTAATGATCAGGGCGCGGGGCTACGCCTAGCGCGGGTCAATCGGCAAGGCCGTCGCAAGATCAAAAACCGATTCCATGAGGTGACAGGCGCGCAGCAGCGAGGCTTCCCCCCGAGGCGGGCCGATGACCTGCAGTCCAACGGGCAATCCGTTCTGCGTGAAGCCGACAGGCAGACTTAAGGCAGGGCACGATGTCATTGTGATGGCGAAGGTGATGGCAATCCAGTCGATGTAGGTTTTCGTCGGCGAGTTATTGATGGTTTCCACATACCTTTGCGATTTTGGAAAGGGCGGGACCGAGACCGCAGGGCAGAGCAGCAGGTCATATTGCTCAAAGAAAATCTCCATTTCACGGAACAACCGCGTGCGTACCCGCTCGGCGGCAAGCAGTTCGGAATTTGTGACGGCAAGGCCTTTTTCAATATTCCAGACAATTTCCGGAGCAATCTCATTGCGGTGTTGTGCCAGCAGGGACTCCATCATCTGTGCGATCAGGACACCGCGCAGCGTTTGGAAAGATTCAACCGTGCCCGAAAAATCGGGACAGACATGGCTGACGTCGGCACCGATGTCCCGGAAGTGCTCAGCCGCTGCACCACAAATCTCTGCGATCTCGGTTTCCATGGGAACGACACCGAGGTCCGGGCTGAATGCTACGCGTTTGGGCAATGACGGGGCTGAAAGCGCCTCAACAAAGGATTCGCCTTGGTGAGGAAACGAAAGCGGATCCCCCGGATCAAAACCGGCACCGCCATCCAGCATCAGTGCCACATCCGCGACACAGCGCCCCATCGGACCTTCAACCCACAGGCTGTCAAATGCCGGCAGCCGGGACCCTCTTGGAACCCGTCCCGGACTCGGCCGTAGGCCGACCACACTGTTAAAACTGGCCGGGACCCGCAAACTGCCGCCGAGATCGTTGCCGGTGGCCAGCGGAACCATTCCGGCGGCCAGCGCAGCACCTGAACCTCCTGAAGAGCCTCCGGCACTCATCTTCAGGTTCCAGGGATTGAGGGTGTGTCCGAATACCGGGTTGAAAGTGTGAGCCCCCGCCCATTCGGGCACATTGGATTTCCCGATCGCGATCGCGCCGCTGTCCTGCAGGCGCTTGACGGTGGCATCGGACTCTGTGGCGATGTTCCTGGCAAAGAGCGGGGATCCGTAAGTCGTCCCAACGCCTGCAAGATCATTGTAGTCCTTGACCGCAAAAGGCAGTCCCCACAGAGGACCTTTTTCACTTGAAGGCGGATTGTGATTCGTCATCTGCTGTGCCTGTTCCCGGGCCTTGTCGAGACAGAGCACGGGCAGAGCGTTTATCGTCGGGTTGACGTCCTCGATTCGCGAGGCGACTGATTCGATGACATCGACCGGCGAAATCTCACCACAGCGCAGCCGCCGACCGAGTTCAGTGGCGGTGCATCGGAACAGGTCACTATCAGTGGTTTCGGAGGATGTGCTCATTGTCGGTTACACAGGAATACGACGCTCATAGGCGATGATAGTGCCATACAGCCCTGAAAAGGTTCAGTTTACAGTCGGTTTACCTGAATGATCCTTGACAGCTGGCCTTCGGGTGGACATCACGTGCGCCCTTTGTACCGAAGGCGTAAGAGGTCGATAATCCGCTTCTGATCGGTGATGCTGATCAAAAGAACTCATGCTCCAATCTTCATCCATGCCGGAACCTGATTTCCTGCCTTTGCAGGTGAATTCGCTGCGGTTTGAGGCGGCGGGTAAGCCGTTGTTGAACGACGTCAGTTTTTCGTTGGACGCAGGCAGGCCGACTTGTGTCGTGGGCCCTAACGGCGCCGGGAAGAGTCTGCTGCTGCGATTGTGTCATGGCTTGCTGGCGCCTTCGGGCGGATCGATACGGTGGGCCGGGGGAACGGTTGAGCAGCAACGCCGGGCACAGGCCATGGTGTTTCAGCGGCCGGTACTGCTGCGCCGATCGGTGCGCGCCAACATAGAGCATGCCCTCTCCACGAGACAGCTTCTCCGTTCCGAGCGCACAGAGCGAACGGAGGCGGTGCTTGAGAAAACTGGGCTCTCAGATCTGGCCGAGCGCGACGCGCGGGTATTGTCCGGCGGTGAGCAGCAGCGCCTCGCCCTGGCCCGGGCGTGGGCGCTGAGGCCTCGAATGCTGTTTTTGGACGAGCCTACGGCCCATCTTGATCCCGCGGCGACGGCCTCGGTCGAGGCCATCATTAGGGACATCGACAGTGAAGGGGTCCGGATACTGATGGTTTCTCATGATCTGGGACAGGTGCGCCGAATGGCAGGGGATGTGCTCTTCTTGCATAACGGCCGTCTCATTGCGCATACCGATACGCGCTCATTTCTCGACGCGCCCGAGTCGGAGTTGACCTGTGCTTTCGTTGAGGGCCGCCTGCTCTGGTAGGGATCGTGGCTAGGGGGAGTCCGCCAGCCACTCCTTGACTGCATCGCTGAAACCAGACTCGCCGTGATCTGCGACTGATCGAAACTCTCTACGAAGGGGTTCCGGCGCGTTTGCGACGACACGCGCACGATTCGCCCAGCGCAGCATGTCAACGTCATTAAAATCGTTTCCCACGGCAAGGGCGGTCGCTGAATCAAGATTGAGGTGATCACAGATCCATTGGGCGGCGTGCGATTTGCCGACGGATTTCGGAAAGATTTCATACCAGACCGAACAATGGTCGAGCGGTGAGGTGGTTCTGACCACATTGAGATCTGGCAAGCGATCCGACAGTTCGCGATGCAGGGTCTCCGGATTTTCCAGTGGTGCAATCGCCAACAGTTGCGTCGCATTGCTGACGAGGTCTGACTGGCTATCCAGCATCTGATGATGTCCCGCATAAAGAGCAAGACGTCGGTCAAAGTCGGCGTTGGGTTGGCCAAAACGCCGCCACCGGAATCGGTGATTGTCCGGCACCAGGTCGTGCACCATGAAGTCGAGCCGCATCGTTTCAAGAACGCCCATGGCATGAGACATTGCTGCATCGTCCAGGGCGAACTGGCGAAGCAGCGTTCTTGGTCTGCAGGAAAATATGCCTGCGCCTGATGAGGTCACCAGGATATCGATCGGAAAGGCGTCATCAAGCACGCGATCGCAGGAAAAAAGGGACCGACCGGTCACGACGACCCGTACTACCTCAAGAGCGGCGAGATGCTCCAGGGTGGTCCGGTTGCGGGCACAGAGTTTATGGTCCGGCCCCAGGAGGGTACCGTCCAGATCAGTAAAAACCGCCCTGCGCTGGGGTTCGGGTGGATCCATGTAGTCAAGGTATACACCCAAACCGGTTTGGCTTCACCTTTCGGTTAGAGCAGGGCCTCTATCTGGTTAACGAGGTCTGCGTTGTTTGGGGTAATTGATGAGCTAAAACTGCCAACCACCTTGCCCTGACGGTTGAGAAGATATTTGTGGAAGTTCCACCGGGGGAATTGGCCGGCCTCAGCGGCAAGCGCCTGATACAGAGGCTCAGCGGTGCGCTTGGCTACCCGGGATTTTTCAAACATCGGAAATTTCACTTCGTAGGTCAGATCGCAAAACTCGCGGATCTTCTCTTCAGACCGAGGGTCCTGGAAAAAGTCATTCGAGGGAAAACCCAGCACGGAAAATCCACGACTACCGAATTTTTCCTGCAGCGCCTCCAGTTCCGCGAACTGCGAGGTGAAACCGCAGTAACTGGCCGTATTCACCACAAGCAGCACCTGATCCGCGTAGGCGTCACAGAGCCGTACTGACTCGTCACTCGCGAGGTACCGCTTGGTGAAATCGAGATTCATCGGGCAGTTCGCATTATCTGCGTGAACAGGCAGCCCGACCAACGTCAAGACTGCAAGAAATAGGGTACGAAGAAGCATGATGACACTCGGTGTTTAACACGTTCAAATCTTAACCCGCTGCTGTGAACTGCAGGTATTGGGAAAGTTCCAGATTTTCAGGACGGGACAGTATCGCGCCGGTTGGACCCGTCTTGAGGATTTTTCCTCCCAGCATGAATGCGAGTGAGTCTGCAATTTTGGCAACCTCATGGGGCAGGTGGCTGACGACGATTACCGTCAGGGCGTGTGTCTTTCGGAGTTCATCCACCAACTCATGCATTTCGACTCTCAGTTGGGGATCGAGTCCGGTGAAAGGTTCGTCAAGCAGCAGCAGGGGACGCCGTTGGCACAGGCAGCGCGCGAGGGCGGCCCGTTGGCGCTCGCCTCCTGAGACATCCGCAGGCTTTCTCGATTGCAGTGCGTCCAGCCTAGTTGCCGTCATTGCCGTTTCGATCAGCTCGCGGTCCTCGTCAGTCAGTTTCAGGCCAGGATGACAACCCAGGGCGATGTTCTGATAGAGCGTAAGGTGATTAAAGAGGTTGTTCTCCTGGAACATCATTGTGACGGGCCGACGTGCTGGGACCCGCGTGTCTATCCGGTCTTCGCCGACAAAGATCGTTCCCTGATCCGCTTGCTCAAAGCCGGCAATCAGTGACAGCAGGGTAGATTTGCCCGCACCGCTTGGCCCAATAAGGGCGATACACTCGCCGCGCTTTGCCTGCAGATCGACTTCGAGCTGCCAGTCACCCTGGCGAAAGCGAACCCCGTCAATATTGAGAAAGTTCATCGCGACAGGCTGCGGTCCATAATCCAGAAAAGTGCCACACACATCAGCACAAGAACCAGGGCGGTAACGGCCGCCTCGTCGAAGCGGTAGGCACTCATACGTTGATAGAGCATCACCGGTAAAGTAATGTGACCCGTGGTATCGAACAAGGCGGCAACCCCCATGTCCCCGAAAGAAAGCGCACCCCCCAGAGCAAGCGAAAATGCGGCAGGCTTTCGGATAATGGGCCAGTCCACCTGGCAAAAGCGGTGCCAGCCGCTTAAGCCCAGTTGTGCACACAATTTGCGGTACTGTTGACCGGAATCGATCAGTACCGGGGCGATACTGCGCAGGATGTAAGGCAGGACCATCACCGCGTTGACGACAGCGATCATCAGGAGTGTGATGCTGTCGATAGCCTTTATGTGCAGGGCGATCAGGAAGAATCCTGTTCCAATCACCATCGGCGGAAACGCCAGGGTGAGAGATCCCGCGAGAAGCAGTCCTTCCTTGGCTTTCTTTTGACGTCTTTCAAGTACCAGAAACCGTGCGGTGGTTGCGATGCCGAAAGCCATGATTCCGGCCAGGCTCGTCGCCGTGAGCGCAATGCCGAGACTCCGAGCGGCGGCTTGCCACAGATCAGTATCCAGCAGGACTGCGGCAACCGGCCCCTGCAGTCCGGAGGCGACCAGCGCCGCGAGCGGGGTAAAAACAAAAAGTCCACATAGCCCAATGACGCCAAAATCAAAAATCTTACCCGTGCGAGTGCCTGTATCCGGCCGTGCTCTGGAATCGATCTTGCGTCCCGGTGTCTGTGTTAGTACCCGCATCCAGCGTATCAGCAATAAAGCGGTACCAGCACATAAAAGTAACTGTGCAAGCGCAAGCACAGCAGCCTGAGCAGGGTCGAATTCAAAGCGCAGTGCCTGGTAAATCGCGACTTCGATGGTGGTGGCTGCCGGACCGCCGCCGAGAGTGAGGACGACCGCAAAACTCGTGAAGCAGAGCAAAAAGACCACGACAATGACACCCGGTAGAAAAGCGCTGAGGGTGGGCCATTCGATGAACCAAAAGAGCTGGGTGCTCGACATCCCGAGCGTGCTGGCGGTGCGCCAGTTTTCATCTGTGATCTGATCCCAGGCGGGCAACAGCAGCCGCACCGCCAACGGTAGGTTGAAGAAAGTGTGTGCCAGCAAAATGCCGGTCAGGCCATACAACTCAAATGGTACGCTGGCGCCAGTGGGCTGAAGCAGAAAGTTGAGCAGCCCTGATCGACCGTATACCGCCACAATCCCGAATACCGCGACAATCACCGGCATCACCACGGGCAGCCCCATCAGAGTTATCAGGATTTTTCGTCCGGTAAACGCCGGGCGCCTGGCGTATGCGCGCGCCACGGGAACCGCGAGGATGATGCTGATCAGTGTCGACAGGGTTGCCTGCCAGAGTGTGAAGCGCACCACTTGAAAAAAATAAGGATCACGCAGTGTGGCGATGATGGAAGCTGTGTCCGATAAGGCGCTCACTGCCGTGAGCGAGCCCGCGATAACAGCGGTCAGCAGGAACAGCGCAATGGCGCCTGGCCAGAGCCCAAGCCGCCATCGCGTGCTCAAGGTGAGGCTCACTGGGCGAGGGCAGTCAGCCAGCGCTTTATCCAATGTTTTCTTTGTGCACTGACCTCTGTCGGCTCAAAACTCAAGGCGGCTCTTGGAATCTCGTCTTCATGGAACGCCGGGGGTAGGGCTTGCTGCATCCTGACCGTTGGCAGCATCCAGTTGCTCGTGGGGAGAATCGTTTGGACTTGATCGGAGAGCAAAAAGCGCAGGAAATCGTCGGCGAGTTCGGGTTGCTTGGAATGCGCAAGTCGTGCTGCAACTTCGATCTGCTGGTAATGACCTTCTTCAAACATCGCGACTCGGTACCGATCGGTGTTTTCAACGTGCCGATGATATGCAGGTGAGGTCGTGTAACTCAGCACCATCGGTGCTTCACCCTCAAGAAACAAGCCGTAGGCTTCCGACCAGCCTTTGGTGACGGTCACTATTCTCGGAGAGAGCGCACGCCATGCTGCTGTATCTTCCTCGCCGAAGATTTTGCGTACCCAGAGCAGTAAACCCAATCCCGGTGTACTGGTTCGAGGATCCTGGATGATGATTCTCGGCCCCTCGGGATCACCCACCAGCGCGCGAAGACTTTTCGGCGGGGCCGCGAGTTGATCACTGTCATAAACGAATCCGAAATATCCAAAGTCATAGGGAATGAAGACCGGGTCCGACCAGGAGAGCGCAAAATCAATGGTGCCGAGATCGAGATCATGAGTGTCGAGAAGACCGGTTTGCCGGGCTTCGGCTACAAGACTGGTGTCAAGGCCGACAATGACATCCGCCGAAGAACGGGTACCTTCGAGTTTCAATCGCCCCAATAGGGCGGCGCCGTCTTCTACGCCGACAAACTTAAGGTCACACTGGCAATGTGCCTCAAAAGCCGGTTCGATCAATGGGCCGGGCCCCCAGTCAGAGACAAACGAAGCGTAGGTGTAGACGGTGAGACTCGGCTTTTCCGCATTTGCCGGAAGTCCAAAAAAGATCAGCAGGCCGGTACTGATGGCGGTAAGCAGTCGAACAATTGTCATGAAGGTGCTCCTTCGGGATCGAAGAGCGGAGGGGCCAACGTGGCCACTATCCAGATTCCTCCGCCGGTATGATCCGGTTCAGGTTCAGCGGGTGATTCTCAGCCCGGCCCGTGCCGGACACCCCGTTGGATAGCGGGTTCAATGTAGACAACGGCTAAACTGCTGTCAACATGACCGGCGGCAGAAGCCGTTTGGCTTAAGAGGTCAGGCAAACGCTTTAATTTTCCGAACGGCTTGCTCAATGCGTTTGTCACCCGAGCCTTGGATCAGCGTCCAGTTGAGCCCGGAACGGGTCATGGCCTCGACAAATTTTTCGTGAATCTGGCGACGCTGTTCAGCCGCCCCGCTGTCGCGCTGGAAACCGTCTGGCGACCAGGGCAGGTCGATATCACATAATAGATACAGGTCTGCCGTGCGTTCTGAGGCCGCGCGGACGATCCATTCGGGTGATGTCCCGTAATAGTGACGCGCATAGATGAGTGTCGACACAAGATCGGTGTCATGAATAACGAGGCCGCGCGCTTTGCGAATGGCAACTGCTTCCAGTTCTGCCTGCAAAGAGGCAATCGGGTTGACGTCATCAACCGTCAGCGGCCGGCTATGCTGCTCAACATACAGCCGGGCTCCCTCCGGTGAGCAAGGGCAGTCGAAATATTCCGCCAATCTTTCGGTGAGAACCGTCTTGCCGGTACATTCGCTGCCCGTCACGACCACTCGGCGTGAAGGAGAGGTATGCTTCATTGTCGGTTTGTCCTAGAATCGAAGCAGAAAAAAATACTTTTCAAATCAGAAAATCTGCCGGCACAACCTAGAACACAACCGCGATCCGATGCAAGAAACATTTTCATTAGTTGATCATCCTTTGGTTCAGCACAAGCTTACGCTGATGCGTGACAAGAACTGCCCAACCGCTCATTTTCGCCAGTTGATCCGGGAAATCGCATTGCTGCTGGCATATGAAGTCACCCGTGATCTGCCCCTGGCGCAAACCGAGGTGGAGACCCCGCTGGAAACCATGCAGGCGCCGATCCTCGCGGGAAAAAAATTGTGTTTTATCTCGGTACTGCGGGCGGGCAACGGCCTTTTGGAAGGCATGCTGGATTTGATCCCTTCGGCCCGTGTGGGGCATATCGGGCTGTATCGCGACCCGGATACCCTGCAGGCGGTTGAGTACTACTACAAGGTGCCGGAAGATATCAGTGAGCGCCAGGCGATCGTGGTCGATCCGATGCTCGCAACGGCGAACTCGCTGAGTGCTGCGATTACCAGGCTCAAGCAGGATCGGCCGGTCAAGATAAAGGTGGTCTGCCTCCTCGCGGCGCCTGAGGGCGTGGCCGCCTTCGGCGAGGCACACCCGGACGTGCCGGTCTATACCGCGGCGCTTGACCGCGAGTTGAATGATCATGGGTACATCCTGCCCGGTCTTGGGGACGCGGGTGACCGGATTTACGGTACGCGCTAGCGTTGCATCCCAGGGGCGATGAGTGGTTTCGTGATGACCTTTCGGCGTACCAAGGAGTTAGCGACCGTAGTCATCCTCACCGCGGTGCTCCTGCCGAACTGGGCGATGGGACAATCGGTCGGCGTGCACGGTCTGACGCAGGCAGGCTGGACCATTGTCAAGCAGGCAGAAAAGCAGGAGGTCCGCTCTGGGGTTTCACCCTATGCCGACCTTCAGCGGGTGGTCTCTATCACTGAGTATCATCTGGAAAAAGACGGCCAAACCATGATTTGCCGGATGTC
>TARA_B100000686_G_scaffold27789_3_pt1 | contig 15569 bp, 18 predicted proteins | sample TARA_B100000686 | Tara Oceans TARA_B100000686 (sample SAMEA2622733) | marine metagenome | biome: marine biome (ENVO:00000447); feature: marine epipelagic mixed layer (ENVO:xxxxxxxxx); material: "saline water (ENVO:00002010), including plankton (ENVO:xxxxxxxx)" | depth 150 m
CACGAGTACAGAATAATTCTGTACCCCTTGACCCTACAGAGCGTTACAGCGATCACCAATAAGAAAATGGGACTTTCGAAGTTATGAACGCTACAAGGCTCGAAAAACGGGTAGGACACAATCCACATAGGCCGAAGCTTTCATCGGTTGATGCTGAATCGTTACTACTTGTCCGAGCGCATCAATAAAGCTGCCAGATAAGTCGTGATAGGTAGAGCCGCGACAAGCCCGATTGACCCGCACAAGGTCCTGACTACCTCAATAGCAATCAATTCGGAGTTCGCAACATCTCCAAGAGACTGTTCGGAGACAGCGAACAGTAGAAGTAGAGGGATGCTTGAGCCCGCATACGCCAATAAGAGAGTGTTGACTGTTGATGCGATGTGTTCTCTCCCGACGCGTAGCCCAGACATCATCAATTGCCTCGTCGACAGTGCTTTGTTGCGAGCGCTGAGTTCAAGCACCGTGGCCGCTTGAGTGACTGTCACATCATCAAGTGCACCCAACGCGGCAATGATGGTGCCCCCCAAAAGGAGGCCTCTCACATCGAGATTTTCGGCCAAGAACGGCAAAACGAAGGCTTCTTCACTTGAATAGCCAGAGAATTTTGCTAACTCAAAAAAGATCCACGAAATACCCAGTGTCAACCCCAAAGCGATCAGAGTTCCGGCGAGCGCAACCGTTGTCATAAGACTAAAGCCGTGAGTGAAATACAAACTGAAGTAGGCAATCGCTGCTGCAGCTACAACGCAGACCAAGACAGGGTCGTTTCCGTCAAGAACTGACGGCGCAATAAATTTGATCAGCATTAGTACGGTTCCGCCCATGGCGAACAGTGCCAGCAGACCACGAACCCTGGCTAAACAAATAACCGTGACCGCGAATAGCAGGATTAGCCACCAAAGAGAGGTCATCCGATCTCGATCTTGGTAGTAGTAGGAGTTTGTAACGGGGTCGAAGCCCAAAATCACGTTGTCGCCGGCCGCTAATTGCGGAAAGGTCGGGTCAAATGAGGTGTTCACTTCAGGTAGAACGACTAATGAACCGCTTTCGGGACCCTCGCGCACAACAACGGTTACGTTGCGGCAAATCTCAACTTCAGAAGAAATTGAATAGCCACATATGGATTCACTAGCTTCATGAACTGTTGCTTTAAGCAAATCGGAAGTTAAGGCGATGTCTTCGGCATTCCTTTGTATTTCTTCAGATCTTTCGTTGTTGGGCCATAGAGCGAAAATGCCGATAAGGGTGGCGACCGCTGCCATGACCAGCGATGTGGCGATGAAACGAAAGACCAGCGACTTCCTCACACTGTCTAATTCCGGAGGGGGAGATGACGAGTGAGTGTGAGGAGCACTGTGTGATTCAAATTCGTTTTGACTCATTCAACCTTCCAAGTTGGAGCGTCTCCCTGTTCAGGGTCTCGGGCCCCAGGGAGCCGACTGCATGAGTTGTATTTCTTGTCTTTGCAGCAAAGGCCGGAGCTGAGCGGCGAAAGCCATAAAGTCGTCGTCGTTAAACAAATTGTTCCAAAACGTGCGCCGTTCGGTGTCGCTACTGAAGCGCCACAGATGAATGAGTTGGTGGAGTGGACCGGTGTCCGAGACGAAGTAGCCAACTAAGAAATCAGAGTGACCTCCAGCTTCGAGGGCGGGCCACCCCTCGTTGGAGTACAACTCAAGGACCTTACTCATTTGGCCGACGTTTACGTCGTAGGTCCGACGTTCGTACAGTTCTAGCTCACCCATGAACAAACCCTAGCCTGCTCAAATTATTCCGACCTTGTCTCTGACTTGCTGTGTCAGCAATGAGAGGTCGCTGATCGCTGCTGGTCTCAACGAGTCCACTCGTGATGCACGTCAAGATTTCTGTAAGTGACATCAGTCGTGGCTTGTGCCTCAGCGGCACCTTCTTGAGTCGCGTCTAGTTCGTTGTTGTCTGTCGCTGAATCCCACGATTCAAACTCCACAATGCTCACAATCTTGTCGGGAGCATCGCGATCAGCACACAGGATGAGTTTCTTAACCTTGGTGTCCTCGCCGGCACTTTCGAAATAGCCCTCAATTTCGGTCCGGGCTTCTTCCATGTCTCCAGATTGCTCCACTACCTGAATAAATTTCATCATTTCACCTTCGTAAGATCTGATTGACATTGAACTTAACGTCTTGGTTCTACCAGGCCTTTCATTTGGTGCCAAAGCAGCCTTTAGGAGAGATGATTTGATTTGAAGCTGAATCAGCGCGAAATAGAAAAGACTTAGCACCCACAAAATGCTTGTGATAGATGGTCTAATTAGATCTAGTCACCATCGACAATTATTTAGGAGTCTGAAGCTAGATGTCCTCGGAAATTAATGACTTAGAACGATTGATTGCGTTACGCGACTCAGGCGAAATTGACGAAACAGAGTTCAACACCTTAAAACAGCAGTTGTTGACCCCGGCAAAGACCGAACAGCCAAGTAGTGAAGAGCGCAAGCAACTGGTAGGACTCACAGTGGTAGTGACGCTGCTGGTTTGTGGAGCGGTATTCGGTATCTACAAAGCTATGTCTGGTTCATCAGAGGACAGACCCTCGGAAGAACAAGTATTTATCGATCGATTTGTTTCAACTGGAGTCGCAACTGATTTTGGTGGACTAGGCGAAGTCGGATTTGGGTCCTCAGATGCCCGCTGTGTCGGTGGAAGCCTTGTTGATCGAGTGGGCATGGATGCTCTGAACGCCACGGGTGTGGCTTGGCTCACCTCAGATGAACTGCCACCCGAATTGACGACACCGTTCCTTGAATCAATGAGCGACTGTGTCGACCTTAAAGAACTTGCGGCAATCGGTATGGCCGAAGGAGCTGAGATCGATGTGGCAGTGTTGGAATGTGCATTAGAAGATCTCTCCGAGATGGAATTGATTCAACTGCTGTCTCTACCAGCAGATGAGCTTGATGAGGACTCCGCAGCCCGGATGCTGTTTCCAGTGATAGGGAACCTGTTCGATTGTGCGGCCGAATTGCCCGGTGTCGACCTCGATGAACTTATGGATTTGGACTGGTAGAACCGCTTTGTCGACCTACATATGATCCATAAAAGTGGATAGCGCCGGCGATGATGCAAGCCCAGGCCCCCCAGGCCAAGAACGAAGTTTCCAGGATCAATTTCAACAGCAGAGCGGCCGACATGACCGCATTTATGAGGAAAAGCACCTCTTCCCAACTTTTGCCTTGAGGGCTTTCGGGAAGTTTGTCGGTACCGAGTACTTGAGCGAATGAGATGAGGAGAGATATAGCTACCGCAAGGAGGGCGACAATCCCCAACAGAGCATTTGGTGCTTGAATCGCCGATTGAGATAAGCCCCACGATCCGCTCCCGAATTGGTGCCATGGAGCGAAAATCAAGAACAGAAAGAGAATTGGACCGCTGGGCAGCATCAATTGAAAGCGGCGATCAAGGTTTTGAAAATCCATATCTATTCCTCTAATTAGGAAGCCAGGTATCCAGTGATGATACGGGATAGATGAGGTTTAGAAAGTGAATTGAAGCGTCGCTGGACTTCCGAATGTCTGAATCACTGCTGGTCTACAGTCATGAGATGCCTGGAGATATAACCACTGACACCATTAACGCCTTTGTCGACGGTTGCTACCCGCAGTTAGGTAGCCGTTGCGTCGATATCGGAGACAAGTTCGCGATTGCCGAATACGACCTAACAGAGGTAGCTCGACGTCCGGGCGGCTACATCTCGGGACCGGACCAGTTCCGACTAGCTGATGGCGCCCTTTGGTTCTTGGCCTTGAGCGCTACAGGCCAGTTGGAAGAGATGACAGTAACGAGCGAGCTTTCGATCAGATACCTGCGGCCCGCTGTTGGCGAAAAGCTTTTTGCCCGAGCCGAACTGGACTCGAAGAGCAGGCGGAGTGTCGTTGGGTCAGTGTCGCTGTGGTGTGACAATGAGGAAGAGAAAAAAGTTTCCGTTGCGCAGGGGACCTATTCATTGCCGCTGGCTTAGATTTAACGGACTTAGGTAGCGTTTCTGTTACGCAAATAGAATTGAGTTGAAACTTTTTGCAATCAGCAGGGGGCATAGGGGTGCTAGATCGCTTTCGAATTCTTGACCTAACTGACGACCGGGGCCACTTCTGCGGAATGATCTTGGCGCAATTAGGTGCTCAAGTTATAGCGATTGAACCGCCCGGGGGTCAACGGTCCAGATATCAGGGGCCCTTTGCCGGAGACGTGCGAGACCCAGAGAAGTCTCTAACTCATTGGGCATACAACCGAGCGAAGCAGTCGCTGGTGTTGGATCTTGACGACAGTGAAGACCTTGAACGCCTTGAAGACTTAGCGGCGACAGCTGATGCCGTCGTCGCATCAGATGGCAGCAACGCAGATCTAGCTTCGTTGAGTCGACAATACCCACATCTCGTAACTGCGTTTATCTCAGGTTTTGGTGGGACGGGTCCTAAATCGGATTGGGCAGCAAGCGACATCGTCAATACTGCTGCTAGTGGGACAATGGGGATCACAGGTGACCGAGATAGACCCCCGGTTCGATTGTCGCTGCCACAAACCTGGCATTTCGCAGCTTCCGATGCTCTGTGCGGAATTTTGTTGGCGTTGAGAGAACGCGAATCTTCGGGCCAAGGGCAACATGTTGACGTTGCAGCCCAACACAGTTATTTGATCGCGTCGCAATACCAAATGCTCTACCCATTTGTAGGGGCACCAAGTACACGACGACTTTCCGGCGGCGCGGAAATCGGACCAATCACCCTGAAGTTGGTGTACGAGGCAGCCGACGGTTACCTGTCGATTGTCTTCTTGGTCGGCCCTACAGTTGGTCCCTACAACACTCGACTGTTCGAATGGATGGATGAGGAAGGAATGTGTCCGGACGAATTTCGTGACGTCGATTGGATCGGGTTCGGCACACAACTTCTCTCCGATCCTGCGGCACCAGGTATTTTGAATCGAGGTGCCGAGGTAATCAACGAGTTCACTAAAACGAAAACCAAAGCCGAACTCTTATCTGGAGCGTTGGAACGCAATCTCTTACTTGGTCCTATAACGACGACCCGTGAACTCTTAGATATGGAACATGCAGCCGAAAGAGACTTTTGGCGTTCTATTGATGGCGTTCGATTTGCGGGGCCAATAGCACGACTTTCTGACACGACGCTGGTCACAGAAACTGCTCCACCCAAACTGGATCAACACAACTTGGTCGCGAGGCAACAACCAGCGGTTCCGGCTGGACCGAACTCCACCAGTGGCGTTGACCCAATGAAGGGAATAAAAGTCCTAGATATGACATGGGCTATTGCAGGTCCTTACGCGTCGCGCATCATGGGTGATTTTGGGGCTGATGTTCTGCGAATCGAATCAGAATTAAAACCCTGCATCATGCGGGGAGCTGGCCCCTTCGTAGACAACGAAGCCGGTGCAGATAATTCGCTTAGCTACCTGAGTATCAACGCATCAAAGCGTTCTTTGGCGATTGATCTTCGAGATCCGCGATCAATCGAAATAATGGAAGAACTAGTCGAGTGGGCCGACGTCCTCATCGAGTCATACTCGGTAGGAGTTATCGGTCGTATGGGTCTCGGTTATGAGCATCTAAGAACAGTCAACCCCAAACTGATCATGGTGTCGACCTCACTGATGGGTCAGACCGGTCCCATACGAGAGATTTCCGGCTTTGGGAATATAGGGGCAGCTGTCGCCGGTTTCTTCCCGTTCGGCGGTTGGCCTGACAGACAACCGTGTGGACCTTTCGGTGCTTACTCCGACTACATTTCGCCTCGTTTGACACTCGCCCTCGTGCTAGCTGCACTTGATGAACGTGAACGTTCAGGTCACGGGCAACACATCGATTACTCACAGATGGAAGCCGCGGCGCAGCTGTTAAGCCCTGCATTCCTAGCTGACGAAATCAATGGAGTGGAAGGCAACAGAATCGGAAATAGTGATGCCAATTTCTGTCCCCACGGGGCGTACCCTGTGCTCGGGGATGATCGGTGGATTGCAGTTGCCTGCGAAACTCAAACCCAATGGGAGGCCCTAAGTCAGGTCATCGGAGCAGAACATTTGGCTTCGTTGACCTCCGAGGAACGTAGAAAGCAACACCAAGAAATTGATTCCTTGATATCTGGCTGGACCAGTGAACAAGATGGAATCGAAGTCGAAACACAACTGCAGCAGCTCCAAGTTCCGGCCCACAGAGTTCTTTATGCACCTGAAGTTGCTGTCGACCCGCAGCTGCGATCCCGGAAGGCCTTTAGCGAAGTAAGCCACCCACACCACGGACAAGTATGGGTAGAGGACTCAGCAATACACCTGTCGCGAACCCCAGGAATGGCTCGCTGGGCTGCGCCACCGGCAGGGGAACATCTGTACGAAGTACTCACAGATATCCTCGGTCGTGACCCAGACGAAGCGGCAGAACTCATAGCAACGGGCATTTTCACCTGACGCGATACCAACAACTAGAGAGAGACTTTGTGACACCCGATTTCTACAGAACAGCATTCAACGAATCCACCACACGGATCGCAGAACTTGCCGCTGAAGACCACGAAGTCGTCATTCCGCATATCCCCGACTGGACCGCAAGCAACGCCATCATCCACGTCGGTTTAGTTTTCTCTTTCGTCAATCAATCAATTCGTCAGGGAGCCCCTGTCGGCCAGAAAGGCGTAGCAGCGTGGGCAAACGACCCAGCCAACCAGCCGGACACATCTGAGCTGAGTCCATGGTTTCAATCGGTCGCCGACGCCCTCAACGACGCGATATGGATGCACCAACCTGATGATCAGGTGTGGACCTCAAGTCAGCAGATACACACGGCAAAGTTTTGGATGCGTCGAATGACTCAGGAAGCAGCGATGCATCGATGGGATATAGAGGCGGCCCATGGGGACACTCACCCAATCAATGCTGAACTAGCCGTTGACGGCATCAATGAATTTTATGATTTCTTTATAGCTGAGCGTTTACCCGAAGCATTCTCAGGTGATGGATCTGTCCATCTTCATGCAACCGATGCTGAAGGTGAATGGATGGTGACCCGAAGAAGTAATGGAATTACCGTGGAAAAAACGCATGGGAAAGGCGATGTTGCCGCCCGAGGGTCAGCGAGCGATTTACTCCTGTTCGTTTGGAACCGCAAGCTACATACAGCCCTAGAAACTTTCGGAAATACCGAACTCCTAGAGGAACATCAACGCCTTTTGCAGATTTAAGCAACAATCTTGTGATGAACTGGAACCGGAGGGAAAAATGGAATCGACTTCAATAACAGAGTTGCTATGTCAACAACTCGACGACGCAGAGTTTGGGAAAACGGGGAGACGTTCATTTTTTGAGTACCGCGACACCGGGTTAAGCGACCTCACCAATGGTGACTACCGAGCTCAAGTGATGAGAGCTACAGATGTTATGGACACCACAGGATGGCACTATCACCAATGTGATCTGCAATTCGTTTATGTCTTAAACGGCTGGGTAGACCTGGAATTTGAAGGAGGTCGCACGGAAAGAGTTGCCGCTGGTGCCGCATTGTCGATCCCGCCGGGGATGGTTCACAACGAAATTAGTTGCTCACTTGACTTTGAGGCTCTTGAAGTAGTTGCTCCGGCGCAGATGGAAACCATTCCCTGCGACCCGCCTGCCTAACGTTCTCTAACCTACGGCGGCAGCAGCGGTATCGATTGCCTGCCGAGTTACGGTGACCATTTGATCGATGTGACTTTCTTCGACGATGAACGGCGGACCGAACATCACGGCGTCATCAAATATTCCCGAACCAGACGGGTACACCCAGACGTCATTCTCAAGAGCAAGGTTTGTGACCGTATCAGCGAAGGCCGCCGATCGCGGAAATGGATCTCCGGTCTGCCGGTCAGCTACGAGGCCCAACCCCTGCAATAGACCGCGACCTCGAATACTGTCGACGTTTGGGTGATCCTGGAATTCTTCTTCAAGTCGCTCCCGCAGCAGCTGACCCATAGTGGCTGCTTGAGTAACCAAGTTCTCTGTTCTCACTATCTCGAGAACTTTCTTTGACACCGAACAACAAAGATCTTGGCCAGCAAAGGTATAAAACATCAACGCGAGATCTGTTTTCCCAATGGGTTCCACAACATCGCGGCGACAGTAGACCCCGCCGATGGGCACATATCCGCCGCCAAGTCCTTTGCCTGCAGCGATGATGTCGGGTGTGAAGCCAAGCGCCTCGTGACCCATGGTCGCGCCGAGCCGCCCAAACCCGGTCATCACTTCGTCGGCTATGACCAGGATGTCGTGTTGGGCACATATTTCTGAGATCCGTGTCCAGTAATTATCCGGAGGCACATAGGCACCTGCAGCGGCACCGATCACAGGTTCTCCGATGAATGCGCTAATGGTTTCGGCACCCTCGATTTCAATAACTTTTTCTAATTCGTCGGGATCACGATGGCTGGTCTTAGGCATAGATGGAAGTAATTGTTCCAATCCTTTGCGTCTTCGGTCGTGAGAACCAGCAGCTAACGCCCCTACTGTCGCTCCGTGATAGGACACGTCACGACCAATTACTTTGTGTCTTTCAGGTCTGCCACATGCAACATGATGGAGTTGAGCGACCCGCAATGCTGCGTCCACAGACTCAGAACCGCCGCTAACAAACACACAACGCCATGAGGGGTCGGGAAGCCAATAATCGCTTACCTCTTCGACTAAGCCGACCCGAGATTCGGTCGCGAAGACCGGCACCACGTAATCTAAGTGACTTAAAGCATCTGCGGCAACTTGGGCTATCTCTTGTCGACCGTGACCAATATTTGTGACGATTGCTCCACCGCCCGCATCAAGGATTCGACGCCCATCTGAAGTGTGCAACCAAACACCCTTACTGTGAGTTACCAACATCGGAGATGGGCCCGGCACTAGCGGAAAACGAGATACATCCATGATTAAAGAGTACTTCCATCCACGTTTTGAGGCACCGGTCATGGTTCACTAAAAGTGTGCGATACCTCACTCGACCTATTGTCGCGGCGCTCGTCGCCCTTTTCATCGTGGCTAACGGCGGTGGCGTCGTGGAACTTGTCATCGGAGCGGTTTTGTTCACCCTCATAGACCTTGGTTCCCGATACGTCGTCAAACGCCTCAGTCGGACCTAGATAGATGAACATTTAGGATTGTCAATTGACTCTTGACCAGATCGCAAATTGGGCTCAAATATTAGAAGCCGTAGTTCTGTCGTTATCGATTGTTTTCATCGGCGCCGAAGCTCGCCAAACATTGCAGCACAGTAGGACTCAATTCGGGCACGGTCTCACAGATCGACTCTACGATCGGTACTTCACTATCTCTCGAGATCCAACTTTTAGTCAGTTCTTGATAAAGGACTGGTCTAGTGGTCATTTAGATGGAGAAGAATATTTTCGTGCCCTCAACCTGTTAGGGGCTGACCTCATCGACCTTTTCGACACGTATGACGCATGGCAAGAGGGCCTTGTAGGAAAAATGCATGTCGATATGCGCATGCAGCTCATCAAGCTGGGTGCCTTTCTTTCCCCGGTAGGAAGGGCAACATGGGATCACTGGAAAATGACACGAGACCAAGAATTCCGGGAGTGGTTCGAGACTGAGGTCTATGGAGACGTGCTTTCCAACTGAGAGTCACGTGGCCCGTTCACGACCGCCTAATCGAAAGTGCTGCTCTGATAGACGTTTTCAGAGGCCTAGCGCAAAACTACCCACTAAATTAGCCCGCTATGCGAGCAGTCTTATGTAACCAATTTGGCCCACCAGAAGATTTAGTGGTGACTGAGGTACCTGATCCAACCCCTGGACCCGGTGAAATAGTCATAGAGGTTAAGGCGGCACCAGTCACCTTTCCCGACACTTTGATGTTGGAAGACAAATACCAATTCAAAGCCGATCTGCCCTACGTGCCTGGAGGAGAAGTAGCCGGCGTTGTCACGGCTATAGGTGAAGGGGTGGACAACCTACAGACGGGAACTCGAGTTGTCTGCGGTTTGGGATCAATTGGGGGCTACGCGGAGCTAGCTGTTGCCCAGGCGTCAGCTGCGAGAACACTCCCAGATGGAGTTAGTTTTGCTGATTCGACAGGTTTGCTGTATGCCCACGGAACCTCTTACTACGGCCTCAAACATCGCGGAAGCCTCCAACAGGGCGAAACCCTTTTGGTTTTGGGCGCTGGAGGTCACGTTGGTCTGTCAGCCGTGGAGATCGGCAAGCTTATGGGCGCACGTGTTATTGCGGCAGCTTCCACTGAAGAAAAACTTGATCTCTGCAGAGAACGCGGTGCGGATGAGACGATCAACTACGCAGAAGAAAGTCTTAAGGACCGAGCTAAAGAATTGACCGGCGGCGCTGGAGTGGATGTTGTCTACGACGTTGTCGGAGGTGACTACGCAGAACAAGCTCTTCGGGCAATCGCATGGGCGGGACGCTTCTTGGTTATCGGCTTTACAGCGGGAATACCATCGATACCTTTGAACCTCACGTTGTTAAAGAGCTGCCAAATAGTGGGAGTTTTCTATGGGGCGATGCCAGCACGTGACCCCGAATTAGCAAATCAAATCGCCGAAGATCTCCTGCAATGGGTTGCCAGTGGCGAGCTACGACCTCACATTTCAGCGACATATGGTCTGGAGGGAGCAGCAGAAGCATTGCGGAGCCTGATGGATCGAAAATCTATCGGCAAAATTGTTATTGAGCCCTAGAAAGAACTTCGTAGATGTCATCGAACTTATGGGTGCTCGCACCCCAATAATCTTGTGGCTTTAACCACCAACTATGAAACGCTGATGGGTCCCTTCAGAAATTACTGTCTCTCCGTGGGTGACCTTCACGTTAAATACGAGTCGTTTGCGGTCGATCTCGGTTAACTCGGCTGCCACCAGTACTTCTTCACCTGAGGCGACCGCAGCTGAGTGGCTTACGCAGATGTGAATGCCGACTGTTGTCTGGTCACTATCTAGATGATCCTGTACCCCAAATAGACACGTGCCTTCGATCAGTCGCACCATGTCGGGCGTGGAAAGCACCTTGTTCGGTAGGTGAGGCGGCGACATCTCGTCAGTCACTTCGACGCTGTCACTAAACAATTGGCCTGTATGCAGTTCACTCATGCCGTTGAGGCTAGTACCCGCCAAGATTTTGAGACTCAAGAAACTGTTTGGGAGTGTCGATCAGCATGGTGTCGATTTGCTCGTTGCTTACGCCAGCCTCCAATAGAGCGGGGATCACGTCTTTGCTTATGTGTAAGTAATGCCAGTTGGGGAGAGGTGTGAGAGGTACCTCACCTTCAATCCAATCTATGTAACACGATGCGTCGTGACTCAATACGAGTTGTTGTGCGTAGCCCATCTCACACAATTGGGCTACGACCTCGACTCGTTCATCAGTCGTCAAATAGCCATCAATACCGAACCGGTCCATTCCGAGGATGCTGCCTGCATCCAAGAGTTGTTGGAGGTAGTCCAAATCGTTTGTATCTCCGCAATGACCGATGACCACTCGAGTGAGGTCCACGCCTTCTTCGTCGAAGATGCGTTGTTGGTCGAGTCCGCGTTCGGCCTCAGCGTTTGTGTGCGTCGTGATGGGGCATCCAGTTTCGCGGTGAGCTTGAGCACAAGCTCTAAGTACCCGTTCTACGTCTGGGGTTAAGCCAGGTTTGTCGGTAGCGCACTTGATGACCCCGGCCTTGACTCCGGTGTCAGCGAAACCTTCGACAATGTCTTGCACGAAATGCGTAGTTAATGCGTCGACGCCTGAGCTACTGCGGCGACGATAGTAGTGGGGAAGCTCATTGAAGGTGTACAGACCTGTGGCGCAAATGATCCTGAGGTCAATTTCTTTTGCGACTTGCTGAATTCGGGGAATGTATCTTCCGAGTCCTATTGCTGTTGGATCAAGGATGGTGTCGATACCACTGTCCTTGAGTTCATTTAACCGCTTGATTGCGTCGTCTATCCGAAACTGCTCATCACCCCATTCTTGGGGGTAGTTCTGTTGGATTTCTGTAGAGATAACGAAAACATGTTCATGCATCAGTACTCGACCCAATTCAGAAGATTGGATTGGCCCGGTTGCGGTTTCCACCAAAAATGTCATGCCACCACTATTCCACTGTCAAGGTAAACGAGGATCCATCAGCGATTACTTCGATAGGAGTCTCACCGTTCACAGCGGTCCAACTAGAAGTCGTTCCGTCCGAACTAGTGAGAGTCCATTCCCCATCAACAGGTAACCGACGCACGCGCATTGAGGTCCGAGCGCCTTTAGTGGTGCTATTGCATGGACTAGCAGCAAGATGTAAAGCATCACCAGTCCACTGGGCTTGACTCATCGCTACTCTCGGAAAGTCGATACCTTCTACACACGGTTGAGTGTGCTTCGCTAAATCGGGGTTCTCGAATATTTCAGCCCATGCCCCGGGACGACACACCCACCCAGCCATCACTCGAGCATTAGGTTGCCCACGGGGGTGGGGTTCATCGAAACCGAATCCGAAAGTGAATTCTCCAGAATCTTGGTCGAGGTGAGGTTCGAAGAGAGTGTCGCAGGCGTCCCAAAGTTTTTGTTTGACGGCACCCTCAGCGAATTCGCCGGTAAACCAGGCAAGCAGAACGCCTTCTTGAGCTTTCTGCAATTTAACGTCACTGTCGCCGAGGAGCCCCATAGCCGCAGCACCAAATGTCCATGCGGTCTCTGCTACTTCTCTGCGTTGCGGTGCTAGGTACCAGGTGGGAGCTATGAGACCAATGGGCGTTTGAAGATGCTCGTCAACAACGGGGTCGTAGTACAAGTCCATAGCAACGGCTTTATCTCCGTCCCAAGTGATGTAATTATCCGACGCGTACTCCCACCACTGGTCGAAAGCAGAGTGGTAATTCGTGTCGAGGAGTTGGTCGTGGAGTCTCAGACCGAGACCGGCGCCAGCCAGTCAATAAGGCCAAATTTTTGTGTTTTCACAATGACAACCCATATGTCGGCCATGCCACTGTTCAGCAAGGTGGCTCATAACCCCGGAATGAGTCCAACTGAAGGTGTGCTCTCCATCCCGGATCATTTCGAATGGTTCATTCCACTTTGAGTCATTGGAAACATACCGATGCAAGCCGAGTAATAAGCCAAAGAAACCTTTGAAGAAGAGCATCCCGTCAGCAGCCACGGGATCCATTTGAATCCCATATGGCTCTACGCCATTCGCCGTCCATCCGGGTACATCGTAATTTCCCCACAAATCTTGAGGTATAAGCGCCCGATACTGGTCTGGATAGTTTCCGCGATCAGGATCTGTTCCGAATTGAGTCATCCAGTCCTCGGCTGCCCACCAAGACGTATGTCGGGATACCAGCTCGTCAAGCACTTTGCTGTAAACCTCGGTCCAAGCTGGAGTTCGGTCACTCATTAAGGCCATGGCATAGGCGGAATCAATCAAGTCGAATCGATGAAACGATGTCATCGGAGGGCCGGTGATGTTGTCCCAATGAGGGTGAGGTAGTCCGTCGCGATCCCAGTTATCTGGAGTTGTCGCCTTTCGATGTAAGTAGCGAAGCCATCCCAACGACCTTTGATCAAGAGGGTCCTGAGTCTTAGTTGCCATTGGTCGATCTCCTGGTAGCTGCGTTATCGGTAAGCAGTTTCAAGTGGTGTTTTTTGATTTCGGGAGTTTGGCCCTGCACCAAGAGGAACAAGGATTCTCTGGCGAGTCGCTGTGCTTGTTGTTCGATGAACAGTGCCGATCCGCCAACCGTGGCCACCAGAGCGGAAGTGGCTCGGACACAAAGATCACCCAAAAGGGCGCGAGCCTCAGGTAGCTCGTCCACAGTCGCTTTGTTGATTTTGTTTCGTGCCTCGTCGAGCTGTTCATCCAGGGGGCTGGGTCCCAATAAACGGGTGGCTCTAGATGTCACACCGAGAGGATTTGACCCGTTTGAGCGTAACCCGTGCCGATATTTCTCCGCCCATTCGGAGAAGCTCTCCACCGAAGTTACGGACCTCTCCGACACGGGGTGGTTGTCCAGTGTGAGTTCAACAGTAACCGCCGAATCAATAGCTGCTAGTGACAAACGCCGGCTAGTCAGCGTCTCACAATCTTCAGCGTCAAGCATTGCCCACACAATCGATTCGCCATGACGGGCCGCTGTTAGCACCACGTCTATGTGTCCCCAGCCGGTAACGAAAGGAGCTGTTCCAGAAAAGAGCCACCCTTTCCCTTCTGGTTCGGCGCGAAGTATGGGAGTACCAGGTCGATTTAGGTGAGCGAAAGCGACGCCACCTCTGGACTCTCCTGTAGCAAGAGCTTCGGCCCAACGATCTTTCATGGGACCATTCGTTTCTGCCGCTGCTTTACTTGGCCCCGCGTGCTGTGCCCAGACGAAACTGGTTGTTAAACAGCCGCCCGATATGGCTTCGTGAACTGCCCACTGGGTTTGAGGTGAAACCCCTAAGCCACCAAACTCGGTTGGGGCGAAAAGGCCATGAAAACCGGCTTCACAGATCAAATCAAGCTGGGACGCAGGCACTGTCCCTTGAGCATCAACTTCGAGCGCATTAGGAAAAAGCTGGTTGTCCGCTAAAGCGGTTGCTCGTTCAAGAAGTTCGTTATCTATTTGGTTCATTTTCCATCGAACAATTCGTAGACAACTGGTGAATAAAGGTGCCCCAAACCCCGCTCCACTATCTCACTGAAGCGGTCCCGAACTAAACGGGCACCAGCTGCATCTACATCAAGCTGATCGGCGAGAGCTAACGCGTAGTTGAGATCCTTTACAGAGTAGGTAGTAGGAAACAGATCGGCAGGGTACTCGCCTGTAGTCATGAACGAACCATGGCGTCGAAGAGCGAAGCTGTCAGCTGATCCCTGGCCAAGTAACTCAAATACACGATCCCGGTCCACACCTGCCCGCGTTGCGATCGCCATGGCTTCCGCGAGAGCAGACACATTTTCAAATAAAACCATGTTGTTCATTAGTTTCATGACGGTTCCGGTTCCTACAGGACCACAGTATGCAACGTCAGAACCCATACATTCGAGCCAAGGCGTTATGCGGCTAAATGTCTCTTTGTCGGCCCCAACGGTGATCGATAAAGTTCCTTCAATAGCGTTAGGTACTCCACGAGCGACCGGCGCGTCCGCGAAATAAGCGCCCTTGGCGGCGAGAGCCTCTGCCACATCGAGGTTGACGGCCACAGTCGCCGTGGTGCAATCGACAACAACCTGCCCCGAACGAGCTTGATCACATAGTCCGCCCGGGCCAAGACAAACAGCACGCGTTTCGTCTTCGCCAGGGACACAAACGAAAACGATGTCAGCTTCAGCTACCGCCGCCAAACCTTCTGCCCCCACAGCCCCAGCACGCACTGCTGAAGCCACCGCATCAGCATTCAAGTCATAGGCGAGAACAGGGACAGGCGACTTCCCGGCTAGGTTGGCGCACATTGGGCCACCCATTGCTCCCAGACCAACAAACGCAACAAGATCTACCGATAAATCTGTCATCACAGGATTCTCTCTCACAGCGAGGGCTAGATGCCGCCATCTAGAGTGAAAAGAGGGCG
>TARA_B100000686_G_scaffold353557_1_pt1 | contig 15562 bp, 13 predicted proteins | sample TARA_B100000686 | Tara Oceans TARA_B100000686 (sample SAMEA2622733) | marine metagenome | biome: marine biome (ENVO:00000447); feature: marine epipelagic mixed layer (ENVO:xxxxxxxxx); material: "saline water (ENVO:00002010), including plankton (ENVO:xxxxxxxx)" | depth 150 m
ACTTCCTTGGTAAGGAAGAGGTCACCGGTTCAAATCCGGTCGTAGGCTCATCGATAAAAAAATAAAAAAATATAAAGGAGTTCAGAAGAAATGGCCAAGGAAAAATTTGAACGTACGAAGCCCCATGTTAACATTGGCACGATCGGTCACGTTGATCATGGGAAGACTACTTTGACCGCTGCGGTTACTCTTGTTCAGAGTGCTCGAGGGTTAGCAGAGGCAATGGGTTTTGATAGTATAGATAATGCTCCTGAGGAGCGTGAGCGGGGTATCACAATTCAGACTGCTCATGTAGAGTATGAGACAGAGAATCGTCACTATGCACATGTGGATTGTCCTGGTCATGCGGATTATATTAAAAATATGATTACAGGGGCTGCTCAGATGGATGGTGCCGTATTGGTCGTTTCAGCGGCAGATGGACCGATGCCTCAGACACGGGAACATGTTCTATTAGCCAAGCAGGTTAATGTTCCTTCTATTGTTGTATTCATGAATAAAACAGATCAGGTAGATGATGATGAGTTATTGGAACTTGTGGAGATGGAACTTCGTGATTTGTTAAATGAATATGATTTTCCTGGTGATGATACCCCTATAATAAAGGGTTCTGCATTAAATGCCCTGAATAAACCTGATGATGAGGAGACTACTAAGTGTATTGTAGAGCTGATGGATGCCTGTGACAGCTTTATTCCTGAGCCAGAGCGTGATGTGGACAGACCGTTTCTTATGCCTGTAGAGGATGTATTTTCTATCACAGGGCGAGGTACCGTAGGTACAGGTCGTATTGAACGTGGGATAATTAAAGTAGGTGATGAGATTAGCGTTCTTGGTATGGGAGCTGATAAAAAAACAACCGTTACTGGAGTTGAAATGTTCCGCAAACTTTTAGATGAGGGTCAAGCTGGTGATAATGCAGGATTATTACTTCGCGGAATAGATAAGGAAGAATTGACACGAGGAATGGTATTAGCAGCTCCAGGAAGTATTACACCTCATACAAAATTTAAAGCTAGCGTCTATGTGCTGAAAAAGGATGAGGGAGGTCGTCATACGCCATTTTTTAATGGATACCGTCCACAATTTTATTTTAGAACAACGGATGTGACGGGAGTAGTAACATTACCTGAAGGTACTGAAATGGTAATGCCAGGTGACAATATTCAATTTGATGTTGAATTAATTACACCTATAGCGATGGATAAGGAGTTGCGTTTTGCAATTCGCGAGGGAGGCCATACAGTTGGTGCTGGTGTTGTTACGGATATAACAGAATAGTACTGAATTATGGCAGGTAATAGTAAGAGAGCAATTATTCAAATTGAAAGTACTGCTGGTACTGGCTATCGATATACAATTACTAAGAGCAAGAAGTTGCATCCAGAACGTTTGGAGTATAAAAAATTTGATCCAATTGTTAGAAAGCACGTTATATTTAAAGAAACTAAATAAAATATCGAGGAAAAAGACTGGGGAGACCTTCTTTAGGTTTAGGAGAGTAGCTCAATTGGTAGAGCACCGGCCTCCAAAGCCGGGGGTTGCGGGTTCGATCCCTGCCTCTCCTGCACAAAATGAAATTGATAAAAATTGATGATAAGAAAGCTACAAAAGTTTTTAATGGATGTTAAATTTGAAATGAACAAAGTTTCTTGGCCTCAATGGGAAGAGTTAAGGGGTTCTACTTATGTTGTTTTGTATCTATCATTATTACTAATAGTATTTCTGTTTTTTGTAGATCTTATACTTTCAAAAATATTGAGTTTTATTCTATAATTTATGAATTGGTATACTTTGAGAGTGATTTCTGGTAAAGAAAAAAAAATAAAAGATGCAATTATTAATGAAGTTGCAAATGCATCTTTTCAAGATAGAATCCAGGATGTTTTAGTCCCTACAGAGAATATTATAGAAATGCGAGATGGAAAAAAGAAAGTAAAGGAGCGTGTTTTTTTTCCAGGATATATATTAGTTCAACTTGATATGGATAAAGATACAAGATTTTTACTTGAAAACGTAAATGGCGTAATAGCATTTGTTGGGCCTAAAGGAAAGCCTCAGTCTTTAAAGCCCGATGAAGCCAAAAGATTTTTATCGGATTATGATGGTGGAGATGGTCATTTTAAAACAACTGAAGTTGCACCTTATAAAGTCGGTGATTCTGTTAAAGTAATGGATGGTCCTTTCATGGATTTTTCAGGATTTGTGCAAGAGGTAAATAATGATAAGCAAAAATTAAAAGTATTGGTAAGTATCTTTGGTCGCCAGACTCCTGTAGAACTTGATTATTTGCAAGTTAAGCTGGAGAGCTAGTTTTGATGGGTAATCTATGGCAAAAAAAATAATTGGTTTCATTAAGCTTCAAATTCAAGCTGGGCAGGCAAATCCTGCTCCTCCAGTAGGTCCCGCTTTAGGACAGCAAGGAGTGAATATTATGGATTTTTGTAAGGCTTTTAATGCTGAAACTCAAGATAAAATAGGCGATGTTATTCCAGTAGAAATTACAGTATATGCAGATCGAAGCTTCTCTTTTATTACCAAAACTCCTCCTGCTGCAAAGCTAATCCTTAAAGCTGCCAATATTCAAAAAGGCTCTGGGGAGCCAAACAAAGAAAAAGTTGGGGTAATAAATGAAAATAACTTAAAGGAAATTGCAGAAATAAAAATGACTGATCTAAATGCAAATACAATTGAGCAAGCAATAGAAATGATTCGCGGAACAGCAAAATCTATGGGTATTGAGGTTAAAAATTAGGAAATAACAAAGATGAAATTGACAAAGAATAGTAAATCTATTAAACAGAAGTTTGACAATATGAAATTTTATTCTATTGATCTGGCAGTTGAGTTGGTCAAAGAAATGAAGTTTGCAAAATTTGATGAGACTATTGACCTTGCAATTAATCTAGATGTTGATCCTAGGCATGCTGAAGAAAATATTCGCGTAACTACATCTTTGCCTCATGGAACAGGAAGAGATGTATCTGTACTTGTACTTGCTTCTGGCCCCAAAGAAAAAGAAGCCCTAGATGCTGGTGCTGATTATGTTGGTAATAAGGAGTACTTAGATAAGATTAAAGGAGGCTGGTCGGATGTGGATAAGATTATTGCAACGCCAGATATGATGGGTGAATTAGGGAAATTAGGTCGAATTTTAGGGCCAAAAGGTTTAATGCCTAATCCTAAAAGTGGAACTGTTACTATGGATGTCGCAAAAGCTGTGAAAAACTTAAAAGCAGGTCAAGTTGAACTTCGTGTTGAAAAAACAGGAATAGTTCATGTCCCTTGTGGTAAAGCTTCTTTTGAAAAAAATGCTATTATTGAGAATATAAAAACCATTTATGATACCCTAATTAAAAATCGTCCAGCTTCAGTAAAAGGACAATATTTAGAAAAAATGTCAATTTCATCGACTATGGGTCCTGGAATAAAAATTGATCATAGTTCGATAAGGTAAGATTATGCCGAGTGAGAAAAATAAAATTTCATTAAAAGAGTTAAAAGAAACTATTGCAAATGCTAGAGCAGTATATTTCACAGAGTACCACGGTCTAGATGTTGGAAGCATTACAAAACTACGTAGGGAATTTTTTAAAGCTGAAATAGAATTCAAAGTTGCTAAAAATACATTATTGAAGATAGCGCTGGATGACAGTTCAATTGAAGGAGTTGCAGATATTTTACATGGTTCAACTGCGATTGCTGTTTCCTACAATGAGCCTGTAGCCCCTGCAAAGGTCATTAAAGACTTTAATAAAAAAAATGATTTACCCAAAGTAAAAGGAATATTGTTTGATGGTAATCTTTTGCCTGGAGAAGAATTTAAGCGTTTGGCAGATATGCCTAATAAAGATGAATTATTGGGTAAGCTAGTAATGATGCTCGATCAACCATTGCAAAAGTTGGTTTCGACATTAGTTTCGCCTTTATCAGACGTAGTCGTTGTATTGAATAATTTAAAAGAAAAAAAATCTGAGTAATAATAATAATAAAGGAGTCGCTTAATGGCTATTAAACGCGAAGATGTTTTGACATATCTTGAGGAGTCTAATATGATAGAGATATCAGAACTAATCACCGAAATTGAAGAAAAATTTGGTGTAACAGCAGCCGCTCCAGTGGCAGTTGCCGCTGCTCCAGTAAGTGGAGGAGATGATTCTAGTGATGCTAAAACTGAATTTGATGTCATTATTAAATCTGCTGGACAGGCAAAGATTAACGTTATCAAAGCAGTACGCGGTATTACTGATTTAGGTTTAAAAGAGGCGAAGGAATTAGTTGATTCTGCGCCAAAAGCCTTGAAGGAAGGGATATCGGAATCAGAAGCAAATGAGATAAAAGCTACGCTTGAAGAAGCTGGTGCTGAAGTAGAAGTTAAATAAGACTTTATTTCTACTTTATTAATATATTTTCTAAATAAACATTAGGAGGCCTAATTGGGATCCGCAATTAATGAGTTCAAAGATCGAAAATCCTTTTCCAGGATTTCTACTTTTGTTGATGTTCCAGATCTTCTGGCAATACAGACAAAAGCTTTTCAGCAATTTTTACAAGAATGGGTTCCCCAGGAAGCACGAAAGCCATATGGTTTAGAAGGAGTATTTCAAAATGTCTTTCCTATAGAGGATGCTCATCGAAATTACATCTTGGAGTATAAAACCTACTTTCTGGGACAACCAAAATATACTCCTGATGAGTGTATGGATAGAGGTGTGACTTATTCTGCGCCTCTCCGTGTTCGCTTAGCACTCCATATTACAGATGAGAGTAATAAAAATAAATATGCTCAGAGTATAGAGCAGGATGTTTACTTTGGTAATATTCCTTATATGACTGAAAAAGGTACATTTATTATGAATGGTGCTGAGCGTGTTATTGTTTCGCAACTTCAAAGATCTCCTGGAGTATTCTTTGATGAATCACTACATCCTAATGGTACAAAACTTTTCCAAGCCCGAATTATACCCGCTCGGGGTTCTTGGGTTGATTTTACGACGGATATTAATGATTGTTTGTTCGTTATTATTGATAGAAGAAGGAAATTCCCAGTTACAATGTTATTGAGAGCTCTTGGATATTCTAGCAATGCAGATATTTTTAGAGCTTTCGGTAATTCGCAAAATGTCGATTTACAAAAGGAAAATATTGAAAATTATATTGGTGCAACTATTATAGAGGATGTTGTAGATATTAATACTGGTGAAATATTTGTTGAAGGTGGAAAGGATTTGACAGTTGAGATTGCCAGTACTTTAATTGATTCTAATGTTAAAGAAATAAAAATTGTAGATGGTAATAAAAGTTTTTCAACTATGTTGCTTTTAAATACAATAGAAAAAGATCCAACCAAGACTACCGAAGAAGCCTTAGCGGTAGTTTATCAGCTTTTAAGAACCAGTGAACCGCCTAATCTTGAAACTGCTCAAAAATTTATCGAAAGAATCTTCTTTAGCCCTAAAAAGTATGATCTTGGGCAGGTTGGCAGGTATAGGCTTAATCAGCAGTTTAATCTCAATGTTCCAGTGGATGATACTGTTTTAACTATGGATGATATTATTCAAGTAATTAGTTTTCTTATTGATATGAGGAAAGGTGAGAGAGGTGTGGACGATATTGATCATCTAGGAAATCGTCGCGTAAAGACTATTGGTGAGCAACTTACAAATCAGTTCAGTATTGCTTTAAGTAGAATGATTCGTACTATTCATGAGAGGATGAATTTAAGAGAATCTGAAAGTATTACGCCGCAGGATTTAATTAATTCTCGAGTAGTTACTACTGTTATTAATACATTTTTTGGGACATCACAGTTATCGCAATTTGGTGACCAAACTAATCCATTAGCAGAGATCACTCATAAAAGAAGAATTTCTGCCTTAGGTCCTGGTGGTCTAACTCGTGAACGGGCTGGTTTTGAAGTCCGAGACGTGCATTATACCCACTATGGTCGTTTATGCCCGATTGAGACTCCAGAAGGTCCGAATATTGGATTAATATCAAGTTTAGCAATGTTTGCAGAAGTTAACGACCACGGATTTATTGAATCTCCTTATAGAAAAATTAACAATGGTAATGGAAAGGGATCATTTGTATCTGATCAGATTGAATACTTGAGCGCTGATGATGAAGATAGGGTTTTGGTGGCACAGGCAAGTACAGAGATTGATAAATCAGGAAAAATTATAGAAGAAAAAATTAGAGCCCGAGTAAAGGGAGATTTTCCTATTGTTGGTCCTAATGATGTTAATTATATCGAAGTGTCTCCGAACCAGATTTTAAGTGTTGCTGCAGCTTTGATACCATTTTTAGAACATGACGATGCAAATAGAGCTCTTATGGGATCAAATATGCAAAGGCAAGCGGTTCCATTAATCTCTCCCCAGTCACCTATTGTTGGTACAGGCATTGAGAAACAAGTTGCAATTGATTCTCGCTCTTGCCTTGTTTCTCCCGTAGATGGTATTGTAACCTATGTTGATTCAACAAAAATATGTATCAAGAGAAAAAATGTTCAAAATAGTCTTATTCTTTTTGAAGGAGAAGATGTTATTGAAATTCCATTGAAAAAATTTCATCGCACAAATCAAAATACAGTGCACAATCAGCGCCCACTTGTCAAAGAGGGTGATGCTTTATCCTTGGGGGATGTAATTGCAGATGGTGCATCTACTGATAATGGTGAATTAGCATTAGGTGCAAATATAAGAGTGGCGTTTATGCCTTGGCGTGGTTATAACTTTGAAGATGCAATTGCAATAAGTGACCGATTGGTAAAGGAAGATATATTTACATCGGTGCACTGTCACGAGATTGAGCTTGAAGTTCGAGATACAAAACGTGGGCAAGAAGAACTTACTCCTGAAATACCAAATGTAAGCGAAGAAGCGACAAAAGAATTAAATAAAGATGGTATTATTCGTACAGGTGCACGAGTTAAAGAAGGTGACATCCTAATTGGGAAGGTCACTCCTAAAGGTGAAACTGATCCAACCCCTGAAGAGAAATTGTTAAGAGCTATTTTTGGAGAAAAAGCTGGAGAAGTAAAAGATGCGTCTAAGCGTGCAGAACCTGGTGTTAAAGGTGTGGTTATAAAAACGCAGTTATTCGAGAAACAGGCGAAAAGAACAAAAAGGGAAGAACGTATTCAAATCCTTGAGTATCAAAAAGAAGCTGCCGAATTGAAAAAAAGATTGAAAGAATCTCGTGACGAAAAACTTATTGTTCTATTAAAGGATCAGATTTCGAATGGTATAAGAGAACTTTCATCAGGAAAAACATTAATTAAAAAATCTACGCGTCTAACGCTAAAGCGTTTAAACTCATTTGATATGGAAAGATTTTCTCAGGATTTGGCATGGGTTGAAGATAAGAAAGTATGGAAAAAAATAAAAACAGTCTGGAGTTCATTTAGAAAAGAATGGGCTCGCACAGAAACGCAGTTAGAAAGAAGTATTTTTAAATTAAGAGTTGGAGATGAACTTCAGCCAGGAATTCTGAAACTTGCCAAGGTATTTGTAGCGCAAAAGAGGAAAGTTTCTGTTGGGGATAAGCTTTCAGGCCGTCATGGTAACAAAGGTATTGTTGCGACAATTGTTCCTGAAGAAGATATGCCATTTACTGAAGATGGTCAACCAGTTGATGTTGTTCTAAATCCTCTAGGAGTTCCATCTCGTATGAATTTGGGGCAGCTTTATGAAACAATGCTTGGATGGGTTGGTGAAGTAACTGGTCAAAAGTTTGCTACTCCTGTTTTTGATGGTGCATCACCAGAGGAGATTGAAGATGAAATGATGAATGCGGGTATTCCCATTAACGGGAAAACCCCTCTCATCGATGGTATGACTGGGGAGTTTTTTGGTAGTCCTGTTTCTGTGGGGAATATTTACCTAATGAAATTAAGTCATATGGTAGATGATAAAATGCATGCTAGATCAACAGGGCCTTATTCCTTGATTACTCAGCAACCGCTGGGAGGAAAGGCTCAGTTTGGAGGCCAACGTCTAGGGGAAATGGAAGTTTGGGCCTTGCAAGCTTATGGTGCGGCTCATACTCTGCATGAGCTTTTGACAGTGAAATCTGATGATGTAGAGGGGCGTTCCAAGGTTTATAACTCTATTGTTCGTGGTGAGCAAATGCCTGAATATTCTGCTCCAGAATCTTTCAATGTGATGATTAAGGAACTTCAAGGTCTTTGCATTGACGTAGAACTTGATTAAACGAGGGGGTATAGTTTGACTTACATTCAATCAACAAATATTGATACAAATAAGAAGTTTAATTCTATAACGATTGGGCTTTCTTCACCTGAAATGCTTCTTGCACGTTCTTATGGTGAAGTTTTAAAACCCGAAACAATCAATTATCGTTCTTATAAGCCAGAAAAAGACGGTTTATTTTGTGAGAAAATTTTTGGTCCAGTTAAAGATTATGAGTGTCACTGCGGGAAATATAAAGGGATTCGTTATAGAGGAATTATTTGTGACCGTTGCGGTGTGGAAGTTACTCGCAAAAAAGTAAGAAGGGAGCGGATGGGTCATATAACATTAGCTGTTCCGGTAGTGCATATATGGTATCTTCGATCTATACCAAGCAAGCTAAGTTATCTGGCTGGAAAAAGTACTAAAGATTTGGAACGGGTTATTTACTATGAAATGTTTATGGTTATTGAACCTGGCGGCAGTGGTTTGGAAAAGTTTGAACTTATAGATGAAGATGATTATATAGAGCTGGAAAATCAATTTGGATATATGGCTGTAAGTGAGGAAGATCGGGATAATGAAAATTATTTTGTTGCAAGCATGGGTGGCGAAGCTATGAAGGAGATGTTATCTAAAATCAATCTTATTGAATTAAAAAATGAGTTAGTAGATATTGTAAAAAATTCTAAGTCAAAGCAAAAAAGAGCAGATGCTCTAAAAAGATTAAAGGTAGTTAAAGCTTTTATCCATGATCCGACGCAAAAACGCCTTAATAAGCCAGAATGGATGATCGTTTCTATTTTGCCAGTAATACCCCCTGAATTGCGTCCTCTTGTACCATTAGAAGGAGGAAGATTTGCTGCTTCTGATTTAAATGACCTTTATCGAAGAATAATTATTCGTAATAATAGGCTAAAACAATTAATGGAAATTAAAGCTCCCGATGTGATTCTCAGAAATGAAAAGCGTATGCTCCAAGAGTCTGTAGATGCCTTGTTTGATAATAGTCGTAGAAAGACGGCTATTCGCAGTGGTTCACGCCGCCCACTGAAATCACTTTCTGATATGCTAAGAGGGAAAACTGGTCGCTTTCGCCAGAATTTGCTTGGTAAGCGTGTAGATTATTCAGGCCGTTCAGTTATAGTTGTAGGTCCGCAGTTAAACCTGGCTGAGTGCGGTTTGCCGAAAAATATGGCACTGGAGTTGTTTAAACCTCATATGATAAGGGAATTAATGGCAAGGGGATACACTCAAACACCTCGAAGTGCGAAATTAATGATTGAAAATCAGGAACCTGTTGTCTATAAAGTTTTAGAATATGTTGTGATGGATCATCCAATCCTACTTAATCGCGCTCCCACTCTTCATAGGCTGGGGATCCAAGCTTTTCAACCAGTTTTAATAGATGGTAAAGCAATACAATTGCATCCACTTGTTTGTTCAGCATTTAACGCAGATTTTGATGGAGATCAGATGGCTGTGCACGTGCCCTTGTCTTTAGAGGCGCAAGTAGAAGCTCGTATTCTGATGCTTTCGAGTCATAATATTTTACATCCAGCTAATGGAGAGCCTATTGCTGTTCCATCCCAAGATATGGTCCTCGGATGCTATTATCTTACTCTTCCAAAAACAGATGTGAAAGGTGATGGCAAAATATTTGGGTCGATTAAAGAAGTATTGTTGGCATATGAGAATGATTCGGTATATCTACATGCTAAAATTAATGTAAGGCATAAAGATATATGGCAAAAAAACACAACTGTTGGTAGAGTCATATTTAATTCAATACTTCCTGATGAAATTGACTTTATTAATGAAATCATTGATAAAAAGAGGCTTACTAGGGCAGTTAATCAAGCATATATGATTGCTGGCAATGCAAAGACAGTCAAGTTCCTTGATAAGTTAAAAGATCTTGGATTCAATATGGCAACAAAAAGTGGGGTGTCTATTGCTATCAGTGATATTTTAATCCCAGATAAAAAAGATGAAATATTAGTTGAAGCTTCAAATGAAGTTGATAGTGTGAAAAAGAAATTTGATCGTCATGTTTTGACTGAAGGAGAAAGATATAATAAGGTTATTGATATTTGGACACATGCTACAAATAAAGTTGCTTCTTCAATGATGGATGGATTGCAAGATGACCTAGATGGATTTAATCCTGTATTTATGATGGTAGATTCTGGTGCGCGAGGTGGTCAAGATCAGATTAAGCAATTGGCGGGAATGCGTGGATTGATGGCTAAACCACAAAAATCAATGAAAGGTGGTGTTGGAGAGATTATTGAGTCTCCAATCACCTCAAATTTTAAGGAAGGTTTATCAGTCTTTGAATATTTTATTTCGACTCATGGAGCCCGCAAAGGTCTTGCCGATACAGCTTTAAAGACTGCTGACGCAGGCTATTTAACACGTCGTCTTGTTGACGTTGCTCAAGATATGGTGACTTATATAGAAGATTGTGGTACTATTAGCGGTATTGTTATTGCTGATTTAAAAGAAGGAGAGGAAATCATCGAGCCCTTGGCAGATCGGATTCTTGGTAGAACTATTCTTGATGATTTTATTAATAAAGGAGAAGTAATTGTCAAGTCGGGATCTGTGATTGCTGAGAAGGAGGCTGAATTGATTGGAGATAGTGGTGTTGAAAATATTCGTATAAGATCTGTTTTAACATGTGAAACAAAAAGAGGAGTTTGCTGTAAATGTTATGGTTGGGATTTATCTACTCATAAATTAGTAGATATTGGGACTTCTGTAGGCATTAGAGCGGCACAGAGTATAGGTGAGCCAGGTACTCAGCTTACCTTAAGAACGTTCCATATTGGTGGTACTGCGACTCGCATAATTGAGCAGTCAGATATGAAAGTAAAAAGACCTGGTATTGTTAAATTCTCAGATAATTATGATTATGCTGATACAATTGATGAAAGCGGTACGAAGGTACGTAGATGCATGACCCGCCATTCAAAGTTATTCATTTTAAATAATAGCAATGAAGAAATTGCTCAGTTTAATGTACCTTATGGTGCTAACATGTCTGTTAGTGATGGAAATAAGGTAAAGACTGGTGATATTTTAATCCAATGGGATCCATATACTGATATTATATTAGCTCGAGAGACTGGAAAAGTAGTTCTTAAAGATTTTATTGAAGGTGAAACTTTTGCAGTTGAAGCTGTTGAAGGTGGAAAAAAACAAATGGTTGTTATTGAAGCTCGGGATCGAAAGCTAAGTCCTCATATAGAAATTATAGGGAAAAATGGTAAAATTATGGCTGGTGGTACTATTCTTCCTGTAAATGCTACTTTAGTCGTATCTGATAATCAAAATGTTCAACGCGGACAAACACTTGTAAAGATACAAAAGGATGTTGGTAAATCTCGGGATATAACTGGTGGTTTGCCGAGAGTTGCAGAATTATTTGAATCTCGTAAGCCTGCAAACCCAGCTGTTATGTCAGAAATTAATGGAACGGTGAAGTTTGGTGAGACTAAGAGAGGTGTAAGAAAAATAATTGTGACTGGTATAGATAAAGAAGAAAGAACTTATTCAATACCGTATGGAAAACATGTTATTGTTCATGAAGGGGATTATATTAGTGCTGGAACAAGTCTTTGCGAGGGGTCAATTTCTCCAGATGATATTTTAAGAGTCTTAGGGCCTGGTGCTGTTCGTGAATATTTGGTCAATGAAATTCAAGAAGTTTATCGATTACAAGGTGTGAAGATTAATGATAAACATATTGAAGTTATAGTAAACCAAATGATGCAAAAGGTTAGTATTAAAGATCCTGGTGATACTAGGTTTTTGCAAGAAGACAGAGTTAATAAGAGAGAATTTTTTACTGAGAATCAACGAATTTCACAATTAGTATTTGTTAATGAATCGGGTGAATCTGATCTTGAACCTGACTCTTTAATAGATCGATCAGAATTTAATGATATTAATAAAGAATTGAAGGCTGAAGGTAAAGAAACAGCAACATATCGTAAACCTAAACCAGCTACTTTTGAGCCCATTTTGATGGGTATTACTCAAGCTTCTTTAAATACTGAAAGTTTTATTTCTGCTGCATCTTTTCAGGAAACCACCCGTGTTCTCACGGATGCTTCTACTGCAGGAAAAACTGATAAGTTACAAGGATTAAAAGAAAATGTAGCAGTTGGCCGTTTGATACCAGCTGGTACTGGTACGCCTGGGATTAAAAATATGCTTGTAGGTGGATTAGATAAAAATGATGAATCATCTCTTGAAACTGAAGATGCGGTTGCATAAAAAATTATAATACAGGTTAATTAAATGTATATTGCAGTAGCTTTAAATTTAGATGTAATTTCGTTGGCTTTGGATTAAATGATATGCCGACGATAAATCAATTAGTACGCAAAGGTAGAGTGCGTGTTTTAAAGAAAACAGCGACTCCTGCATTAATGGCGAATCCCCAAAAAAGGGGTGTTTGTACGCGTGTATATACGACTACTCCAAAAAAGCCTAATTCTGCTTTAAGAAAGGTAGCTCGTGTTCGTCTCACAAATGGACGGGAAGTAAACGCTTATATCCCTGGAGAGGGCCACAATCTTCAGGAGCACTCTATAGTTCTAATTGAAGGAGGTCGTGTAAAAGATCTTCCAGGTGTTCGTTATCATATAGTACGCGGCACACTTGATACTGCGGGTGTTTCAGAACGAAAAACAAGTCGTTCGAGGTATGGTGCGAAAAAGCCAAAATCATAAGGAATTACAATGAGACGTAGAAGGCCAGAGCGGAGAGAAATATTACCCGATCCAGTATATCATGATTTATTTGCTGCAAAATTTGTTAACTATATAATGGTTAGAGGGAAAAAAGGTGTTGCAGAGAAAATCTTTTATGGTGCAATGGAGATCATTAATAAACGCACAAAATCTGATGGGATGAAAATTTTTCAAAAAGCTATAGAAAATGCTTCCCCAGCATTAGAAGTGAAATCTAGGCGAATTGGTGGAGCAACTTATCAAGTTCCTATAGAGGTCCCCAGAAATCGAAGATTCTATCTAGCGTCTCAATGGATAATTAATTCTGCAAAAGGAAGATCGGGTAAGCCCATGGCAGATGCTTTAGCATCAGAACTAATTTCAGCCGCTAACGATGAGGGTGGTGCCATCAAAAAGAAGGATGATACTCATCGAATGGCAGAAGCTAATAAGGCATTTGCCCATTTTAGATAATAAGTAATTAGGCAATTCCTTTGAAAAATACAAATTTAGATCAAGTACGTAACATCGGTATTATGGCGCATATTGATGCTGGAAAAACGACATTGACGGAGCGAATTCTTTATTATACTGGTCGTACTCACCGTATTGGAGAAGTTCATGATGGTGCGGCCACTATGGATTGGATGGAGCAAGAGCAAGAACGAGGTATAACAATTACTTCTGCAGCTACTACCTGTATGTGGGATGATAACAGGATTAATATTATCGATACACCCGGGCATGTAGATTTTACTGTGGAAGTTGAAAGATCTTTAAGAGTTCTAGATGGTGCATGTGCTGTATTTTGTGCTGTTGGAGGGGTTGAACCTCAAAGTGAAACTGTTTGGAGACAAGCGGACAAATACAAAGTTCCTCGTATAGCATTTGTTAATAAAATGGATCGTGTGGGCGCCGATTTTTTTAATGTACTTAAAATGATAAAAAAACGATTGGGGGCAAACCCACTACCATTAGTTATCCCTATTGGATCGGGCGAAATGTTTACTGGTATTATAGATTTAATTACTATGAAATCAATTCTTTATAATGAAAGTTCTCTTGGGTCTCGTTTTGAGTATGGTGATATTCCTGATGACTTAAAAGATGATGCTGAACAATGGCGTCACCATTTAATAGAAGAAATAGCAACTTATGATGAAAATTTGATGGAAAAATATTTATCAGATGAAGAAATTTCTCTGGATGAAGTTATTTTTGCGATTCGTAAAGGTTGTTTAGATAATACTTTTGTACCAACACTATGCGGATCTGCCTTTAAAAATAAAGGTGTGCAAAGACTTTTAGATGCAATTGTTAACCTATTGCCATCTCCTATCGATATTGGTTCAGTCGAAGGTCTAAACCCTGATGATACTGATTTAATTATAAATAGAGATCCAAAAGATGATGAACCTTTTAGCGCTTTAGCATTTAAAATTATTACAGATCCCTATGTTGGTAAATTGACCTATATGAGAGTCTATTCTGGCAAATTGCTGTCTGGTTCATATGTATTTAATCCTAATTCAGGTAAGAGAGAACGTATAAGTCGTATTCTCTTGATGCATTCTAATAAGCGGGAGGATAGAAATAGTGTAGAAGCGGGTGAAATTGTAGCTGCAGTGGGTCTGAAGAATGTCAAGACAGGTCACACTCTTTGTGATGAAAAAAAGAAAATACTACTTGAATCTATGGATTTTCCAGAGCCAGTAGTATCTGTTTCAGTTGAGCCCGTTAGTAAGGGAGATCAAGATACCTTATCAAAAGCTTTACAGAAATTAGGAGAAGAAGATCCCACCTTCCGAGTTTCGACTGATGATGATACTGGACAAACAATAATTGCGGGAATGGGTGAATTGCATCTTGAGATACTGGTAGATCGTTTATTGAGAGAATTTAAAGTGCAGGCAAATATTGGTCAGCCTATGGTTGCCTATAGAGAAGCTATTACAAAACCTGTTAATAAATTAGAAATGAAATTTGTACGTCAAACTGGTGGTCGAGGGCAGTATGGCCATGTTGTAATCAATGTTGCTCCTAACGATCCAGGTAAAGGGTATCATTTTGAGAATAAAATTGTGGGTGGCGTTATTCCAAAAGAATATATACCATCTGTTGATGCAGGAATTCAGGAAGCTTTAAGAAATGGTGTTGTAGCTGGCTATCCTCTAGAAGATGTAAGAGTTGAGCTTGTTTTCGGTTCTTACCATGATGTAGACTCTTCAGAAATCGCTTTTAAAATAGCGGGTTCCATGGCAATTCAAGATGCATGTCGGAAGGCAAATCCGAAGTTAATGGAGCCAGTAATGATTGTTGAAGTTATTGTTCCGGATGAATATCTAGGAGATGTGATGGGTGACCTAAATTCTAGACGAGGGAAAATTGAAGGTATGGAACAGCGGAAGCAAGCGCAAGTAATTAAAGCTGAGGTTCCTCTCAGCAATATGTTTGGTTATGTTACAGATCTAAGATCTATAACCCAAGGTCGTGCTGTATATCATATGGATTTTTCAAAATACCAACAAGTGCCAACTAGTATTGAATCTGAAATATTAGAAAAGGTGCATGGTAAAGTTTCTTAAATAATGCTTATTTGGAGTTGATTAATGGCCAAGGAAAAAT
>TARA_B100000686_G_scaffold311855_1_pt1 | contig 15551 bp, 13 predicted proteins | sample TARA_B100000686 | Tara Oceans TARA_B100000686 (sample SAMEA2622733) | marine metagenome | biome: marine biome (ENVO:00000447); feature: marine epipelagic mixed layer (ENVO:xxxxxxxxx); material: "saline water (ENVO:00002010), including plankton (ENVO:xxxxxxxx)" | depth 150 m
CACCACGATATATACCTGGCTTTTCAGCTTTAAACCAAGTATCACGTATATAGCCTGGAATAGCATCTTGTTTTACACCAAGCTGTTGTACTGACCACGCATGAATTACATCATTCGCTGTAGTGAGTATTCTAATCTTTTTCCCAACAGGAACAACTACATTATTATCAACCTCCAATATATAGTGCTCGCCCTTAGGAGCTTCATTTCTAATTTGTTCTCTTGGAGTAGATGACCTACTGTAGAAACTAATCCCCTCTCCTTCTCCAGTTAGATAATCATAACCCCACATCCACTGATAACCAGTTGCTTTAATAGTAATTTCTGGTGCTGATGTATCCTTCATATCAACAACTGTTTGTGTGGCCGGGTAACCCATACCAATAAGAATAAAAATAGGGACAGCTGTCCAGATAATTTCTACGGTTGTGCTATGGTGAAAATTAGCAGCCTTGTATCCTTTGGACTTTCTATGAACAACAACTGAATAGAACATTGTACCAAATACACCAATAAAAATTACTACGCAAATGTACATGACATACATATGTAAATCATACATCTCTGAAGCAATTTTTGTTCCTGGTGTCGGTAAGTTAATATCACTTAACTTTTCTGCTGAAACTACACTTGAGTGCATGATAAGTGCTGAGACCCACACCAATAGAGCTGTTACTTTACTACTCATATTTTCCCCCGCTTAATTTCCTCGACTTCATATTTCTAACTTTCAATGCTAAATATAAATTCATTAAATCTTATTAAGACTCTTTATTAGTCCCTTCACTTACCAATTTCAATATAGTCAATTAATCCTAATGCCTACATTTATTTAAGCTTAACCTCAAATTTAAGTATAACCTCAACCTAAATGAGAGCGGATTTTAACACGCTGGAAATACCCGCACAAGCCCCGCACAAGCACCAATTCTCTTTATTTTTCATTACCAACAACTTTATAATAACCCCTTTTTCTTTGTTAAAAAATCTATTCGGCAATAATTACTTAATTTATTCTAAAGATAAAGAGATAAAGAATTTTTACAGGCTACTCTTCTAAATTACGAGGAATGTAATGGAGATAAACTCTAGAAAAGAAAAATATAATATAAACAAACTTCATAAAAAATTAAGACGCCAAGTTGGTTCTGCTATCTCTGATTTCAATATGATTGAGGAAGACGATAAAGTAATGGTATGTTTATCTGGTGGCAAGGATAGTTATGCATTACTTGATATTTTACGCAACCTTCAATCACACGCACCATTGCAATTTAAATTAGTTGCTGTGAATCTGGACCAAAAGCAACCAGGTTTCCCAGAACATATTTTGCCAGAGTATCTGACTAAAATTGGCACTCCTTTTCATATTATTGAACAAGATACTTATAGCGTAGTAAAACGGGTTATTCCTGAAGGCAGGACCACCTGCAGCCTATGCTCCCGCTTAAGGCGTGGAGTACTGTATCGGGTTGCCAGTGAAATAGGCGCAACTAAAATTGCGTTGGGTCATCACAGAGATGATATCCTAGAAACTTTATTTCTTAATCTATTTTATGGTGGCAAACTTAAAGCCATGTCACCTAAATTAATAAGTGATAACGGCCAACACACTGTGATTCGCCCGCTTGTTTATTGTAAAGAAAAGGATTTAGAAAATTATGCAAATATTGAAAAATTTCCTATTATTCCTTGCAATTTATGTGGCTCACAAAAAAACTTACAGCGCCAAATAATTAAAAACATGTTGCAGGAATGGGAAAAGAAATTTCCTGGAAGGATAGAGACCATGTTTACTGCATTACGTAATGTACAGCCCTCACATCTAATTGATAATTCACTTTATGATTTCCAAAGCCTCCAAGTTAATAACAAACATATGATCTAGCTTTCTACTACAACAAATTAAACTGCCAAATGATCTTAAGCAGGAAGAAACAAGATTAATTAAATAACGTCCAAATTGGAACTAGAGTTACTTTTAATAGCTAAACTAGAATCTCATATTAAACCATGAGATTCATATGCCTAAAGAAATAAAATGAACTTGCTTAATTTGGATTTGCTTTCAAATTGCCGCCAATAAAAAAGAATATCATATGCGGGTATTTCTATAATATGGCGGAATTAATAAGAATGTAGCAACAATCAAAATTGCATATAACAAATAAACTACTATAAACATCCATTCTGGAAGCTCATAAAACACTATGTAGTGTAACCACCTTTGAATAAACCCGATATCAGATTCTGATTGTCGTAAATTATCTTCCAATATTGTAAGAGGGCAGGCTATACCAAAAATAGACTCTCCAACAACAACAAGAATAGCGGCCAGATGAATGATTCGAAACCAAATATTTCGTACAAATTCTAACCCTAACCGTTCTCCAATCCAGATTACTGGCAACCCGCCAACAACAAAAAATATAAATAGAAAATGGAAAATAAGAATTGTGTCAGCAAGCAACATTTTCTTCGCCTCTTTGCACCTATAAGCCATTTATATAAGAGGCTTATAACCCTATTGCGAAATAAATTAAACCCACCACTTATATTTATACACTATAAATGTCCCGCCATACTATGTTGCTGTAGGGCCCATCTTACATGCTCACGAACCAAAGGTGAATTATCGTTATATCGGGTCTTTAATGTATTAGATATATTTTTAGAATATGAGGCATTTCCTAATCCTACAGCCAAGTTACGAAGCCACTGCTCATGCCCAATTCTTCGAATTGGGCTGCCAGCGAGTCTTGTGTCAAACTCTTCTTTGCTCCAATTAAATAACTCCACTAAAGATGAGTTATCTAAACCGTTACGTACAGCAAAATCTTTTTCTCCAGTAGCTACAGCATATTTATTCCAAGGACAAATTAACTGACAATCATCACACCCATAAACTCGATTCCCAATTAAGGGGCGCAAGGGCTCTGGGATACTACCTTTAAGCTCGATAGTAAGGTAGGAGATACAACGTCTTGCATCTAATTTATAAGGCTCTATAATAGCCTGAGTAGGGCATATATCAATGCATTTTGTACAAGTACCACAGTGATTATTGATAGGGCTGTCTATAGGCAACGGCAAATCAGTGTATATTTCCCCAAGGAAAAACATTGAACCTGCTTCACGTGAAATTAATAGGGTATGTTTTCCGCGCCAACCAAGACCAGATTTTTGTGCCCATTCAACTTCCATAACAGGAGCACTATCAGAAAAAACGCGATAATTAAAATAACCTACTTGTGCAGCTATTTTATCAGCAAGCTTTTGTAATCGACTACGTAATACCTTGTGATAATCCCGACCAAGCGCATAGCGAGAGATAAATGCTTTCTCACGATCTTTTATTACTTTCCAGCTATTTCTTATTTTAGGTGGTGAATAATTCATCCGTACTGAAATTACTCGTAGCGTACCTGGTATCAATTTGTCTGGATGCGTGCGCTTAATACCATGTTTTGCCATATAATCCATGTTGCCGTGATACCCTATATCTAACCACCTTAATAGGCCTGCTTCAATATGTGATTTTTCAGATTTAGCATCAGATATACCGATTTCTTGAAATCCAAGCTCTTTGCCCCAAATTTTAATATTATCTGTAACTGAAGCTAAATCTATAAGCAGATAATTGGAACTATTTTTTTGCATAATTCTCATCATAACAATTCTATTACATCATGCCACCTTAAGAGTGAATCTGGAACACTATCTTTTGGTGAAAAGTTATCTCCTATGCTATGCCCAGGACTTATTATTTTTCTGAAAGGAGATCTTGGCTCAGGCAAAACAACACTTACAAGAGGTATCTTGCGTGGTTTAGGTTATAAGGGAAAAGTAAAAAGCCCTACATATAATTTGGTTGAATTTTATAAATTTCCTAGGTTATACTTCTATCACTTTGATTTCTATCGTTTCGCTGATCCTTTGGAATGGGAAGAGGCTGGGTTTCGTGAATATTTTAATAAAAATTCTATTTGTCTGGTGGAGTGGCCTGAAAAAGTAGAAAAACTATTACCCATACCGGATATAGAGATTTGTTTTAATATAAATGAGGCGGGACGCGATATTGAAATTCAGGCTGGTACGGAGGTAGGCAAGCAGTGTTTAAAAGATTGGAAAATCCAAAGGGCTCATTAACTAGGATATCACCTGATTGCCCAAGAATACCTTTTTTAGCAAAATTTTATATCATTTTTATAGTAGCAGCATCACATCTGCTTTTAGCTTCTGATAATGTTTTTGCTGATACAACAGTTAGTTCTACTCGTATATGGCCAGCATCAGAATATACCCGCCTTACCCTAGAATCAGACACACCTATAGATTACTCACTTATTTTGCTTAAAAATCCAAATCGGGTTGTACTAGATTTAACAGATGTTCAGCTTTCTTCCGAAATTAAAAAATTACCTAATAAAATAAGTGCTGATAATTTATATATTCGTGCAATCCGTATTGGCAAATTTAAGCTAGGGACCTTACGGCTTGTCCTGGACTTGAAAAGTGAAATTAAACCTCAAGCATTTGTTCTTAAGCCTGTAGGAGATTATGGTCACCGCCTAGTGCTGGATATTTATCCTATTACTCCACCTGATCCTTTAATGGCTTTACTAAATAAAGGGGCGGTAAAATCAGCTCAAGCTAATGCTTCTGAGCATATCCAATCCGACAGAAAATCCAGGGTAGCCACAACTAGAAAAAAGAAGCCTGATTCAGCCATACGGATCATAACCGTTGCAATTGACCCCGGTCACGGAGGTGAAGACCCTGGAGCAATGAGTAAGAAAGGCACGCGTGAGAAAAATATTACCCTTGCTATCGCGCGAAAGCTAAAAGCTAAAATAGATGCCGAACCCAATATGCAAGCAGCATTAACTCGGGATGGAGATTACTATCTGTCACTCCGAATGCGACTAGAAAAAGCGAGAAAACTAAATGCTGATTTATTTGTATCAATTCATGCTGATGCTTTTGTTAAGCCTCATGCAAGAGGCTCTTCTGTATTTACATTATCTGAACGTGGCGCAACCTCTGCAGCTGCACGATGGCTAGCAAAAACTGAAAATGATGCGGATCTAATCGGAGGGGTAAATATTGATACTAAGGACCCTTATCTAAACAAAACCCTTCTAGATCTTTCATTATCACAAACAAGAGAAGACAGCCATAATCTTGCAAAAGAAGTATTATCAAAAATTGGTGAAATAAACCATTTACATAAAAGCCATGTAGAACAAGCTGGATTTGCTGTACTTAAATCTCCCGATATTCCTTCAATTTTAGTAGAGACTGCATTTATTAGTAATCCGGCTGAAGAGAAAAAACTTCGTAATAAATTTTATCAAGACAAAATGGCCAAAGCAATGCTTGATGGAATCAAGCGCTATTTTTCTAAGAACCCACCTCTATCACGCTCAAAAATAGTGAAGCTTGAATAGTTTAAAGCTAGAAATTTTATTAGGCTTTAAATAGATTTCTAGCAGTAACGTTACTTCTACGCCATAATCACCGTATCAAAATTTCAAAGGCAATCCTGTGGCAAAAAAAGATTTATCCAAATTAAAAATTGATAGGAATAGCGCTGCTAGGATTACTGGTCGTAATAAAAAGCCAAAATCAATAGCTACCTTTGTAATTGTTATCATGTTAGCACTATCTTTGTTTCTATATTTTAAAAGCATCACACCCATTGAGATAGAATCTGCTACTGTTACTACAGCCTACCCTTCACAGTCATTCACACTGCTTAACGCTACAGGATATGTTACTGCTCAAAGAAAAGCAGCTGTCGCATCTAAGGCAACTGGACGTGTTGAATGGCTGGGTGTAACCGAGGGCAGTAAAGTGAAAAAAGGAGAGGTAATTGCACAACTGGAAAATAAAGATGTCTCAGCCACAATGAAACAAGCAGAGGCTAATATTAAAGTTGCTGAAGCAAATCTTCAACAAGGAAAGGCTGAATTAATAAATGCAGAAGCATCACTTAAACGAACAAGAAATTTATTAGCAAAAAATTTTATTTCTGAATCTGCATATGATGTAGCTGTTGCTCGTTTTCGTGCCGCAAAAGCTGCTGTCATTGGATATAAAGCTGCGATCGGGGCAACTAAGGCAGCGTATCATGTGGCACAAACCTCTGTAGAGCATACATTGATACGCGCACCATTCGATGGGGTGGTGCTGACAAAAAGTGCAAATATTGGTGATGTAGTTACACCTTTTTCTTCTGCACTTAATGCAAAGGGCGCCGTAGTAACTATGGCAGATATGGATACACTAGAGGTTGAGGCAGACGTATCTGAATCAAATCTACATAAAGTCAGGCTAGGACAGCCATGTGAAATTCAATTGGATGCACTACCTGCATCACGATTACGTGGCGTTGTACAGCGTATAGTTCCAACAGTAGACCGCTCAAAAGCTACTGTGCTTGTAAAGGTAAAATTTATTGATAATGACCCTAATATTTTGCCAGAAATGAGTGCAAAAATAGCATTTCTTGAAAAAGAGATGCCTGTTGATCAGCGCATATCCCGCACAGTCATACAGCCCGCTGCTATAACTAAACGAAATAATCAAGAAGTAATATTCCTTATCAAGGAAAAAAAGATAATTGAAATGCAAATAGAAACAGGCCAAAAAATTGGGGATATGGTCGAAATATTAAAAGGACCCAAACCAGGTGACAGAATTGTACTAAGGCCAACCAATGATCTTGATACTGGCGATATAGTTAAAACTATATCGAAATAAATGGAATCTTAATAGCATGGAGAATTTTTCAGAATCTATTATCCATATAGAAAGTCTTACAAAATCCTATCGTCGGGGTGAACAAACTATACCTGTACTAACTGATATTACTCTTGATATTCCTTCAGGAGAATTCATTGCTCTTATGGGGCCATCGGGGTCTGGTAAAAGTACTTTACTTAACTTAATTGCAGGAATTGATACTCCAGATAGCGGAATACTAGAAGTTGGAGGTAAAAATATTGCCCTTTTATCTGAGAAGGAGCTGGCTGATTGGAGGGCATCTAATGTCGGTTTTATTTTCCAATTCTATAATTTAATGCCTGTATTAACAGCATTTGAGAATGTTGAACTTCCACTATTACTAACACAGCTTTCATTTAAAGATCGGCAAGAAAGAGTGGAGTTAGCTCTAGAAATGGTTGGGCTCTCTGATCGTATGGAACATTATCCTTCTGAGCTATCTGGCGGACAGCAACAACGTGTAGCAATTGCCCGTGCTTTTATTTCTGATCCAGTAATATTAGTTGCAGATGAACCTACAGGCGACCTAGACCGCACATCAGCAGAAGAAGTTCTTGCTATACTTGATCGCTTAAATAATGAGATGGAAAAGACTATCATCATGGTCACACACGATCCTCATGCAGCTCAAACTGCACATCTAACTCGGCACTTGGAAAAAGGAGAATTAGATGTAGAGAATTAATTCATATAAATGAAATTAATTATTCTATTTATTTTTTTCTTTGTATATACACTACAAGAAATGCACTTCCTAAAACTTATTCTCCGCAATACTTTACGCCACAAATTACGAACTAGTTTAACTATTCTAGGCATTATAGTAGCAATTGTAGCTTTTGGGTTATTACGAACAGTAGTGGATGCTTGGTACTCAGGCGCCGAAGGCTCCTCAGAAACAAGATTAATTACACGTAATGCTATTTCACTAGTATTTCACTTGCCTATAAAATATCAAGATAAAATAAGAAAGATCCAAGGAGTTAAAGAGGTTAGTCATGCCAGTTGGTTTGGAGGAGTCTATGTTACTGAAAAGAATTTCTTTCCTCAATTTGCGATTGATTCAAAAACTTACTTTGACGTGTACTCCGAATATATTATTCCACCAAAAGAACTAACTGCCTTTATAAATGACCAGAAGGGCTGTGTAATAGGCCGTAAGATTTCGGATATATATGATTTAAAAGTAGGAGATACCGTTCCTATACGAGGTACAATTTATCCGGGCACATGGAGATTTACTGTACGTGCTATATATGATGGCAAAGAAACAAAAACAGATACCTCTCAATTTTTCTTTCATTGGAATTATCTAAATGAGTCAAAAAAAAGGTTAATAGCGCGTTCAGCTAACACTACTGATTGGGTTGGTGTATACGCCATCAATATTTCAGAGCCAAATAGGGCGTCTGAAATATCAGATGAAATTGATAAACTATTTAAAGATTCACTTGCAGAGACGCACACAGAAACAGAAAAAGCCTTCCAACTAGGATTTGTTTCCATGACTGAAGCAATAGTGGTGGCAATTCGAATTGTTTCATATCTGGTCATATTAATAATTCTTGCTGTTATGGCTAACACTATGGCAATGACAGCAAGAGAGAGGACAAGTGAGTACGCCACTTTAAAGGCATTGGGGTTTAGCCATAGCTTTATCTCAGGATTAATTTATGGAGAGTCTCTAATTATTTCATTTTTAGGTACATTAATTGGCATTTTATTAACATTCCCAGTTACCTCTATGTTTAAAGAAAAGGTAGGGACACTTTTTCCCGTATTTGGTGTATCACTAGAAACAATTTATATGCAAATAATAGCTGCAGCCATAATAGGAATTACAGCAGCAGCTCTACCAGCAATACGATCAGCGCAAGCCTCAATTGTAGAAGGATTAAGAAATATAGGATAAAAATCCATAAATAAAAAATATGACCATACCATTCTCATACATAATTCGTAATTTAATAACTCGTAAACTTACTACACTACTTACAGCTAGTGGCATGGCGTTAGTAGTATTTGTATTTGCTACAGTATTAATGCTAGAAGAAGGGCTTAAAAAAACCTTAGTTGAAACAGGGTCCCCTGATAATATTGTAGTCACACGCAGGTCTGCTGAAGCTGAAATACAGAGTATCATAAGCCGTAATCAAGCTGCTATAGTTGAAAGCCAGCCAGAAGTTGCATATGGAAATAACAATATACGATTAACATCAAAGGAATCTGTTGTATTGATTTCCCTTACTCGTAGAGGGTCTGATAAACCTGCAAATGTATTAATCCGCGGGGTTGGGCAAAGTGGGATTCTACTTCGCCCACAATTAAAAATTATTAGTGGGCGCATGTTTAAACCAGGACTATCAGAGATAATTGCGGGTAAAAGTATTGCAGACAGATATAATGGCGCAGGGATTGGTGAGAAATTATATTTTGGCAAACGCGAATGGACAGTAGTTGGTATTTTTGATGCAGGTAAAACAGGATTTGATTCAGAAATTTGGGGTGATGTAGATCAATTAATGCAAGCATTTCGTAGGCCAGTATATTCTTCAATTATACTTAAGCTGAATGATCCAGCAAAATTTCAAGATATTAGAACTCGTATTGAAGGAGACCCTAGGCTTACCCTCGGAGTCAAAAAAGAAAGTGTTTTCTATGCTGAACAATCACAAGTACTGTCAAATTTTATTCGTTATCTAGGAGTAGCTTTATCAGGATTCTTCTCTGTTGGCGCCATTATAGGAGCAATGATTACTATGTATGCATCAGTTGCCAACCGTATTATGGAAATTGGAACATTGCGTGCGCTTGGATTTCGTAGAAATAATATTTTATCTGCTTTTCTAACAGAATCATTAATTCTTGGGGGAATAGGTGGAGTAGTAGGCTTAATACTGGCTTCATTTATGCAGTTTTTCACTATTTCAACAATGAACTGGCAGTCGTTCTCTGAACTTGCTTTTGGCTTTACATTAAACTCCTCAATTATCATAAAATCTTTTGCATTTGCATTAATTATGGGATTAATTGGGGGATTTCTTCCTGCATTAAAAGCAGCCCATCTTAGCATTATAGAATCTTTAAGAGCAGTATGATTTGATATTAAAAACTTAGCTTGCTTACTCGAAAAATAAAATAATTTCCAAATTAAACCCTCCCCCCCCATCTGGCATGAGGGCGCCTATTTAGATTATAATTAAATTATTACAATGTCACATTTATTAATCACTGATAATGTAAATTTACTCATCTATTTTAATTCTTATGGAGATTACTTATGAAAACAACCGCTATTTTTTATCATGCTGGTTGCCCTGTATGCATAGAAGCAGAGCAACAAATAGCTGAAGCCCTAGACGCTAACCGCTATGATGTGCAAATTGTTCACTTGGGCGAGCAGAAAGCGCAGATTGAAACAGCCGAAGCAGCTGGAGTTAAATCAGTTCCGGCAATAGTAATTGATGGGGCGCCTTTTCATATAAATTTTGGCGCTCCAATGTCTGCATTAAAGAGCTAGAAAATAATCAAATATTTATATGCTCACTCCTCTTCTTTTTAATGGATAAAAAAGAAGAAAGGCTTATTCCTCGCCTTAATAAAGGCGAGGAATACTTGCTCATCAAAATTCACATCAATTCGATACTACACTCATAAATTATAGTTTCTATTTCATATTTGCATGCAGGAGAACATTATGTACAACAAAATTTTTATCTATATCACTTTGAACTCTATTTTTACAATGGCATTAAGTGTTGCCTCACTAAGCTTTGCGGCTGATATACCTTCTGCTTCTCAATATAGGAATATAGATGGGGCCATGCTTGCCTATGCTGATTTAGCAGAAACCGAAAAATTAAAGGAAGCAAAATCAGGTAATGGTGGATATGGATTATCTTTGATGGACAAAAATAAAGATGCCAAGGTCAGTAAGGAAGAATTTTTAAAATATAATGAGGCCATATTTGATAAAGTAGATGCCAATGGTGATGGGTCCGTTGACAAAAGCGAAGCAGATAATTATGTGTCAAAAAACAGACCAAAACCAAGTTTAAGTCACTAATCACTATGTAGGGAATGAAAATAGCTAACTGTATTTAAATTGATCCCTTCATCAAAAAGGACTATTTAGTAAAAATATGCCTAACACCTAGTCTCTCTTGCTGGTTTAGCTTATTCTAAATCATGTTGCAGCCACTCATAATTTACTTTTCAAATATTATTACAAAAACACTTGCAATTTTTTTTTAACTAACTAGAATTGTAAAACCGGCTGAAATTATAAAATCAACTATAGTTAGTTCTAGCTGGCCTCATTAACCACTATATATAGTAGTTAATGAAATCAAAATAACTGCTAATTAAATTGATAGGAAATCGTATTTTTCTTGTATAAAAACAATAGAATTTAATGGAGGAGTAATCAAATATGCAGCTTGCAACAGAAAGCACCAGCTCCAGCTCCACAACAGCAACTGGTTACAACTCTTCATCCATCTCTCCTTATCAAGATTCACATTATTCTCAATATAAAATTATTCGGCGTAACGGTTCAGTAGTTCCGTTCATGCCAAATAAAATATCAATTGCACTAACTAAAGCATTTATTGCTATTAATTCTGGCCAGAACACTGTTTCTGCTAGTGTGCGAGAAGTTGTAATTCACCTAACAGGCAACGTGATTAATGCATTAATCCGACACCATCCTGTAAGCGGAACTTTTCATATAGAAGATATTCAAGACCAGGTAGAACTTGCTCTCATGCGCTCTGGCGAACATGATGTGGCTCGTGCTTATGTATTGTACCGTGAAGACCGGGCTCGAGAGAGAGAGAAACAAAAAGAAGATATTGAGACAGACACATCAGATCACACTCTAAATGTAATAGAAAATGGTAATAAAACTCCATTAAATATGGAGTCATTGCTAGCATTAATTAAGTCCTCCTGCATAGGCTTAGGAGATAAAGTAAATAGTGAATTAGTATTAAATTCCTCACTAAAAGATCTATATGATGGTGTTCCTATGGAAGAGGTAAGGAAATCAATTATTCTTTCTGCCAGATCTTTAATTGAAAAAGAACCAGCTTACCGTTACGTTACTGCACGACTCTTGTTACACAGTATTCGTCTAGAAGTATTAGGAGAAGAAATAACTCAGCACGAAATGACATCGCGTTATTCAGATTATTTTCCTAGTTTCATTAAACGTGGAATTGATGCGGAATTACTAGATAAGCGTCTAGCCGAGTTTGATATCCCTCGCCTAGCAAAAGCACTTGATGCCTCCTGTGATCTTAAATTTGACTATCTTGGCCTACAAACTTTATATGATCGCTATTTTTTACATGTGCAAGATCAACGTATTGAACTACCACAAGCATTTTTTATGCGCGTAGCGATGGGACTTTCTATTAATGAAGATGACCGTGAATCAAGAGCTATAGAATTCTATCAAATTCTATCAAATTTTGATTTCATGAGCTCTACACCAACTTTATTTAATTCAGGTACCTGTCGTTCTCAATTATCCTCATGTTATCTATCAACAGTACCAGACCACCTTAAAGGGATTTTTGAATCAATTAAAGAAAATGCTTTGCTTGCTAAATATGCTGGGGGCTTAGGAAATGACTGGACTCCTGTACGTGGTATGGGCTCATATATCAAGGGAACTAACGGTAAATCACAAGGCGTAGTGCCATTTCTAAAGGTCGTTTCTGACACTGCAGTAGCAGTAAATCAAGGAGGGAAACGCAAAGGAGCCGTTTGCTCATATTTGGAATCATGGCATCTAGATATAGAGGAGTTTCTTGAGCTGCGTAAAAATACTGGTGATGATAGGCGCCGGGCTCATGATATGAATACTGCAAACTGGATCCCTGATTTATTTATGAAAAGAGTAATGGAGAATGGTGAGTGGACTTTATTCTCACCTTCAGATGTACCTGATCTCCATGAAAAATTTGGGAAAGGATTTGAGCAGTCTTATATTGCCTATGAAGAAAAAATTAAGCTCGGTGAATTTCCTGGTTTATATAAAAAAATACCAGCAACGCAATTATGGCGCAAAATGCTTAGTATGTTATTTGAAACTGGGCACCCATGGATTACTTTCAAAGATCCATGCAATATTCGCTCACCACAAAATCATATAGGTGTCGTACATAGCTCTAATCTTTGTACTGAAATTACTTTAAATACAAATGATCAAGAAATAGCTGTGTGTAATTTAGGATCTGTCAATTTGGTAGCTCATATCAAAGACGGAGAAATAAATATGCATAAGCTCCAGAAAACTATTAACACAGCAATGCGTATGCTAGATAATGTAATTGATATAAATTTTTACCCTGTTGAAAAGGCACGCAACTCTAATCTTAGACACCGCCCAGTAGGATTAGGTGTCATGGGATTTCAAGACTGCCTACACATGCTACGTATTCCTTATGCTTCTGAAGAAGCGGTAGAATTTGCTGATCGCTCTATGGAGGCAATAGCTTACTATGCCTATTGGACCTCTACCGAATTAGCTGAAAAACGTGGCCCATACACCTCCTATAAAGGAAGTCTATGGGATCAAGGAGTCCTGCCACAAGACTCGCTTGAATGCCTAAAGGAAGAACGAGGGGGGTATGTAGAAATAGACAAAACTTCTACTTTAGATTGGGGCAAACTACGAGAACGTATAAAAAAATACGGTATGCGCAACTCTAATTGTTTAGCTATTGCACCGACGGCGACTATTTCTAATATTATTGGTGTATCTGCCAGTATCGAACCTACCTACCAAAACCTCTATGTAAAATCTAATTTATCAGGGGAATTTACCATCGCTAATGAAGCTTTGGTAGAAGACTTAAAAGAACTTGAGCTTTGGGACGAAGTAATGATCGCTGATCTTAAATATTTTGATGGCTCATTAAACAGAATAGACCGAGTACCGGCTGATATTCGCAAACTCTACGCTACTGCCTTTGAAGTCGACCCGCAATGGATAATTGAAGCTGCAGCAAGGCGACAGAAATGGATTGATCAAGCTCAATCACTAAATATATATATGGCAGGAGTCTCAGGTAAGAAATTAGACGAAACTTATAAGCTTGCATGGGTACGCGGTCTAAAAACTACCTACTATCTTCGTACATTAGGCGCAACATCAACTGAAAAATCTACAGTCAAAGCAGGGGCCCTAAATGCAGTGCCAGCAGATGGGGGAATAACCACAGCAAATTCAGAATCAACAACAGATTTAAAATATTGTGCAATTGACGATTCTGAGTGCGAATCTTGCCAATAATGAATGTACTATAAGAAATAAAAGGAGAAAATATGCTGACATTTGAAGACAAAAAGCCAAAACCTGCGCCTTTAATAAATAAAGGAGTGTTGAATAACGCTCAAGTGTCAACAAATTCTGATCTAAGTTTAAAAAATGTTAGTTCTATAGCTAATGCAAGTAGTGAACAACCTGTAGATAAATCCTCCCATCGTCGTGTGGCAGTAGAAGATAAAAAAATTATTAACTGTCAGTCAGATGTAAATCAGCTCGTGCCATTCAAATATAAATGGGCCTGGGAAAAATATCTTGCAGCCTGCGCTAATCACTGGATGCCCCAAGAAATTAACATGAGTCGCGATATTTCTCTCTGGAAGGATCCTAATGGATTAACTGATGATGAGCGCCGTTTAGTCAAACGTAATCTTGGGTTTTTTGTTACTGCTGATTCTTTAGCAGCTAATAATATTGTACTTGGGACTTACCGTCACATCACTAACCCGGAATGTCGTCAGTACCTGTTACGCCAGGCATTTGAAGAAGCAATTCATACACATGCATATCAATATATTACCGAGTCTCTTGGATTAGATGAGGGCGAGATTTTTAATGCCTACCATGAAATAAAATCAATCCGTGATAAAGATGAGTTTCTTATTCCATTCATTGATACGCTTACCGACCCACAATTTGAAACCGGTACACCAGAATCTGACCAACAGCTATTAAAAAGCTTAATTGTATTTGCCTGTATTATGGAAGGTTTATTTTTCTACGTTGGCTTTACTCAAATTCTGGCCTTAGGAAGGCAAAATAAGATGACTGGATCAGCAGAACAATATCAATATATTTTACGTGATGAATCTATGCACTGTAATTTCGGTATTGATGTGATTAATCAAATAAAGATGGAAAACCCACATCTTTGGACAAAAGAATTTCGTGACGAAATTAGAGTTATTATGCAAAAAGGTGTAGAACTAGAATACCGCTATGCTGAAGACACAATGCCACGTGGTGTTTTAGGTATGAATGCACCAATGTTTAAAGAGTACTTACGCTTTATTACTAATCGTAGATGTCAACAGATTGGCCTCGATACTATTTATCCAGGAGCCAATAATCCATTCCCATGGATGTCTGAAATGATGGATTTAAATAAGGAAAAAAACTTTTTCGAAACCAGAGTTACTGAATATCAAACTGGTGGCGCACTAAATTGGGATTAAATTAGAGTATATTTATATAGTTTAATTAATATTAAGGTAGAATTAATTTAAGATCTAACGTACTCTACGGATTGCATGTTAGCAAAGCATAAAAGCTATGCTACATTAAAAGAACTACCGCGAAATTTAGGGAAAAAATATCTAATAGTTATTAGTTACTCTATAATGGAGCATGTAGTAAGGGGTGGTAAAAGTAATAAGAAATAATCTTATCTAATTTTAATTTGGAGGTTGAAATGGCAACTACCAAG
>TARA_B100000686_G_scaffold353508_1_pt1 | contig 15550 bp, 17 predicted proteins | sample TARA_B100000686 | Tara Oceans TARA_B100000686 (sample SAMEA2622733) | marine metagenome | biome: marine biome (ENVO:00000447); feature: marine epipelagic mixed layer (ENVO:xxxxxxxxx); material: "saline water (ENVO:00002010), including plankton (ENVO:xxxxxxxx)" | depth 150 m
TTATTTACAAGGTCAACTTCCAGACCATCCAAATCACCCTAAAGGAAGAAACCCTTATGCTCATGTTGCTATTTGTATAAAAAATAAATTCAATGCAAGTTATAAAGATATTGAAGATGAAAAATTTAATGAAGTTTTAGAATTTATTGAATTTTTAAAAAATAATCCTAGCTAATTATTGTTTAGGAAAATAATCTTCTAATTTACCTTCTCTATATACATCCGCCGTACAACAGTGAATCCCGCCGCCAAAAGCGTATGCATCTCTTAAATCTACTGGAATCACTTCCATTCCTAGTTTGTCTAATTGTTCTGCCTGATATACTTCACTTTTTTCTACACATACGGTTTTATTATCTAATACAAGCACATTCATAGATAACCAAACCGACGAATAACATAATGGAGGAGGTGAATTATGAGCAGGTTGTGCAGAATCAATTATTTCCCAGTCGTTATCTTCAAAAAGTTTTCTTTGTTCTTTTGGTAATTTTCTTTGAGGATTATTAATAATTAATCCTTCTCTAATCGGAGTAAAAGTAGCATCGATATGAATAGGATAAGGATCTCCTGGAAAATTTACTGCATGAACTCTATGATCTTTATAATGTCTTTTGATCCAATCTATTCCTTTTAAATTAGTAGTAAATCCGTGTTGCACTACTAAATCTTTTCCAAATCTTAAAATATCAGCAGCATCGAATAATGGCTCTTCCTCAGTAGTTACAAAAAACTTATTTTCTGTCCACTCCAATCTTTTTTGAATTCCAATTTTATCAGATAAATAGTCTTTTCTATAGTCTGCATCAGTAAGCCTTGGTTTGGGAGCAGACTCATGGCGCATATTAGGATCAGAATTATAATATTTTTTCAGTAAAGGCCTATAACATAAATATTCAAACCACCTGCATCTATAACTCATTGTAGCTTCTAATATTTCATTTCCAACCGTCAACAAAACATCTCTTGGAGGCATGCAGCCAAACATAGTCTCAGCTTCCCAATCTGGAGTTGATATTTTTTGATTAAAATTAATTGGTTCTGGCCTATCAACTTTAATCCCTTTTTTTTCTAAAATATTAGAAAAGTCATTTAAAAGTTGATTAGCCTTATCTATAGAGTCTTTTGTTCTTGGACCATATTTACCTCTCATGTCAGAATCTTCAGGCACTTTTGCGTCTAATGCGGGTTCTGGTGCAGGAATGCAGGTACCGTCTGCCCTACCAACAATTACATGTTTTAATGGATCCCATTCATTCCAGCTATTAACTATTATTTTTTCTATGCTCATTTTAATTTAAACCAATAAATCTTCTATTGGTTTGCATTATCATGCTGTAATAAAAAATAGATATAAAAATAAAAAATCCACCTATTATAGTATTTGTTGATGGAATTTCATTAATTCCAAGCCACGGAAGCCAAACCCAAAATATACCACCGATTACTTCTGTTAAAGATAAAAGAGTTAAGTCAGCGGCAGGAATATTTTTTGAACCTATTGAATATAAAATTAAACCTAAACAAACAAGAGTTCCGTGAGTTGCAAACAAAGCCTCATTTTTATTGCTTGATAAAAAATTTATTTCATTAATTGAAAGCATTGCTGATGAAAATAAACAACAAAACAAACCGGCAATTGCTACTGTGGTAAATTTAGGTGTTTGTTTTCTCCATCTTAAACTTACAGAAAAAATCGAAAATCCAAATGCTGAAATTAATCCAAAAATTAAACCTGTTAATGTATTTACGTTAGAGCTACCTATAGACATAATTACTATGCCAAAAGCTGCTACTATAATTGCAATCCAAACTGTTAATGAAATTTTTTCTTTCAAAAATAAAAATCCTAATAATGCTGTCATAAATGGCATGGCAGCTAAACATAACAAGGTTACTGCTGCAGTAGTATTAGTTATTGACCAAATAAATGTAATCATGGCAGTCCCAAGACCAATTCCACCAATCAAGCCTGAAAAGCCAATTTTAAGATAATTTTTATAAAATTTCTTGCCCTCTTGTAAAAAAAGATAAATGTTTAAAAGAATAAAAATTACTACTCCTCTTGTGAACAAATATTGCCAAGGAACCAGTTCTGGCTGGTCAATATGTCTTACTACATAGGGACCAAAAGACCAAAAAATTCCAGCTATAAGTACGACTGGAATAGCCGCTTTCGGATTTTTAATATCTGGCATTTGCAACTTTTATTATTATTTTATTTATGAAACAAGAAAATATAATTAGTTCAATAAAAAATCATTAAAGCCTGAAGAAGAATAGCATTCAATATAACTACCTTTTTTAAAATTTGAATTTCCTTCTTTAAATACACCCCACGCGTTAGACTTTGTAAAAGGGTTTATTTTATAGGATTCTTGACCTTTAAAAACTTCAAATTCAGCTAAACCTTTTTTTGAAAAAGTTAATTTACCTTTAATAAATCTTGTAAAATTTTTTTTTTTATAAAAATAATTTTTTAATCTTGCAATTATTGGTTTCTCATCCTCAATTTCCAAAGATTTAAAGATAAGTGGTAAAACAAAAAATCTAAAACATGCGACAGAAGATATAGGATTTCCGGGTAATCCAAAAAAACACATATTATTTTTAAATTTTGCAAACATTAAAGGTTTTCCAGGTCTTATATTTACACCTTTAAAATAACTTTTTAATTTAAACTGTTTGATTACACCGGGTATAAAATCAAATTTTCCTGTAGATACTGCGCCTGAGGTTATAACTAAATCTGAATATTTTTTAATATTATTTTTAATTTCATTTCTAAAAATTTTAAAATCTTTGTCTCTTAATATTTTTTTTTCAATAAAATTTACAGGTAAATATTTTACAAATGAATTTAGATAAATACTATTTGAATTTCTTATTTTCCAGTTAGGTATTTTTTTTTCTTTTGATAATTCATTTCCAGTTGGATAAAAAATTATTTTTGGTTTTTTTTTTACTAAAATTTTGTCTATGCCTAAAGTTTTAAGTGCTAAAATATGTGAAGGATTGATAAATTGTCCCTTTTTAATTACTTTACTTCTCTTTTTATAATCTGAACCAGCTGGTCTAATAAATTGATTTTTTTTAATTTTTTTTTGTAAAATTATATACCTGGGTTTTGATTGATTTGGAAAAAAATTAATTTGTTCTATGGGAATTATTGTATCAAAAGGCTTTTGTATAATGGCTCCAGTCATTACTTCTATTGTTGAAAATTTAGGGATTTTTTTTATGTTTGGGTTATCTCCAGCAGCAAGAGTCTTTATTATTTTAAATTTTTTAATTCTTTTATTGCTCAAAAATCTTGTTTCTTTTGAATTAACTGCAAAACCATCAAATGCTGTATTATTTGATGAAGGATAATTGACTGGTGAAAACACTTCTTTGGCACAAACTCTATTCAACGCTTCAGTTAAATTCACATTTACATTTTTAATTATAAATCTATTTTTTTTTATTTTTTTAATTGCTGATTTATATGAATTCATTTAATTTTTTTTTTTGCTTCTTCCAAATCTTCCTTGGTATTTATATTTAAGAAATTATAATCTTTTTCAGAATTTATCTCTATAATTTCACACCCTACTTTATTTGACCAATCTTCCACTTTTCTGAATCCATTATTAATATCATTTAATAAAATGTTTTTAAGTTCAGTAGACCATAAACCAAATATATTATGCCGTTTACTGCCGCTTTTTAAAAAAAATAATTTTTTGGATGAGTTTTTGGAATAATATTTAATTCTTTCTATTATTTTTTGATCAAAAAACGGGGTATCACAAGGAAATGTTGCTATCCAATTATAATTTTTTTTATTTTTTTCAATCCAATCCATTGCTGATAAAACACCAACTAAAGGTCCTAGATGGCCTTGAATTAAATCATTTGTTATAAAAATATTTTTTTTATTAATATTAATATACTTATTATCGATATTAGAAATTATAAGAATTTCTTTAAAATTATTTTCAATTTTTAAAATTGTATGCTCAATTAACGATTTATCTCCTAATTTAACAGAAGTTTTATCGGTTCCAAATCTTTTAGATTTTCCTCCAGCTAATACGACACCTAAAATATTGTTTTCAATCATTAAATTAAATATAAGTCATCTATCGTTTAATTAAAGATGAATAAATGGATATAGAAATTTTAAAAATTGCCTCTGATACTAAAAATCACAAAATTATTAATAACAATACTCATTTCTCTAAACAAAAAAACCCATTATGTGGTGATGAAATGCAAATAAGCTTAAAAATTTCAAAAAATAAAATAATAGATTTTGGATATCAATGTAAATCTTGTATTTATTGCCAAGCATCCGCCAGTCTATTATCTAAAACTTCAATTAATAAATCATTACAATCAGTGTTAGATTTAATTATTTTTACAAATAAGTTTTTTGAAAAGAATAAAAATACATTTCCAAAAGAGTGGAAAATATTTGAAAAACTATTTAATAAAAATAATTTTTCTAGAAAGCAATGTATTTTACTACCTTTCAAAACTCTTTCAAAAGCATTAAAATCATAAAATGCAAAAAGAACTTATTGTTAAGTCATCAATTGCAGCTCTCTTTTCAGCAATAACAATAGCTGCATTAACTTTATTAACTTATAAAACTCAATATGGAATTTTTTTAATTGCATCTTTTGGTTCATCTATGGTTTTGCTGTACGGTTATCCTGAAAGTCCATTTGCACAACCAAAAAATATTTTTTTTGGACACCTGTTAACAGCATTTGTGGGAATAATTATTTTATATTTAGTACCATTACCGATTTATATTACAATTCCTTTGGCTGTAGGTTTAGGAGTTGGATTAATGATCTTATTTAATGTAACCCATCCTCCAGCTGGGGGTAATCCAATAATTGTAATAATTGGTAGTGTATCTTTAGATTACCTAATTAATCCAATAATTACTGGTACAATAATAATTTTGGCATTTGGTATAATTTTAAATCGACTAATTTTAAAAAAGAAATATCCTATCTAAATGGATATAAAGTATAACATTTCAAAATTTAAAAATTCTACAATTGAAGAGGCCAAAGATTCAGTGTCTGTTGAAGAACCTTTGGAAATGAGATTAAAATATAAAAAAAATGGAGATTGGAATACGCAAAATATCTCTATTACAATGAGAACTCCTGGCAATGATGAAGATCTTTTAAGAGGTTTTCTTTTTAATGAAAGAATAATTGAAAAAATAGATCAAATAGATGTTATTGAAAAAAAAGGAGATAATGTTGGTGACTATAATATAAAAAATATAATTGAAGCAAAAATTAATGATACAACAAATTTAGATATTGGAAAAATAAAAAGAAATTTTTTAACAAATTCTTCTTGTGGAGTTTGTGGTAAAACTTCATTGGATACAATCGAAGTAATAAAAAAAGAAAAATTAGATTTATCTTTTCCAAAAATTAGACAAGAAATCATATTAAAATCTCCAAAATTATTAATTAATGAACAATCTGAGTTTGCAAAAACCGGTGGTATTCATGCTAGCGCCTTAATTGATGAAAGTGGCAAAGTTATTTCCACAAGAGAAGATGTGGGTAGACATAATGCTTTGGATAAATTAATTGGCCATACTCTTAATGAGAATTCTATTAATCCTAAACAACAATTTATTGCATGTTCAGGCAGGTTGAATTTTGAACTTGTTCAGAAAGGTTTAATGGCAAATATAGGTTTAATGGCTGGAGTAGGTGCGCCCACAAGTCTCGCTATAGATTTAGCTAAACGCTTTGACATGACTTTACTTGGTTTTGTAAAAAAGGATAGTTTTAATATTTATAGCAATAGTATTAGGGTTATAATAAATAATTAAAGTAAAGGGAAATAGTGTCAAAAAATATAAGCAATTTATCTGGAAGAATTGGATTAAAGAATAATTTATTCAAAAAAATATCTGATAGATCTTTAAATTCAAAAGATGATGAAGGAATAAAGGAAATAGCTAATGAATATAGAATGGGTGTCTCAACTATTCATGGAGCAGAAAGTTTTTATGAATTTTTAAGACCTTCGCATCGAGAAAAAAAAGCTTTTGTATGTAATGGAAGTGCTTGTATGTGTGCGGGAACTCAAGAAAATCTAAAAAAAAAATTAAAGGATAAATTAGGTAAAGATAAAGTTGGCGAAATGTTTTGCTTGGGTCATTGCTATGAAAATCATGCATTTCATTACAATGGAGAAAATTATGCTGGTAATGATATAAATAAAATAGATCAAATAATTAAAGGAGAAGAAATAAAACAACAAAATTATTTTTCAAAAAGTTTTGCATCCACAAGCTTTTTGATGGATGACAAATTATCATCGCTTGAACAATTTAAATATCAGCTAAGTAAATTTTTAAAAATTGATAAAAAAGAAATTATTAAATCCTTGTTAGATTCTAATTTGACTGGAAGAGGTGGAGCTGGTTTTCCCACTGGAATGAAATGGGATTTTTGTAGCAAAACGGTTTCAGAAAAAAAATATGTAGTTTGCAATGCTGACGAAGGTGACTCGGGAGCTTTTTCTGATCGTTACCTTTTAGAGGATCAACCTTTTAAAGTAATATTTGGTATGATAATTTGTGGTCATGTAATCGGTGGTAATGAAGGTGTTTTATATATTAGAGGAGAATATCCTAAATCTATTGAATCTTTAAATGGTTCAATAAACGCATTAAAAAATGAAGGACTTTTGGGAGAAAATATTTTAGGCACAAAATTTTCATTTGACTTAAATATTTGTATTGGACAAGGTGCCTACATCTGTGGAGAAGAAACTGCTTTAATCGCATCTATTGAAGGCAGGAGAGCAGAAGTAGATGTAAGACCACCTTTTCCAGTCACAGAAGGACTTTATAAAAAACCAACTGTCGTCAATAATGTTGAAACTCTTGCAGCTGCTACAGGAATATTGATTAATGGAGCTAAAAAATTTTCAGCAATTGGAAATAAAAAATCTGCAGGAACAAAATTGGTTTGTTTAGATAGTTTTTTTAAGAAACCGGGTGTTTATGAAATTGATATGGGAACTTCAATGAAAAAAATATTTGAAGAATTTGGTGGAGGATATAAAGAGTCAATAAAAGCTTTTCAAATTGGTGGTCCTCTTGGAGGTGTGGTCCCATTAGAAGAAATAAATAATTTACATTTAGATTTTCAAGAATTTACTACAGCTGGGTTTATGTTGGGGCATGGTAGTGTTGTTAGTATTCCTAAATCCTTTAGTATGACTGAATATATTCATCATCTTTTTGAATTTTCTGCAGAAGAATCTTGTGGCAAATGTTTTCCTGGAAGAATTGGTTCTTATAGAGGAAAAGAAATGTTCGATCAGGTAAAAAATAAAACAGCTAAAATTCCACTAAAATTGCTTAATGAATTGTTAATTACTATGAAAAAAGGTTGTTTATGTGCGTTGTGCGGTGCTATACCTACCCCGATATTGAACATCCTAAAGTATTTTGGTGATGAAATGAAAAATGATATACTAATGGATAATTAATGAGTTCAGAGAAAAGAAAGATTGCATATATAGATGGAAAACCATATGAAATTGGTTCGAAACATACTTCAATATTAAAATTTGTAAAAAGTTATCTTGGAGAAAAAAAAGTTCCAACATTATGTGATGATCCTAACTTGGCTCCTTATGGAGCATGTAGGGTTTGTTCGGTAGAAGTTGCTTTAGAAAAAGATGGACCTACAAAAGTAGTAGCCTCATGTCATACCCCAGTTGGTGAAAATCAACATATATTTACAAATAATGAATCCTTACAAAGTTTAAGAAAAAATATTGTTGAATTAGTTTTAACAGATCATCCTATGAATTGTGGTACTTGCGAAGTTGATAACAATTGTGAACTCCAAGATGTAGCTAATGATTTAGGAATAAAAGATCACAGGTACAATAATCCAAAACAACATAAAGGAATACCTAAAGATACATCTCATAGTTATATGAGAATGAATCTTGATAATTGTATAAATTGTGGAAGATGTGTAAGGGCATGTGATGAAATACAAGGATCTTTTGTTTTAACAATGAGTGGTAGAGGTTTCGAGTCTCGAATTACAACAGATAATGACATGATGTTTGGAGACTCTTCTTGTGTTTCTTGTGGTGCCTGTGCACATACTTGTCCAACTGATGCAATATCTGACGTATTTCAATCTAAATCGGTTAAAGTTGATAAAAAAGTAAGAACTACTTGTTCATATTGTGGTGTGGGCTGTAATTTAGAAGCCTCTATAAAAGATGATAAAGTAGTTGCAATAGACACTCCAAAAGAAACTGAAGTTAACGCAGGCCATACATGTATAAAAGGAAGATATGCATTTGGCTTCTATGACCATCCAGATAGATTAAAAAGCCCTTTAATTAAAAAAAATGGAAAATTTGAAAAAGCATCTTGGGACGATGCTTATGATTTTATAAAAAATAGATTACAAAAAATTAAAAAAGAAAACGGCCCAGATGCAATTGCTGGAATCTCATCAGCAAGATGTACAAACGAAGAAAATTATGTATTTCAAAAAATGATTAGAGCAGTAATTGGTACGAATAATATAGATTGTTGTGCTCGAATTTGTCATTCACCAACTGCTTGGGGTATGCAACAAACCTTCGGAACTGGGGCAGCAACTAACTCAACAGAAGATATTTATCATGCGGATTTATTCTTAGTAATTGGAGCAAACCCAACAAATGCTCATCCTGTAACTGGAGCAAAAATTAAACAACAAGTAATGAAAGGTAAAAAACTGATTGTTCTTGATCCTGTCACTACTGATTTAGCAAAATTAGCAGATTATCATATAAGATTAAAACCAGGAACAAATGTTGCCGTTTTAAATATGATGCTTTATTTTATTGTGAAATCAAAACTTTTTAAAAAAGAATTTATAGACAGCAGAACGGAGGGTTTTGATAAATTTTTAGAACACATAGAAAGTTTAGATGTAGATTTCCTAGCTGAAGCAGCTGGTGTAGATAAACAACAAGTTAAAGAGGCATCTATAGCTTATGCTACTGCCAAAAATTCAATGGAATTTCATGGTTTAGGAGTAACTGAACATGAACAAGGTTCTAAAACAGTAATGCTTATTGCAGACCTTGCTATGATAACGGGGAATATTGGAAGAAAAGGTGTTGGAGTTAACCCTTTAAGAGGACAAAACAACGTGCAAGGTGCAGCCGACATGGGATGTCAACCCCATCAAGGAGCAGGATATTTTCCTGTTGCTGATCAAAAAGTACAGGATTTTTATGCCGAAAAATATGGAGTAGTACATCCGACTAAAGCAGGATTAAAAATCCCTGAAATATTCGATGCGGCAATAAATAAAGAAATTAAAGGTCTATGGATCATTGGTGAAGATATTGTACAGACAGATCCAAATAGTAATCATGTTATAGATGCTATGAAAGCTTTAGATTTATTAGTTGTTCAAGAAATATTCATGAGTGAAACAGCTAAATATGCTGACGTAGTTTTACCAGGTACAACTTTCTTGGAGAAAGACGGCACTTTTACAAACACAGAAAGAAGAGTTCAAAGAGTTAACAAAGCCGCAGAACCTCTACCAGGTACAAAACCTGATGGAGTAATAGTTACTGATATGATGCAAAGACTTGGATACGATCAAAAAACATATGATGCAGATGAAGTTTTAGCTGAAATTGCTGACGTGGTTCCATTTTTTAAAGGCATAACCAGAGAAAGACTTGGTAAAATGGGATTACAATGGCCAGTTCAAGAAGATGGGACTGATACAAAAATTCTTCATGAAAAAGAGTTTAAACTTGGAAAAGGTAGATTAAAATACTTTCATTGGAAAGAAAGTGCAGAAATTAGTGAAAACAAAAAAGAATACCCTCTTATTCTAACTACTAGTAGAGTACTTCAACATTACAATGCAGCTACAATGACAAGAAGAACAAATAATATAGATATTGTAGATGAAGATATTTTATTGGTTCACCCAAATGATGCTAAATATAGAGAATTAAATACCGGTGATATTGCTAGATTATATTCAGGAAGAGGTGAAGTAGCTTTAAAAGTTGAAGTAACAGATAAAGTAAAAGAAGGTATAGTATTCACTACATTCCATTTTCCAGAACATATGGTCAATATGGTTACTGGATATGGAAAAGATGAAGAGACCAAATGTGCTGAATACAAAATTTCATCTGTTGAAGTTCAAAAAATTTCAAATAAGTTTAAAACTGATCATTATCCTGAGGGAAATGAAGCTGAAGTAACTCAAAATTAACTATCAATTACATTTACCATAACAAATATTTAATTATTGTATCTCTACATAGTCAATTAAGATGATATAATTAAATTCGCGAAAGGAGGATTATGGCTAAATACTATGTAATGGGTAATTATACAGCTCAAGCATTTAAAGGTTTTATAAGCAATCCAAAACAAGATAGAGCAGCTGCTGCAACAGCATTATCAGAAGCCGTGGGAGGTAAAATGGAATCATTTGCTATAACTAGAGGCGCTTATGATTTTGTTGGAGTGGTTAGTGGTGCAGAATTTGAAGGTGCTGCAGCTGTAAAATTAGCAGTTGAAGCTTCAGGATCTGTTATTAATTTTACAATTCTTGAAGAAATGGACATGAGTAAGACTGCAGAAATGGCGGCAAAAGCTATGGGAAGCTATAAACCAGCTGGCTAATATTAATAAATTAAAGTTAATTCTATCATGATTAATTTAATTAATTATGATAGCTTTAACTTAAATGAGCATGCTTAGAGACAATTTTGGAAGAACGTTTCCTTATATTAGACTTTCAATTACAGATGTTTGTAATTTTAAGTGTGGATATTGTCTTCCAAATGGATACCAAGCAGATAAAAGTGATAATAGAAAATTTCTAGATGTTAATGAAATTAAAAGATTGGCCAAAGGTCTTTCTGAATTAGGTGTTTGTAAAATTAGATTAACTGGAGGGGAACCAACAGTTAGAAAGGATTTTTTTGATATTTTGAAAATATTGAAAAATGAGTCAGGAATTAAAAAAGTAGTAATAACGACAAATGGCTACCATCTAGATAAAATAGCTGAAAAAATTTCAAAAAGTGGTTTGGATGGCATAAATATTAGTATCGACAGTTTAGAACGTGAAACTTTTAAATCAATTACGGGACATGACAGACTTCCAGAAATTTTAAAAGGAATAAAAAAACTTCAAACTTTTAAAGTTGACAATATTAAAATTAATGCTGTTCTGCTTAAAGGAATTAACAATAGTGAAAAAGATTTTGATGCTTGGGCTAATTTTATAAAAATTAATAAAATTGACTTTAGATATATAGAACTTATGCAAACTGGAGACGGACTAGATTATTTTAAAAAATACCATATTGCTGCAAAAGTTTTTAAAGATTATTTAAATAAAAATAATTGGATTCATCAAACCCTTGGTAGAGATGCCGGTCCATCATTAAATTATATAAATCCTGAATATAAAGGTAAGTTTGGAATAATAGCTCCATACTCAAAAGATTTTTGTAAGTCCTGTAATAGATTAAGAATTACAGCAAGAGGTGATTTAAGATTATGTTTATTTGGAACTACAGGAATTAGTATAAGACACCTGATACAAAGAGACGATCAGTTAGAGGAACTAAAGGATTTAATTATAAAACAATTAAATTTTAAAAAGGAAACTCATTACTTAGAACTTGGAGAAACTGGTTTAACAAAAAATTTATCTACAACAGGAGGCTAATTGACTAATTTAAAAATAATCAATCAACAAGAATTGAAAGACTGGGCCAAAGAAATTTTCAAAAAGAATTCTTTTAATATGGTTGATGTATCTTCAAAAAAAAAAACTTTTAGAAGAGCCTTAGCGTCAGGTAAAGTTTATGTTGGTAAAGAAGTTTTTAATTTAATTAAAAATAAAAAAATGCCTAAAGGAGATCCTATAAGCTTAGCGGAAGTTTCAGCTGTACTAGGTGTTAAAAAAACAAGTGAATTGATTCCATTATGCCATCCTTTGCCAATAGATCATGTGGCAACTAAAATAATGATGAATGAAATTGATCATTCTATTGAAGTTTATTGTGTAGTATCTGCTATTGCAAAGACTGGAGTTGAAATGGAAGCTATAATGGGAGTGAATGCAGCTCTTATTACCATTTATGATTTAAGTAAAATTGTAAATCCACACCTTAAAATAGATAATGTGAAATTATTAATTAAAGAAGGTGGAAAAAGTGGCCTATGGATTAATCCAGATGGTTTGCCTAGTTTTTTAAAAGAAATTTTTTAATTATGAAAGTTATAGTTGAGTTATATGGCGCAACTAAAGATTTGAGCAGTAAAAATTTTTTAGAATTTGAAATTAAAAATAATTGCTCAATAAAAGATGTTAAATTTGAAATATTAAAGTTTATAGACAAAAAATTTAACGGAAATGATAATTTAAAAAAAATTATTGAAAGTTCTGCTTTTTGTTCTGAAGATGATAATATTATTTCTGAAAATTATATTATTTCACAAAACCAAACTATTGGAATTATTCCACCTATTGGAGGTGGTTAATGCTCCATACAAAAATTATTGATACAAAAATAGAAAAAATAAACATCACTAATGCGGAAAAGTTTTTATCTTCATCACAATTTGGTGCAATAATTTATTTCGTGGGTACTGTTAGAAATCAAAATAACAATAAAGAAGTAACCGGAATTACTTATGACTCTAAGGATTCAATGGTTATAAATAGTTTTAAAGAAATTTATAAAGAAGCTGAAACTAAATTAAATATCAAAAATAAATCTGTATTTATTGAACATGTTAAAGGCTATGTATCTGTTGAAGAAAAAAGTATTATTATAGGTGTAGGCTGTGAACACCGTAATGAAGCATATAAATTATCTAGATTTATTATTGAGGAAATTAAAAAAAGGACTCCTATATGGAAAAAAGAACACTATGGTAAAGAAGAAAGTAAATGGCTTAAAGGTGTTACTATTCAACAAAATTAGAAAAAATGAAGAGAATTAAAAGTTCAGAAATTACTCCCGAAAAAATTTACAAAAATAGAAGAAAATTCATAAAAAATATTGGTATTTCTGCTGGCACTTTATATTTTTCTCCCGCTTTAATAAAAAGTGCTATTTCTTTAACAAATGATAGTGAGATGAAAATTACAGATTATAGATATATCACCAGTTATAATAATTATTATGAATTTGGTACTCGTAAAACTGATCCTTTACAAAATTCAAAAGACTTTATAACAGACCCATGGAGTATAACAATAGATGGGGAAGTCGAAAAAAAATTAACTTTATCAATGAGCGATGTTAGAAAAATGTTTCCTGTTGAAGAAAGGATTTATCGATTAAGATGTGTAGAAGGCTGGTCAATGGTAATACCATGGATGGGCTTTTCATTAAATCAATTACTTAAAAAAGTTTCACCTACCAGCAAAGCAAAATACGTTGAATTTAAATCTATATTAGATCCTAAACAAATGCCTGGTCAACGTTATCCAATCTTGGATTGGCCTTATACGGAAGGTCTAAGATTGGATGAGGCTATGCATCCATTAACAATACTTGTAACTGGTTTATATGGTAAAGAGTTGCCTAATCAAAATGGTTCACCAATAAGATTAATGGTTCCTTGGAAGTATGGTTTCAAAAGCTCAAAAGCAATAGTAAATATAAAGTTGGTTAAAAATATGCCAACATCTTCATGGATGAAAGCATCTCCGCATGAGTACGGTTTTTACTCAAATGTTAATCCCAATGTTGATCATCCGAGATGGTCACAGGCAACCGAAAGAGTTGTAGGAGGAGGGATAATTTCTCCAAGAATTGAAACAAAAATATTTAACGGCTACGCTGAAGAAGTTGCACATTTATATTCTGGAATGGATCTAAAAAAATATTTTTAATAAGAATTAATTTGATTAAATATTCTAAAATTGCAGTTTTTTTAATTTGTTTATGGCCAATATATTCTATTTTGTACGGGATATACTTCGATGAATTAGGAGCTGAGCCCGTAAAAAAAATTATTCATCATTTTGGTGAATGGACTTTAATTTTCATTTGTTTGACTTTATCGATGACTCCGTTAAGAAAAATTACAAAATTAATATTTTGGATAAATTATAGAAGAATGTTGGGATTGTTTGTATTTTTTTATGCAACAATTCATATGTTAACCTACATTGGTTTAGACTACTGGTTTGATTGGCAACCAATATTTGATGATATTATTAAAAAGAAATATATTATAGTTGGTTTTCTAGCGTGGTTATTTCTAATACCTTTAGCATTAACTTCATCACAAAAAATGGTTAAAATACTAAAGGAGAATTGGAAGAGGATTCATCGTTTAATATATATAATAGCTATATTTGGAGTTCTTCATTATATATGGTTATCTAAAACTATATTTTTTGGACCTTTAATATACTTAATTATAGTATTAATTTTGTTTCTTTTTAGAATTAAAATGAACAAATCATCCTCTAAAGTCTGAAATCCTATCTAAATCTTTAAATATTTTTTTTGATTTTACATGAATATACTTAGTCCTATTTTTAAGTCTTTTAACCATATATTTGGCTCCAATATCTCCAGAAATTTTTTTAAATTTATTTAAAATAGAAAAATCAAAACCTACAGGGTTTCCAATCTGATTTTTAAATTTTAAGACATGAACTAAATATTTTCTTTGGTTAATAGAAGCACAAATTTTATTTATATATGATGTTTTAATAAAAGGCATGTCGGAATGAACAATAATAAAACCTTTGTCTTTTTTTGATATTTTTTTTAATCCAATTTTAATTGATGACGAAATTCCTGTTTTATATTTTTTATTAATTACAAAAATATTTTTTTTATTTTTTAATATTTTACTTTTTAACTCTTTTCTTTGATGTCCGATAACAATGATGATTTTATCTACATTACTTTTAATTAAATTATTTAATGAATGATTAACCAAAAATTTTTTTTTAAATATTTTTAGTAATTTATTCTTATCTTCTAATCTCTTTGATTCACCAGCCGCTAAAAGGATTGCTTTTACCATTTTAGAAATTTAATTTTTATTATATCTTAAGAATATCATTCTTAAATTTTGAATACAAAATTTTAGAATAATTATTCATATTTTCCATATTTGCTTGTGCTTCTTTGTCAAATATTTCAAGTGCGCCAGGACCCATTTGTTTTTCCAAAGCTAATTTATATTCTGGAACACAGCCCCATTCTTTTACAGTTGTGTTTTTAACCTCTATATGAAATTGAATGCCATAAGCATGATTTTTGTATTTAAAAATTTGATATTTAGTTTCTGTTGAAGATGCTATTAGAGTTACATCTTTATTATCTTCTAATCCTTGCACTTCATATGAATGCCATTGCAAAGAGGTAATTTTCTCGGGAAATTTTGAAAATAAAATATCAGTATTTTTATTTATTGAAAAATTAATATTTAACATTCCTATTTCTGGATTATTTGATTTAACAA
>TARA_B100000686_G_scaffold49928_2_pt1 | contig 15550 bp, 12 predicted proteins | sample TARA_B100000686 | Tara Oceans TARA_B100000686 (sample SAMEA2622733) | marine metagenome | biome: marine biome (ENVO:00000447); feature: marine epipelagic mixed layer (ENVO:xxxxxxxxx); material: "saline water (ENVO:00002010), including plankton (ENVO:xxxxxxxx)" | depth 150 m
AAGCCGGGCTTTTAACTTGCTAGCTAAATCATGGCTTCTTTCATATATATTTTCAGCACCTATTGCGTTGTGAAATTCTAAAGCTTTTACTGCTGAAGCGTGCGTCGCCCAATAACGGGTTCCAAATTCAAATCGCTGGGCCGTTTCCAAACTTGTATACGATAGAGAATCTAGATCATATTGATCGGTCATGCCCCAACCTACCCAGCTTGTTTTTAATCTTGTTAGCCAATTCTTTGCTACATAAAGGAACCCTGTCCCTTGCTGACACAAAAGCCATTTATGGCCACAACCGGCATAAAAATCACAGCTTAAATCTTTTATTGACACAGGGAATTGGCCGATTGCATGAGCTCCATCTAGCATAAAAGGTATGTTTCGAGCCTTCAGGAATTCTCCAACCGCTTTCGCGGGTAATCGGGCACCATCAACAGTTGAAACATGGCTGAGAAAAACCAGTTTTGTTTTGTCGGTTATCAGCGATTCTAAATCTTTTAATATTTCATTGGTATTTGTTTGGAATCTAAGTAATTTGACTTGGACGCCATACCTTTCGGATAGATTTAAAAATGGGAGGGAGCCGCTGGGGTGCTCTTCGTCAGTAATAATCACCTCATCACCAGGATTCCAATCGAATCCCGAAGCAACGATGTTGATGCCATCCGATACGTTCCTAGTAAGAGCTATTTCGTCAGTGGAAACCCCCACATAGTTAGCAAATCCGTCCCGAGACGTTTCAAACAAAGTTAGTATCTCGTCGTTAACATCTCGATCGTAGGGTCCTTTAGTTTCTATAAGGCGGGTTAACCTTACAGCCTCATTCGCTACGACCGTTGGTGTGGGTCCGAAGGTACCGCAGTTGAAGTACGTGCAACTTTCGAGTGCAGGTATTTGTTTGCGGATTGATTTTATATCCGTTTTACCCCTCCCTAAAAGAACGGCCCACCTGATACAGTTCTGTATCGAGCAGGCCGCTCAATTTTTTTTACAAGGGTTCTAGTTTAAAGAGAAACCCTATATGTGTTTAGTAGGCCGAACGAGTATATTCTTTGACATTTTCCCCGATATACACCTCATAAATGTTTTGGGCCCCAAAGCCAGGGTTCCAGTTAGGGAACTGAAGGCCTGCCCACCCAGCCTGATTTTCTTCACGCCAGTCACCTTTGAGGTAAGGCTTGTGTAACTGATTCTGAATCTCAGACCAGAAAAACACGCTTCCTACATCTTCAGAAAGAATTTCCTGCAGCTTGATCATCTTCGCTGATCTTTCATCGGAAAGTTCCATTGCTCCAGCTTCAACCCTCAGATCCTCAAATTCTTTGTTGTTCCAGTTATGGCGACCGTCAGTCTTAAATACACCCATGAAGTTGGAAGCATCTACATAGTCAAACCCATATGAAACCATTGCGAATTGCAAGTCATGTTCATTTAGGCCAGCCATGTAAGTCTTTCGGTCCATATTGTTGATGGTTACGTCCACACCAATATTTTGCTTTAACTGTTGAGCAACGGCTGCTGCTGCTGCCTGGAATAGTTCGGTTTCTTGTCTCAAAGCCATTTCAAGCTTGGGGAATCCTTCGCCACCTGCGTATCCGGCATCAGCCATTAGTTTCTGAGCTGCCGCCGCATCAAAGCCTTGGTATTGCTTTAATTTGTCAGGCCCTGCAGCATCTGGGAATCCAGGAATCAGGATACCGTACCTTGGCTCCCCTCCTTCTGATCCGACGACGTTATTGATTATTGATTCTCTATCAATAGCCTTAGCGAAAGCTTGCCTAACTCTAACATCATCGAACGGTTCGCTTTGGAAATCGAAGAAAAGGTAGTGTGTTCGGAAGTCACCCGGTGAAAGACCTCTCTGGCTCATGAGCTTCTCATCGTTCTCCAGGAATTCTTGATCCGCGGGAGTAAAGGGTCCGCTGATAGTGTCAAGTTCTCCTGCGAGATAAGCGTCGAATTTACGTTCTCCGTAAACAGCCTTAAAATTTTCAATATAAGGAAGTAACTTACCTGTGTAGTTAAGGTTAGGTTCAAATTCTGCGTGCTGATTTGGGATCCACTCTTTAAGAATCCAAGGAGTGCTTGATACTGTGGTCTCAGGCTTGTTTGAATAGGTGGGGCCATGCTCTTCAGCCACGTGCTTTGCCAAAGGAGAACCATACATCATGAAACCAGGAACGTAGGGAGCAGGGGTATCTAACTGGAAGACCAGGGTATTATCGTCACTAGCCGTGACACCTAGAGAATCCAAAGGTTTTTCACCAGCTTCAATAGCCCCATAGTTTTCAACTTCGAGCATTCCAAAATACCATGTAAAGTCATAAGCATGATCTGGGTCAGCGTAGTATTGCCATGTATACACATAGTCATGAGCGGTGACAGGGACGCCATCGCTCCACGTGAGATCCGGATCGATATTAAATGTCCAAGTTTTCATGTCTGGTGAAGACGACCAATCTGTTGCACCACCTGGTACGGTAGATAGGTCCGTACTCAATAATGCTAGGCTAAAGCCACTCTGTATGCTTCCTGCCGCAGAGTTGTAAACACTGACAGCGAATTCTAGTGCCTCACCTTCTTTTTCATAGTTAATTTTAAGAAATTGATCTGCCATTGGAGCAGCGTCACTTGGCATTTCACGACCAAATACGTTGGTTGTTTTTGCTGCCGGAGCTGCTTTTGTCGCTGGAGCTGGAGCTGCTGCTGGAGCCGAAGTGGTTTCTTCTTCAGAAGAACTACAACCCACAGCTACAGAAAGCATCAGGGCTGTGATAGCACCAACCAACAAATAAGTCAAACCGTTCTTGCGCATGGGTAACCTCCACACAATCATTCATTTGAGTTGACGATTCAAAATGACCGCAACTTCATATAGCCAACATTATATTATGAACATAGCCGAGAGATTAACTCATTAAATGTCAAATCAATATCATGATCCGCGATAATAACTATCTATTACGATGATAACAGATCCTACAAACGAAGGGCTCTATAATTAAATATTGAACTGGGGATCGCTATAATTACTGACTTTATTAAAAATTTGAATTCGCCATCTCTGCGAATCGACCGCGAGCAACCTGGATTTTGAATCGTCAAAGCTAACACATGTGGGGAGCGCAAAGAGGGTTTCAGGTTCCAGGCTTGGCACTCTTCTTCGTGCTTTAAAAACATCAGGACTAGCTTTGACATACTGTTCTTGCCATTTAGACAGGGCCACTGCTGAACCGGTTAGGCTGGTTACATATATTCCGTGACTATCATATATTTGAATTCTGTCATTGACCCAGTCAGCTACATAAATATCTCCGGAGTCGTCAACGGATACATCTGAAGGGTGGTTCAATGTTTCAGTCCTAGTTCCAATATTCCCAAATGAAATGACAAAGTTCCCATCGGGGCTGAACTTTTGGATTCTGTGATTTTTATGGTCAGCAATGTAGAGAAAATCATCTTTGTCTATGCAGAGGCCCCAGGGAGAATTCAGAGAACCATCAGCATCCCCAAATTTTCCCCAGCTTTCAATAAAAGACCCTGTAGGAGAAAGTTTTTGAATTCGATGATTTAATGTATCAGCCACATACATGTTATTGGCTGAATCTACGGCTATCCCGGACGGTCGATTGAATTCCGTTTCTCCTTTTCCTAGACTGCCTATGGTGTCCAGTAACTCGCCGTCGGTGCTAAATATCAGTATGCTATTTTGCAGCTCATCGGTAACCAGAAGATTCAAACCATTGAAGGTGGCACAGCTTGGCCAGGAGCGTTTTAGGTCCATTTTGGATGTATCGCTGAAGGACATCAGCACTTCTTCATCGTCTATATCTGGGCCTATATTTACTTTTAGGATGTCCGAATGGTAGGTTTCTCTTATCAAGATAAAAACATCGTTATTTAAACCTGCAGTAGCGTAGTTAATGCCCCTAAATTGTCTACCTCCAACAACTCGATTGTAATCGAGAGCCCGGCCCTTTGCTGATGTAGTTAGCATTCGAACGCCACCTAATTTTTAGTTGAAGGAAACATGAATTCCGGCTTTTCGAATTGTCCCCCAACGATAGGGATCGGGTCTAATTTCATCCAGTCTTCAGCCAAGGTGGTATAGACACTTCGGAAATCCATATTTGGTACCAAGTCTCCTTGATCTAAATCTCCGCCTTTCATAGATGGATACTGTCCGTATTCTCCCCCTCTGACACCTTTGCCTATCGCAAGGCAGGCGCCTGCGGCGCCATGATCCGTCCCTGCACCATTATCGTAAACTCTTCTCCCGAACTCAGAAAACAGGAACATGGTTACGTTGTCAGCTGCCTCGTGTTCCTCCAAATCGTCAAAAAAATCTCTTATAGCTGTCGAAGCTGAAGTCCAAAGTTTATTGTGAGTGGAAAGTTGATCGGCATGGGTATCGAAACTTCCAAGGTCACAATAGAAAATTCTTGTGCCCAAATTTGCCAAATGTATTTGGGCTATGCCTTTTAGTTTTCTTGCTATCGAAGTGTCGGCATATTCAACTGTTGATGAGTACATGCTTGGAGCCACGTTTAAAATATCTGCACCTTTCATGGCATCGAGTCCTGTTTGGCCGAGAAAATCCATGACAGGACCAGATCCAATCATAGGGGAATACATCTTTTTGTACCTATCTAACACACGATCTCTCTTCTGTTCAGGAGAGATATCAGTAAGTAGGCCGTAATTGTCCAAATTTTCTACTGTGGCAACGGGAACATCCGGGGCAACTAAAGCTCGAAAAAGAGATGGCCCCATGCTAACAGCTGTAACTACATTTTCCTTCTTGGGGTCGATTTGTTTTACTGCTCTCCCAAGCCACCCTTCAGTACCGAGAGTTTCTGGTTCACAGGTGTGCCAAATATCCATAGATCGGAAATGAGACCTAGGTGAATTTTCATATCCAACCCCATGAATGACGGCAATATTCCCTTCTCGGTACATATCCGCTAATGGAGCCATGGCGGGGTGGAAACCCATTTCTGGAGTTAACTGAATAACATCGGGTTCGTTTATGTTTACCGAGGGCCTGTAGTCTCGATAAAGAGAATTATTATGAGGGATCACAGTATTCATGTAGTCATTTCCTCCCGATAATTGAACAACCACAACTACGGGATCTTTGGATCTATTCTTATTCATGTATATCCTCGCTGTTTCCTAACCTTGAACCTTTTCGGGAATCTATGCAAATTGGAATTCTCTGGTGGCCACGATAAGTTGAAGCAATTCCAATGCTCTTGTAACTCCATCGGATTGCCAGTTAAATTCACCTTGTTGAGAAACGTGCTCGATAAGTTCCGCTCTTGTCTTTTCAGTTATTGTCAGTGGACCCATTACATCTAGACAAGAGTCCACTACATCTTCAGGGTTGCTGGAAACCGAGCTAACTCTATCGATTATTTTTTTTACACCAGGGCGAGAATAATCTCCAATCATTTCTGACATGAAATTGGTACGTTTCATCAACGTGCCACTGTTGATCCACTCTATTCCAGAGTGCCACCCTTCAACACTTGGGGGATTCATGAGGTCTTGCCCCATGTAGACTATTTGGCCGGTCCAATCCAATATATCTGGAGAAGGCAAGTTGCCGTTACCAACTAATCTAAGGGTTCCGATAACGACTTCAGTTGGGTTTTTGACTCTTGTGAACCTAGATTCTTTGAAAAAATCACTGTGAAATAGTTTTCTGAGTACGGTTTCCATGTGGTAGTCGCTGTCTAATAGAGCTTCCGCTAAGAATTCAACGGCCCCTGGATTGTTCGGAGGTACAACAGACCATGCAGGTACTTGGGGCTCATCTTCTACAAAAAAACTGTAGAGATGTCGAGCTATAAAATAGGCAGTGGCAGGTTTTGAAAGAATTATATCTATGATATCTTCACCGTCAAAGTTGCCTTTTTGTCCAAGGAATTCCTTTTCACCATAGTCATGATCTTCTTCCATAAATTTGAAATGCCAGTCCCATCTCCCCATGTGAAACCTCGGCAATTTATGTTCAAGGGTCCAACCTGTGAAGGCCCTAGAGCACTCCTGAACATCCTCCTCTGTGTAGTTACCAACCCCCATGGTGAATAGTTCTAACAATTCTCGGCCCCAATTTTCATTAATGGAATCGGAGTGATTTTCATTGTTGTCAAGCCAATAAATCATGGCAGGACTTTTGGCTACCTCTAGCAAGATATCCTTATAGAAGCCAAGTCCTTTTTCTCTAAACATGTCGATCATGTCTTGAATTTCATCATAATGGTCCACTTTAGCAACGCCAGTGGCAAAAATATTGTGGTAGAACACACACAATTTCTCTTGCAGAGGCGCCGGTGTGTTTATCATTGTCCACACCCATCCAGCTTGACCAAGACCGCCCATTGTTCCCGGTTTCCACCACATTGGGTAGTATCTGATGAATTCGTATATATCCACTGGAATCTGATTTGAGGGTGCAAGTAACTCTTCAACCGTCTCTGAGTACCCAACCTCGCACCTTGACTCTATTTCTTCCCTGGATGCGCCAAAACCTGCTCGTCTCATGAAATGTGCCATTAAGCTGATTTCTTCTTGGGATTTAGCTACAACCATTTTTCATACTCCGAACCAGTTTGAAATTTTTGTCTGTATCTGCAAAAGTGGGCTACAGAATAGCAGAAATTGATAGAAATGCACGATCTCACATGTATTTATTTTTCTACTTCGTTGTCACTGGTCAAAAACGCTGCCAACCTTTCACCTATCATCATAGTAGTAACATTAGTATTCGCCCTGACACAGTTTGGCATTACTGAAGCATCCGCTATATACAAATTATCAATGCCGAAGACTTTGCATTTTTGATCAACGACTGCGAACTTATCTGATGAGTTTCCCATCGAGCAGGTGCTAGTTAGGTGGTTTCCAGTTGTCGTCATGGCTCTCAACCACTGGTAGAGAGCGGCTCTATTATTTAAAACCTCGGTTGTTGGACTTGTGCGGCGTGACACTATTTGGTTTAACGAAGGGCTATCGAGGATCTCAGATGCGATACGGACACCTTCTGCCATTCTTTTAACGTCACTTTCGGTTTCTAACAGGTTTAAATCTACAATCGGGTTTTCTTTTGGGTCCGATGATTTGAGTTGGACATGTCCTTTGCTTGTACCTAGATACAAGGATGTGACTATACGGATTCCGGTTATTTCGGGTCGCATTTCCCCTTCTAGATTATGCGAATAGGAGATATCGCGGTAATCTCCGTTTATAGCGTAAGAACACATCCACATCAACATATCGTCAGTTAATTTGGAATTTTGAGATGTGTATCGCAAAGCTACTTGTAATCTTGGCGATGCGATGTCTAAAGAATCTAGATCCTTCACTTCGGCATCAACAAAATTTTGAGGATGGTCTTGAAGGTTTTTTCCAACCCCGGCCAAATTTATTAGTGGCTTTATACCAATAGAATTTAAATGATTCGATGGACCTATGCCAGAAAGCATTAATATTTTAGGATTTGCCAAACTTCCTGCTGAGAGGATCACATTTTCTGCTTCTACTGTGAACTCTTCACCTCCGCTTTCTACTTCTACGCCAGAAATTTTATTCTTATCTAATATTAATTTCGATACTGTGCAATTTGGCCGTAAAGTGAAATTCATACGATGTCTTGACTCAGTTAGGTAGCCTAGAGCAGTACTGATACGGATTCGATTGGGATTATTACATGGAAATGGGCCCACACCTGTGGCGTCTGGAAGGTTCATATCTGGTGATTCACGATAACCTTTTTCCAAACATGCTCTATAGAAACCTTCTTGCGGATCAGTCCATTCATCCTTGGAGAACCTTCTTGTAACGATAGGCCCTTCTTTTCCATGGAAGTCACCGGCAAAATCTAAATCAGTTTCTAGTTTTTGGAAAAAAGGCAGTACCTTTTGATAATTCCATTCAGTTAGCCCCATGTCAGACCACTGTTTAAAATCATGACTAAGGCCCCGAAGGAATATTTGCCCGTTTATAGCACTTGTTCCACCTGTTAATTTTCCTCTAGGAAGACGAATCATCCGAGTTTCCGTTTCGGTCAGATGGTTTACAGCGCCGGTATAGCCCCAATCATGGCTATCGTCTACCACTAGATCAGTTCCGGTAGCGTAGCCATACTTGACATCATCCGGAAGATCAATGAACTTCGGATAGTCGGGTCCACCCTCTAAAAGCATGACAGATGCTTGGGGGTTTTCCGAAAGGCGAGTTGCCACTATTGCTCCTGCGGAACCCGCGCCAATTACGAGATAATCGTATTTCATTAGATAAAAAGCCTCATAACTATAGTGGGAAGTTAAATAAATCTAGGTTATCAGGAATCTAGATTCGTATCCTGTATCCTTTCATAATCATGGAAAACAAATAACTAAATTTAGGTTGTAAGAGGCTCGTAGTGCAAGTTGGACTCTTTGGTGGAACTTTTGATCCTATTCACAATGGTCATATTCAAGCCCTAAAAGCCGCCTATAGGATTCTAAGTTTAGACGGGATTGTTTTGGTTCCGGCGGGAGACCCTTATTTGAAAAGATCCAGGTTAATCGCATCTTCTGAGGACAGATATAACATGGCGACTTTAGCTGTAAAGAAAATTCCTTTTGTCGAAGTCTCAGACATTGAAATGACACGGTCCGGTCCATCGTACACGATAGATACCGTGAAAAAATTGAAAGAAGAGGGATATGAAATTACAGTACTTCTCGGGGTGGATTCGATAATTGAAATGGATAAATGGGATGATCCCTATTCCCTTCACTATGAATGTGAGGTTGTCGGTTTATCTCGTCCAGGGTTTCAAGGGGATAAATCCCAACCATTTATGGCTAGGCAGAAACAATTTTCATTAAGAACGATCGAAGTAAATTCCCCTTCGATATCATCTAGTGAGGTTAGAGACCTAATTCTAAGAGGTTTAGATGTCGGAGAATTAGTCCCTAAATCAGTCAATGAATACATTCGTAAGAAAAAACTATATCATTTGTAGACATAAATATTTTCCGTGGGTAATCCAATTAAAGAAATGAGTGACATTGAAAGACTATTAGAAGTAGCCATTGAGAGGAAAGCCCTCCAATTTGGTGAATTTGAACTCTCATCTGGGGGAACCACAAATTATTATTTTGATGGTCGCCTTTTAACTTTAAATTCCGAAGGGGCCTATCTTACAGCCAAGTGCTTTTTGCCCATCATATACCAGTGTAATGCTGAGGTTTTAGCTGGACCAACTCTGGGAGCGGATCCGATTGTCTCGGCTGTTAGCACACTGAGCTATGTTGAAGGAAAACCTGTTTCCGCTCTAATTGTGAGAAAGGAAAAAAAGTCTCATGGAAGAGGTAGAAACATCGAAGGATATTTTTACAAAGGGCAAAGGGTTGCGGTTGTTGATGATACGTGTACAACAGGCGGGAGCTTATTTCATGCCATCGAATCAGTAGAAGATGAGGGATGTGAGGTTGTTAAGGTTCTATCCATCATGGATAGAATGGCTGGAGGCAGCGAAGAACTTGAACGTAGAGGATATGAGTTTCAAAGTCTATTTGTTGCCAATGATAAGGGTGAAATATACATTAATCCTACTATGACTCACTAGAAACACATAGATGGATTTTTTCTCAAGGCGAATTAAAGATAAACCCTCTTATAGGTGGTGGGTTTATGGCGCCGTTGCAATCGGTACTTTTATTTCCATTGTGGAACAGTCTGCTACAGCGATAGTAGTTCCCAGCATCGCGGAACATTTTGGTGCAGATATTCCCACTGCACAGTGGATGGCGATTGCGTACATGTTAAGCGTGAGCGCTTTGATGATGCCTGCGGGCGCTATTGCCGATTCGATAGGGAGAAAAAAAATTTGGGTGTGGGGTTTATTGGTTTTTGCATTTGCTACGGCCCTTACGGGGCTCTCTCAAGAATTCTGGATGGTTTTAGTAGGTAAAGTTTTCATGGGTGTTGGGGCTTCAGCTCTGCAAGCAAATGGTATGGCAATGATTGCACGATCCTTTCCAGATGAAGAGAGAGGTAAAGCGCTCGGTTTACATATGACCATCGTAGGGTTGGGGGCGATTGGAGGTCCCGTTATTGGTGGGGGTATTGAGAGCTATATGGGGTGGAGGGCCATCTTCGTTTTTATAGCCGCGTTTAGTATTCTTGCGTTGTGTATTGCCGCATTGGTCTTAGAGCCGGATCCAAAGAAGGGTTCCACGAAACGAGATTCGATCAAGGATTTTGACTGGAACGGGACCTTTCTTTCAGCTTCTTTTCTTCTTTCTCTAATGCTGGTAATAACGTTCATTAACAAACTATCTTTTTTCTCTACTTATATTATTATTGGAACCGGGCTCTCTGTTTTGCTTTTAATAGCGTTTCTCTATAGAGAAAAAACCGCACAGAACCCGATGTTGCCTCTCGGTTTGTTTAAGTCATTTCCATTTTCGTTAGGATCGGCATCTAGGTTTTTATCCTTTACGGCTGGTTCCAGTTCGTTTTTCCTATTGCCATTCTTTCTGGTATCAGGTCTTGGGCTGACAACTGCTTCCGCAGCACTATATTTACTACCGGGTTCAATTACATTAGCCATTTTTGGCCCAATTAGCGGTCGATTTGCTGACCGAATTGGAACAACTGGCCCATCAGTTGTAGGAATGCTTTTATGTTCCTTGGCAATGTATTTGTTTTCTAACGTGAGCTTGAATTCTCCGTTGCTGTTGGTAGGAATAGCTTCTGGTTTGTCAGGTATGGGCATGAGCATTTTTATGGCACCGAACACAAGCTCAATTATGGGAAGTGCCGGCAGGCAACACTATGGAATTGTGTCGGCATTTTTAAACTTAACTAGAAATGGAGCCCATATAGTAGGGATAGCCATACCGACTGCTATAGTGGTGTCAGTCATGGCTGGACTGGGGTACGAGGCAGATCTGTCTGACACTGAGAAACTTAAGGATCTTGGTTTACGTACCGCTTATGCGTCTGCAATGGCCAGAGCATTTCAACTTTCTACCGTACTTATGGTTTTTACAGTGTTATTAGTTATACTCGGTGGTATTCGTGGCAGATTTGGAAATCAGTCTATTAGACCCGAGTCTGAAATTGGCTAAACAGGAAAAACAATGAGGTTAATTCTAATCAGGCATGCACAATCTTTAGCGAACGCCCAGGGTCGCTGGCAGGGGACTATGGATTTCGATCTTTCCAATGATGGTTTAAATCAAAGCCAAAGACTACACGAGAGGTTTATCAAAGATGCATTGCATCCTTCTCATGTTTATTCAAGTCCATTAACCAGATCTTATAAAACCGCTGAGATATCTTTTCCGCAAAGAACCATTCATAAAATCCCCGATCTTAGAGAAAATGATGTTGGTGTGTTTTCAGGAAAGACATCTGAAGAATTATCCTCTGAGTTTGCCGCCATTTATAAGGAATTTCGGAGATCTAGAAATTTTGATTTAGTCCCAGAGGCAGAGACACGATATCAAATACGCCGTAGAGCAGAGAGAGCCGTGGATTTTTTAATTAAAGGGCATAATTCACAGGATTTCGTCATTGGTTATTCCCACAGTGGATTTCTAGTTTATTTAATTTCAGTAATCCTGGGAACGAATCGTGTTTGGAATCTCCGAATAGCAAATACGGCTATTTTTGATTTCGAGATTGATTCCGATAACTGGGATGCCACCAATTCTATGACTTCTGGGCACCACCACTTTCAGATAAATAAGTTTGGAGACGACGATCATTTAAGGTAAAAGTCTCGTTGCGCTAATTTAGATGAGGATCCTCATTAAATCTTAGAACACGCCAGGAGGTAGGATTGAATCGCTCTCTTGTAGAATCTGACCATTTAGTTATTAGTAATTGAAATTCAAAGATGGCGGTGTTCTTTGTCATTATCCCCCATAGTTTGGGAGATTCGAATATACAGCTTATAGTGTGTTGAATGATTCCAGCATGGCAGAACATAACAACAACGTCATCATCCGAGTGGTGAGTTAGTACCAATTCCAATATTCGATTGCCTCGGTCTCTTCGGTCATTTTCTTGTTCTGATTCTTCTACAAACGACCAATCTCTGCTGCCTTTAAAATTCCTTGCCTGTTCTGGGTATTTTGATTCGATTTCTTCCCAAGTGAGCCCTTCAAATATTCCAGCGCCGGTTTCCTTTAGATCTTCTAGGGTAATGAAAGGTAGGTTCCAGTGGTGTCCTGCAAGATGTGCCGTGTCTTTTGCTCTTTTTTGTGGACTAACATAAACATGGGTTGGGGTGAAATTTTCTTTTCTGAACCAATCGCCTAATTTTTGGGCCTGAGCTTTTCCAGATGCGGTGAGGTTAGTAATGTCAAGGTCTTTGGAACCTGACCATCTGTTAAGTAAATTGGCTTCTGTTTCACCGTGTCTAATTAAAATAAGTCTCATACGTATAACCTTGAGATATGCTAAAAGCCATTGAATTCAAGTGGATAGACTAATTTAGGAGGTTGTTTTTGATCGCTAAGATATCACTTCGAAGTTTATTATCTGCGTCAATTAAGGAAGCGACTTTTCCATGCCCGTGCATCACAGTTGAATGATCCCTTCCGCCTAGTATTTTTCCTATGGCAGATAAACTCAAAGAGGTTTCTTCCCTGAGAAGGAACATTGCGATTTGCCTAGGCACCAAATAGGGTTTTCCTCTTCGGCGGCCAATTATTTCCTCAGAGGGGATTCCAAAATAATTTGAAACTTCTGAAATAATGAGGGTGTCGGGAATGATTTTTCGGTTGGTGGTCTCGGCCTCGCCAACCATTTCTTTCACTGATTCCAGCGTGATAAGTTCATCTCGGAATTGAGCCAAAGCAACGACTCGATTAAGTAGACCTTCCAGATCCCTGATGTTTGATTGGATTCTGTTGCCTAACAGCTCTATGACGTCCCCTGGAATGCTATATCCTTGCTGGAGAGCCTTTCCTTTGAGTATGGCCATTCTGGTTTCCAATTGGGGTATCTGAATGTCTGTTACTAGTCCTCCGCTTAGTCTCGAGGTAATACGAGACTCTAAGGTTTTTAGTTCACCAATGGACCTATCACTAGCTACAACTATTTGTTTGTTTTCTACATGGAGCGAGTTGAAGGTATGGAAGAATCCCTCCTGCGTTTGTTCTTTTCCGATGAGGAATTGGATATCGTCAATTAACAAGACATCGACGTTTCTATATTTATTTCGGAATTCCTCCGTTTTGCCATTTTGAATTGCTTTAACATAGTGGTTGGTAAATTCTTCAGAGGTCACGTAAAGATTGATTAAACCACGGCGTGTTGTTTCATGCCCGATCGCTTGCAACAGATGTGTTTTTCCTAATCCAACGGGAGAATGTATAACCAAAGGGTTGAAAATTGTTCCTGGATTTTCAGATACAGCCTTTGCACCCGCATAAGCAAGTTGGTTGGAATTCCCGACTATGAAGTTATCAAACGTGTATTTTGAATTGAAGTTATTAGAGCCTACATGTAAGCCAGATACAGCTTCTGAAACCGTTTCCTTGTATGGGCTATCTTCCGCCGCTATGTATTTAGTGAAGTGGTCTGGGCTATCATCTGGGGTTGTAGCTGTGTTTTCTTTTTGCAGTTGAGAATTTACGGTTTTAGACTTCACTATGAATTTGATTTTGATTTGAGAATCTGTCAAAGAACTTAGTTCTTGTTCAAGCATATCTAACATACGGTCTTCTAAATATTGAGCAGCAAAAGCATTTTGGGTTTCTACAATTAGTTCACCTGCGGCAATCGTAATTCCAGCAGTATTTCGAAGCCACGTGTCGTAGCTGGGTTTTGGAATGCTGAGCTCAACTCTACCCAAAACCGATTCCCATATTTTGTTAGCTTTTAAAGTAATATCTTCGTCCATAAATTTTTGCACAAAACCGCCTACAGTGTTAAAGCCCCTTTTTTCAAAGGGCAGACCTGGAGATTTCCGACTCGCCAACACTTTGCCTACCCATACCTGAAGCGGTGTCTATATTCGATTTTTATCGAAGCCTTTAGGTATCACCCCGGAAAATTTCTTGGAGAGGATTTTCTTAATAATTCAATAACTTTTTTGATCTCTCCGTCACTCCTGAAAATCAATCAAAATTGATCATCGTTTACGATATATGTTGTACACCCCATATTTACTAATGTGCAAGGGGGGAGACAGTGAATTTCAACGTCAATTTGTTTCCAGCCATTAAAGGCCCAAATTATCGTTCATGAAACACAATTCATGGGTTAGTAACGATTTGGTCTGATTAAATCAGCTATACTAATTTTTCTTAGAATAAGACTGAATTGAGCTAAAGATTTTACTGGTTTCAAGGCATATTTCCTAAGGAGTTCAGAATTAAATGAAGCTGTTGTTCTCCGGGAGCTGGGCAGACTGAGAAGTTGAATGCAGTTAGGTATGGCGTCGTCGTTGCTAAGGTATGACGGCGTTGTTGCTGACTGATTTAAAGGTCAAATGGTTGGTTAGAAGCCATTGTCTGCCCAGCGGAGATATTTCTTACTGGTTCATCTATTTCAATTTCGCATTAATTAGCTATTAATTAGCTTTTCTACCTCGGGAACTTCCTTGTCACCTAGTATCCTAAATACCTTTGAAGTAGGATCTTCTGCCGCAACCCCCTGAACAGCCTTTCTGCCATTTTTCAGGGTAACTATTTTGGGTTCAGAAATTTCTACTGTTTTCCTTAATTTCACACTGTAGGCTGTTAACTTCATTTCATTTCCTCCTTAAGGATGTGTTTTAGGTTGCCCGTGATTAAATTTACTTTTGATTCTTAAAACTCGTATAAAACTTATTAATTAACCTGAATGGTTTTTCCTAAATCTGACTAAAACCGAACCTGATATAATGCCCTTAGTACGGGTGCTGGACAGGCTATATAGTTAGTATGTGGTGCTTATGGAAGCAATTGCCTGCCCAGCGGAGTCTAATAGTTATATCTGATCTTTATTTCAATCCTTCACTAATTAATTCTGAAAGCTGTGTCATCATTTGAAGATACGATTCTCCTTCTTGAATGTACTCAACTTGTAACCCTGTTATAACTTCAACATTTGCATCTTTCGCTATTTGTATTGTTACTTTTTCATGCACTCCGCTCTCCATAAAAATGCCTTTAACTTGCTCATGTTTGAGGTCGTCGACTAGTTTCGCAATGGCGGCCGCACTTGGTCCGGACTCAGTACTCATTGAAGGAATCACCGCCCCTATGAGCTCAAAGCCATATTTGTCTCCAAGGTAGCCTAGAGCTTCGTGAGAAGTTACTAATTTGCGGTCTTTTTCAGGAATTTGTTCAAACTCCAAAGCCATCTGGTTATCAAGGTTAGAAAGTTGAACTTTGTAAGCGGTAGCATTTTCCTGGTAGAAGGCAGCCGAATCAGGGTCAACACGGGAAAGTTGGGCTGCTATTTCATCGACGGCAATAGACACACGAGCTGGATCTAACCAGAAATGCGGATCATGGGTTCCGTGGTCGTGGCCCTCATGTTCGTCGTGTTCGTC
>TARA_B100000686_G_scaffold135943_1_pt1 | contig 15514 bp, 15 predicted proteins | sample TARA_B100000686 | Tara Oceans TARA_B100000686 (sample SAMEA2622733) | marine metagenome | biome: marine biome (ENVO:00000447); feature: marine epipelagic mixed layer (ENVO:xxxxxxxxx); material: "saline water (ENVO:00002010), including plankton (ENVO:xxxxxxxx)" | depth 150 m
ATTAAAAAGAATATAACAGCCGGGATTGCTTTTGTTAAAGCTACCTTTAACAATACAATAATTTCAATAGCCGATGATAGTGGTAACGTAATAGCATGGTCATCTGCAGGATCTAAAGGATTTAAAGGATCGAGAAAATCAACGCCATATGCAGCTCAAATTGCAGCAGAACATGCAGCGGGCATAGCTCAGGAGCATGGTTTAAAAACATTAGTTGTTAAACTAAAAGGTCCAGGCGCAGGAAGAGAAACTGCTTTAAGAGCATTACAGGCTAAAGGTTTTAAAATTCTTTCAATCAAAGACACAACACCAATGGCACATAACGGTTCAAGACCACCAAAAAAAAGAAGGGTATAAATATTATGGAAAATACATTAGCTAATCTTAACTGGAAATCACTTATTAAACCTAGTAAATTAAATATTCAAAGCAATGATGATAAATCTGTAACAACACTTACAGCAGAACCTTTGGAAAAAGGATATGCTTTAACAATAGGAAATTCTCTTCGTAGAATTTTGTTATCTTCGATTCAAGGTTCAGCTGTTACAGCTGTGCAGATAGATGGTGTGCTGCACGAATTTTCTTCCATAAAGGGTGTTAGAGAGGATGTTACTGATATAGTTTTAAATGTAAAATCATTATCACTAAAAATAATGTCTGATGGTCCAAAAAAACTTATTCTTGATGCTAAGGGACCTGGGCCAATTAAAGCAAAAGATATTCAACCAAATTCAGAAGTAAAAATTCTAAACCCTGAATTAACAATTTGCCATTTAGATGAAAATACAAAATTTCATATGGAACTTATAGCGCGGACAGGAAAAGGTTATGCACCTGCAGAAAAAAATAAAACCGATGATGCACCTTTAGGACTTATAGCCATCGATTCATTTTTTAGCCCAGTTAAAAAAGTTTCATATTCAGTCGAAAATGCAAGGGAAGGTAAATCTTTAGACTACGACAAATTAGTGATGGTTGTTGAAACTGATGGTTCTATTGCGGCAGAAGATGCAGTAGCATACGCAGCTAGAATTTTTCAAGATCAACTATCAATGTTTATTAATTTTGAAGAACCTAAAGAAATCGATGTGAAACCAAAAATTACTGAACCTGAATTCAATAAGAACTTACTTAAAAAAGTTGATGAACTTGAACTATCAGTTAGATCAATGAATTGTTTAAAAAATGATAATATAATTTATATAGGGGATTTAGTTCAAAAAACTGAACCAGAAATGCTACGCACTCCTAATTTTGGTAGAAAGTCGCTAAATGAAATTAAAGAAGTTCTTAATTCAATGTCTCTATACCTAGGAATGGAGATACCGAACTGGCCTCCTGATAATATTGCTGAACTTTCTAAAAAATTAGAAGAAAATATCTAGATTATGAGACACAAATTATCTTATAGAAAGTTAAATAGAACTTCCGAGCATAGGAAAGCACTGTTTAAAAACATGCTTAATTCATTAATTAAATACGAACAAATATCTACAACATTGCCTAAAGCTAAAGAATTAAAACCAAAAATTGATAAAGTTATCACATTAGGTAAAAAGAAAAATCTTCAATCGAAGAAAAATTTATTTTCGCAGTTACAAAATAAATTTTCTGTAGATAAATTAGTAAATATTTTATCTCAGAGATATAATAAAAGAAACGGTGGATATAGTAGAGTTATTAGAGCTGGGTTTAGATATGGTGATGATGCACCAATGGCTGTCATAGAATTAGTTGATCGTGATGTTGAGGCAAAGAAAGTAGACATTAAAAAGAAAAAAGAAGAACCTAAAGACAAAACTTCAGAGCAAATTCAGAAGAAGACACCCGAAAAACCTACCAAATCAAAGAAATAGATTTTTATTATAATTTATAATATTACTTTAAGCATGATGTAGCAGTTCATTAATTTATGAATAAGTCATATTTAATAAATAAAGATTTTGTAGATACACGCCTTGACAAGTGGTTAAAAACTTCTGTTTGTAATGTACCTCAATCACTTATTGAAAAAAGTATAAGAAAAGGAAAAATCAAGGTAAATGATAAAAGAAAAAAGAGCTCATATAAACTACAAATTAATGATCGTGTAAATTTATACAATATCAATTTTATTAAGAAAGTTCAAAAAGAAAAATTTATATATAAAATTCAAAAAAGTGATTTAAAAAAAATTAATACTATTTTTATTGAAAATAATTCAAATTTTGTTGTAATCAATAAACCTTCCGGCATAGCAGTTCAGTCTGGAACAAAATCAAGAAAAAATATTATTGATATGCTGAGATATACTAGTGAATTTAAAGATGCTTCTCCATTTACAGTTCATAGAATTGATAAAGAGACTACAGGTATATTGATAGTAGCAAAAAATAGAAAGTACGCACAGTTGTTTACTTCATTATTTAGAATAAGAAAGATTCATAAAACTTATTTATGTGTTGTATTAGGTTTGTTAGATAAAAAAAAAGGTATATTAAAAGATGATCTTATTTATTTTGATGGAAGGAAAAAAATAAAAACCACAGCCATTACTGCTTATAAAGTTTTAGATTCTAATAACAATTATTCGTTACTAAGTTTAAATCCAGAAACAGGAAGAAAACATCAATTGCGTAGGCAGCTTTTAATTCATGGCCATCCAATTTTTGGTGATACGAAGTATAGAATTTCTGCAAATAGAGATATTAAGGACAATAATCTAATGCTACATGCTTATAAGGTTAGCTTCTCAATTAATAATGAAAAGTACATTTTTACGGCTAAATTACCAATTCCATTTGAAAAGTTTCTTAAAGAAAAATATTTAAAAATTTATCAATAATTATTTTATCGATATTTTTATAATTTTCTATTCCCATTTCTTTTATATTAGTCATTTTTTTGTCTTTTATTCCACAAGGTATTATTTGATTATATTTCGTCAGGTCATTAGATACATTTAACGAAAAACCATGATATACGATCCATTTTTTTACTTTTAATCCAATCGCAGCTATTTTTGCTGTGTCATTGTTTTTGTTTACCCATATTCCAATATTATTTTTATCTGAGTAAGATTTAATTTTATATTCTTTAAGAATTTCAATTATACAATTTTCCACCTTACCAACAAATTTTCTAATATCCTTACCTCTATTATTTAAATTAAGAACAAAGTAAACAACCTTCTGTCCAGGGCCATGAAAAGTATATTTTCCACCTCTGTTTGTTTTAATTACTTTCAATTTTTTATTAAGAAGGTCTGAATTATTTGAACTTGTACCGGCTGTATACACAGGATTGTGTTCAAGCAACCATAGAAATTCATTCTTTTTACCACTAAAGACATCATTAGCTCGTTTTTCAAGGATTTTCATTGATTCATTATAATCAACGAATTTTATACTATTTTTTACATCTATATTCATTTTACATTTGTGATTTCAAAAAAAATAAACTAAACAGTCTCAAATTTAACAAAGTATATATTTTTATGAGTTTAACAAAAAAAATTACCGATAAAAAAGTAAATTTTGAGTTTAATAAAGAATTTATTAGTCTATTTAATAAAAAAATTAGAGAAAATGATGCTAATTTTTTAGATAGAAATCTTAAAGAATTACACCCAGCAGATTCTGCTGATATTATTGAAAATTTATCTGAAGAAAATAGAGCTAAACTTATTGAATTAGAAGGCTTTAATTTAGATCCTGAAATCTTTATTGAGCTAAACGAATCTATTCAAACTGAAATATTTATACATTTATCAGTCGAGTCTATAGCAAATATTCTTAAAAGATTAGAATCTGATAATGCTTTAAAAATTTTAGAAAATTTAGATGAAAAAAAGAAGAATACTGTACTTGATAAACTTTCACCGAAGGACAGATTTTTGCTTCAAGAAGGACTAAGTTTCCCAGAGGATTCGGCGGCAAGAATAATGCAAAGAGAATTTACAGCGGTGCCAAGTAATTGGTCGGTTGGACAAACAATTGACTATTTAAGAGAAAATAAAGATTTACCAGAAGAATTTTTAGAAATTTTTATTGTAGATAGTAATTTTAAACCTATAGGTACAGTACCATCATCAAAAGTTTTACGCACTGCAAGAGAATCAAAAATGAGTTCTATAATGAATGAGACTCAAGTTTTAATTCCAGTAAATATGGATAAAGAGGAAGTTGGGCACATATTTGAAAACTACAATTTAGTATCAGCGGGCGTTGTTAATAAAGAAAATAAAATTGTTGGAATGATTACAGGTGATGATGTTTTTACAGTTTTAAAAGAGGAAGCTGAAGAAGATGTTTTAAGACTTGCTGGTGTTGGTGACGAAGTTATTACTGACAGTGTTCTGCAAAAAACCAAAAGAAGATTTAATTGGTTATTATTAAATCTTTTTACAGCTTTATTGGCAACTTGGGTTATTAGTATTTTTGGTGCTACTATAGAACAAATGGTAGCTCTAGCTTTTTTGATGCCCATAGTAGCTTCTATGGGCGGTAATGCTGCCATGCAGACTCTTGCTGTAACGATAAGAGGATTAGCTACAAAAGAATTATCTTCAACAAATTTTGGAAAAATAGTTACCAAAGAATTTATCATTGGTGTATTAAATGGAGTAATTTTTGCAGTAATATCAGGAATTATAATTCAATTATGGTTCAATGAAATTAATTTATCAATTTTAATAGCTGTATCGATGGTTTTAAATATGATTGTGGCCGGACTTTTTGGAATTTTAGTTCCTATTGCATTAAAAAAGATGAATATTGATCCTGCAATTGCTTCAAGTGTTTTTGTAACAACTATAACTGATGTAATAGGGTTTCTTTCATTTTTAGGTATTGGCGCATATTTCTTTTATACTTAAATATTATCAATTAATCTAGTTGACCCAATATAGTATGCTATAAAAATTTTTAATTTCTTCTTACTTATATAAGGTTTTATCAATTTATTAATGTCAAGAATTTTCAGGTAATCAATTTTATCTGCACCTATACTATAAATATTTTTTTTAAGATAAATAATTTTTTTATTATTTTTAATAATTTTTTTTTTATTAGATAATATTGTTTTATAAATTTCCCCAGCTTTTTTTTTATCATTTTTGCTTAATAAAAAGTTTCTTGATGAAAAAGGTATTCCATTACTTTCTCTTATGGTTTTACAGGATATGACTTTTGTATTAGGAAATTTTTCCTTAATATAGTGTTCAACTATTTTAAACTGCTGAAAATCTTTTTCACCAAAATATATTTTTTTAGGTTTTATTATTTTAATAAATCTTTCAATTACATCAACTACTGCTTTAAAATGACCCGGCCTGAACTTACCACACAATTTTTTTCCAAAACTATGTATTTTAATATTCTTGTTTATTCCTGATGGGTAAATTTGTTTTTGGCTAGGACAGTAAAGATAATCCAATTTTACTTTTTTAAGTATTTGTATATCTTGCGATATAATTTTTGGATATTTTTGGAAATCTTTAATTTTATTAAATTGAGGTTTATTTACAAAAATAGTGGCAATTGTCTTTGAATTTTGTGAATTTGATTTTTTTATTAAAGAAATGTGACCTTTGTGAATACCTCCCATAGTAGGAACCAAGCCTAGATTTCTCTCTTTTTCAATTATTTTAATAAGTTTTCTTTTATTTAAAATTATTTTCATTTGTAAATTTTACTTATTATATGTAAAAGAAAGCAATGATCAAACAGGCTATTATTCCTTTAGCTGGATTAGGAACCAGGTTGTTGCCTCTCACAAGCGTTATACCAAAAGAATTGCTACCAATTAATGGAAAGCCCGGTCTAGAATATATTTTGGATGAATGCTTAGATTCAGGCATTAAAGAGATCATATTAGTAATTTCAAAGAAAAAAAATATAATAAAGAAATATTTTTATAACGATGCTTTTTTTAAGCGTATTATTAAAAAAAGGAAAGATAAAAGGATTAAAGAAGAATATTCAAAAATTAAAAAATATAGAAAAGTTATTAAGTTTGTGTATCAAAACAAACCAAAAGGCACAGGAGATGCAATATTAAAATGTCAAAGACACATTAAATCAAAATTTTTTTTGATGCTTTTACCAGACGATCTAATTTTAAAACACAATTCCTCAAAAGCGATTATTAAACTTCATAAAAAATACAATTCATCTGTCATTGCTTCAAAAAAAGTTAAGAGAAATGATGTATCTAGATGGGGTATATTAAAAGTAAAAAAAATTAACAAAAATAATTTTTTAATTAAAGATGTTATAGAAAAACCTTCTATAAAAAAAGCTCCCTCTAATTATGCTATAATAGGTCGCTATATTTTGTCTTCAAAAATTTTTAATATTCTTAAAAAACAAAAACCTGGCAAAAATACTGAAATACATATAACAGACTCTATAAAAACACTTCTTGACAGTAATAATAAATTTATTGGCCATCTTTTTGCCGGAAAATATTTAGATTCTGGAAGCATGAAGGGTTTTATCAAATCATCCGTCGAAGTATCAAGATTATAATTATGAAAATTTGTATGATAGGAACTGGTTATGTAGGTCTTGTTAGCGGCTCATGTTTCGCTGATCTTGGTAATGTTGTCTATTGTGTTGATAAAGACAAAAAAAAAATAGATATGCTTAATAATAAAAATGTACCTATTTTTGAACCAGGTTTAAAAGAAATAATAAGCAAGAACTATTCATCTGGTAGGTTAAAATTTACTACAAATTTAGGTCTTGCTGTAAAAAATTCTGATATTATTTTTATTTGTGTTGGTACACCAACTTCAAAAAAGAGTCGTTCTGCTGATTTACAATATGTTTTCTCTGCAGCAAAGGAATTAAGTAAATATATTAATAGGTTTAAAATTATTGTTACTAAATCAACTGTTCCTATAGGTACTGGTGACAAAATTGAAAAAATTATATCTAATAAAAAAAATAAAAAATTATTTGAAGTTGTTTCTAATCCTGAATTTTTGAGAGAAGGAGATGCTATTAGAGATTTTAGATTTCCTGACAGAATAGTTGTAGGATCAAACAGTAAAAAAGCTCTAACCAAATTAAAAAATTTGTATGACCCTTTGACTAAGAAGGGTGCTATTTTTTTATCTACAAGCAGAAGAGGGTCTGAATTAATTAAGTATGCATCTAACGCTTTTTTGGCTACAAAAATATCTTACATAAACGAAATTGCCAATTTGTGTGAGAGAACAGGTGTGAATGTTGAAGATGTGTCAATAGGAATAGGTTTAGATCAAAGAATAGGTAGCCGTTTTCTTAGAGCCGGCCCTGCTTATGGAGGCTCATGTTTTCCAAAAGATACTAAGGCTATAACAGTAACGGGTGATTTATATAAAACGGACCTATCTATAATTAAGTCTGTTATCAAATCTAATGAAAAAAGAAAGATTTTATTAACTAAAAGAATTGTAAACATTCTATCAAATAAAATTAAAAACAAAACTATAACTTTTTTAGGAGTCACTTTTAAACCTAATACAGATGATATGAGAGAATCAACAAGCTTATTGATGATTCCTTTTTTAATTAAGAAAGGAGCCAAGATTAGATATTACGAACCAACAGGACCTAAAAAAGAATTTTCAAATTTTAAAAATGTTAAATTTTGTAATTCTGCTGAAGATGCATGTAAAAAATCAAATCTTGTCGTAATACACACTGAGTGGGAAGAATTTAAAGCAATTGATTTTAATAAGTTTTCCAATGTTAAAAAATTTATAATTTACGATATGAGAAATCTCTATTCATCAGAATTAATGAAAAAAAGAGGTTTTAAATACTATTCAATAGGTAGATAATAATTAAATTTCAAAGATAGCTTCTATTTCAACAGCAGCACCCAATGGTAACGAATTACTGCTCACAGCAGCTCTTGCATGTTTACCCTTTTCACTAAAGACAGCTGATAACATTTCAGAAGCAGGATTAATTATTTTTGGTTGATCAATAAAATCTTCCGTAGAATTCACGTAACCGGTTATTTTTACACATCCTTTTATTGAATCAATATTTCCATTCATAGCTTTCTTTGCTTGTGCTAAAATATTTATTACACATAAGCCAGAAGCTTTTTGACCATCTTCTAATGTCAGGTCTTTACCAATTTTACCTTTGATCATTTTAGAATCTTTAGAAATCGGTAATTGACCAGATATATAAAGTAAATTGTTTGTTTTTCTAAAAGCAACATATGCTCCAACTGGATCAGGAGCTTCAGGGAGATTAATATTTAATTCTTTAATTTTATCTGATGGTTTCATTTTTTCTTCTTTTTATTCCTATCATACTCTTTTCTTTTTTCAATTAATATCAAAGCATCATCCATTGATATTTCAAGAGGATCCTTCTCTTCAGGAATAGTAGCATTAATTGATTTGTATTTAATATATGGACCAAATTTACCCTTCATTACTCTTACTGGCTTTTTGTCCTCAGGATGCTCACCTAAGTGCTTAATTTCTGAGGAGCTTATTCGTCCTGGTTTTGCTTCGGCTATCATAGTAACGGCCCTATTTAATCCAATGGTAAAAATTTCTTCAACAGATTCTAATCTCGCTGATTTATTATCACATTTAAGGTAAGGTCCAAATCTACCGGAGTTTAAAGTTATATCTTTACCGGTATCAGGATGTTGTCCAAGTATTTTTGGAAGTGAACATAGAAATTTTGCTTTATCTAAATCAATACTATCAAGAGACATTCCTTTGGGAATAGAAACATTTGTTAAATTTTTATTTTCAACTTTCTTTTTACTTTTCTTTTTTGGAATTTGATCTTCTAACTGTTCATATTGCAAATAAGGGCCGAATCTTCCATTTTTCAAAAATATTTCCTTTCCATGATCGTTCATTCCTAGCGCCTTAGGTTCAGGAAGTAAATTTTGCTCAGCTGTTTTTGATTTAGAAAGAGGTCTTGTAAATTTACAATCTGGATAATTTGAGCAACCAATAAAAGCACCACCTCTAAAACTATTTTTGAGACTTAATTCACCAGAATCACAAAGCTGACATTTTCTATCAATTTTTCCATCCTTAGTTGTATAAAATATTAATTCACCTAAACTTTCATTTAATAAATCAAGCACTTCTCTAGTTCGCTTTTCTTTTACTGACTGCACATTTTCATTAAAATCTTTCCAAAATTTTTCTAAAACCCCGATCCATTTAACTTTACCTGAAGTGATTTCATCCAGTTGATCCTCTAGTTCTGCTGTAAAATTATAATCCACATATTTTGAAAATAGTTTTTCTAAAAATGCTGCAAGCAGTTTTCCTCTATCAGTAGGATGAAATCTTTTATTTAATAGATCAACATAATTTCGTGTAGATAAAACTGAAATTATACTTGCATACGTAGAAGGTCTCCCAATACCTAGTTCTTCAAGCTTTTTAACTAGACTAGCTTCTGAGTATCTCGGCGGTGGTTCAGTAAAATGTTGTTGATCAATAATTTTATCAATCTTTAAAATTTCATTCTTTTTAACTTCAGGTAAAATTTTGTCACCGTCTCCTTTTTGGTCTAAATTTTCATATAATTTTAAAAAACCATCAAATTTAAGAACAGAACCAGAGGCTCTAAACTTGATATCTTGATTTTTAGAAGATATTAAAATTGTATTTCTATCATACTCGGCACTTTCCATTTGTGATGATAAAGCTCTATTCCATATTAATTCATAAAGCTTGTATTGATCAGAGTTTAAATATTTTTTAACATGATCTGGTGATCTAGTAATTTCTGTAGGTCTTATAGCTTCATGTGCTTCCTGTGCATTTTTAGCTTTTTTTCCACTATAACTATTTTGTGTTTCTGGAAGATATTTTTTTCCGTAATTCTCATTAATATAATCTCTAAAAGAACCTATAGCTTCATTAGAAATCTGTGTGCCATCTGTCCTCATGTAAGTTATTAATCCAACAGTATCTCCTTCAATTTCTATCCCTTGATATAATTTTTGAGCTATCTGCATAGTTCTAGAAGCTCCGAAGCCACATTTTCCTGATGCCACCTGTTGCATTGTAGATGTTGTAAATGGTGCTACAGGATTTCTTTTATAAATTTGTGAAGTAACATCATACACATAGAATTCATTTTTGCCAATCTCCTCAGTAGCTTTTTGTGAATCATTTTTATTTAGAAATGAAAATTTTTCAATTTTTTTACCAGCAAAGTTTATTAGCTTTGAAGGGATTATTTTACTTTGTTTATTTTTAAAGTTTAATTCGATAGTCCAATATTCTTTTGGAATAAATTGTTCTATTTCATGTTCTCTTTCAGAAATTAATTTTAAAGCTACTGATTGAACTCTACCTGCAGATTTAGAACCAGGAAGTTTTGTCCATAAAATTGGTGATATATTGAATCCCACAAGATAATCCAATGCTCTTCTAGCCATATAGGCATCTACCAACTGAGTCTCAATTTCCCTAGGATTTTCAATTCCTCTTGTAACAGCTTTTTTTGTAATCTCATTAAAAACAACTCGTTCAATTTTTTTATCTTTCAATAATTTTTTTTGATCCAAAACTTCCTTAACATGCCAGGCTATAGCTTCGCCTTCACGATCAGGATCCGTAGCTAATATAATTTTTTTAGAATCAGCAGCTGTATCTGTTATTTCTTTTAAATATTTTTTTGAGAACGCATCAATTTCCCATAACATTTCAAAATTATTGTTTGGATCAACGGAACCATTTTTCGAAGGAAGATCTCTAATATGTCCATAACTTGCTAAAACCTTGTATTCTTTTCCAAGGTATTTATTTATCGTTTTTGCTTTAGCTGGACTTTCTACAATTACGAGATTCATTTTATCTTTTTAAGAATCTTTACTGTCAAATATAATTTGTTTTGTCAAATTAAGTATGAAAAAATGTTTAAAAAATGGCTTTTTATCTATATTTTTATTTTTTGCTCAGTTTTATTTTTGAGATTTAAAATATTTTTTTTGTGGGTAAAAATTATTAAAATAAAAAAAATAAACAACAATTTAGTATCAACAATCTGATTTACCATTAAAGTGCTGTCTATTGATACAGCTGTTCCTCTAATAAAGTTAACTACAAGAACAGTCAATGATGCAAACATTGATGATACTGATGAATATTTAAATATTAAAGAAACAACTAACCAAGTAAACATAAAGACCAAAGATAATTGAAGTGATAGAGCAAATAATATTCCTAAATATGTTGCAACACCTTTTCCACCTTTAAATTTCAACCAAAATGGAAATAGATGACCCAAAAAAGCAACCAAACATGACAAAAGTATTAAGTTTGGAAAAAATTCAATTGTTATTATTACTGGCAGGTATCCTTTTGTAACATCTAAAAATAATGTTATTGCAGCTAGGAATTTATTACCAGTTCTAAGCACATTTGTTGCACCTATATTACCAGAACCAATTTTTCTTATATCACTTTTTATAAAAACTTTTGTTAAAACAAGGGCAAAGGGTATTGAGCCACATAAATATGAATATATTGCAACAATAATTATATCCATTAATTATTAAGCTCTTCCACTTTCATAAGATAAATCTCCTTTTATAAAAGTTTTTAATACCTGGCCTTGTAGTTTTCTATTTTCGATAGGAGTATTTTTTGATTTAGACTTAAGTTTATTTTTTTCAACGACCCAAGGCTTGTTAATATCTATTACACACAAGTCAGCATCATGACCTTTAGTAAGTGTTCCTTTTTTTATACCAAGTATTTTTGCAGGGTTGCATGTTATAGCTGCAATCAGTTTATTAAGTTTGATAGATTTATTATGAAATAGCTCTAATGATAAAGGTAAAAGTGTTTCAATACCAGAAGCTCCAGTAGCTGCCTTTGCAAATGTTAATCTTTTAGATTCTTCATCTTCAGGTTTGTGATCAGATACTATTACGTCAATTGTACCATCGTTTACAGATTCGACGAGGGCTTTTCTATCTTCTTCAGTTCTTAATGGAGGTGAAAGTTTTAAAAAAGTTCGAAAGTCACCTATATCATTTTCATTTAATGACAGATTATTTATAGACACACCAGTAGTAAAAATTTTACCTTCCTTTTTTGCTCTTTTTATAACATTTAATGTTTTTTTTGATGATATTTGAGCAATATGATATCTGCAAAAATATTCTTCTAAAAACGAAAGATCTCTTTCTACAATAATCTTTTCAGCTAAGAAGGGGATTCCCTTTAAACCTAATCTTGTGGAAATTTCTCCTTCATTAATTAAACCATCTTTGGATAAAATGTTATCTTCTGCATGTTGTATTATTAAAGATTCTGATTGACTTGCAAAATTCATTATTCTGCTCATTACTTGTGGGTCTTGGACAGTTTTAATTCCATCAGTGAAAGCTATAATACCTTTTCTTTTTAAAAGACCAAATTCAGTCATTTGTTTACCATCAACATTCTTTGTTAATGTAGCAGCAGGAAATATATTAATTTTAGATTTATCCCTACCTCTACGCTTTAAAAAATCAACCATTGAAACATTATCAATTACCGGGGATGTATTTGGCATAGAGACAACAGAGGTGACTCCACCAGATAATGCTGCATTACTAAGAGTTCTAAAATTTTCTTTATATTCGTAACCTGGCTCACCTACAAAAACCCTCATATCAACTAAACCAGGTATTAATATTTTCTTTTTAAGATCAATTTTATTAGCAGAAGCAGGAAGATTCCCATTAGAAACCTTTTTTCCTACAGCTTTTATTAAACCATTTGAATCTATAATTAATCCTCCGATTTCATCAATGTTGTTTTTTGGATCAATTATTCTTGCATTAATTAAATATTTTTCTTTCATTATTCCTTTTTACAAAAAATTTTCAAGCACGCCATTCTGATAGCAACTCCTAGTTCAACTTGCTCTCTTATCACGCTTCTATTGATGTCATCTGCCAAACTTGTATCTATTTCAACTCCTCTGTTCATAGGTCCTGGGTGCATTATTAGAGCATCCTTTTTTGCCATTTTAAGTTTGTCAGGAGTTAAACCAAAATACTCATAATATTCTCTAGCTGAAGGCAAAAAAGATCCGTGCATTCTTTCATTTTGTAATCTAAGCATCATTACTATGTCACACTTGTCTAGACCCTTTTTCATGTCAGTAAAAGATTTTACACCAAGGCGTTCAATAGAATGAGGTAGTAAAGTTTTTGGAGCAACAACATTTACTTCTGCACCAAGCATACTCATCAAATAAATATTTGATCTAGCAACCCTTGAATGTAAAATGTCGCCACATATAGCTATTTTTAATCCTTCTACTTTTCCTCTTCTATTAATTATAGTTAAAGCATCTAATAAAGCTTGAGTTGGGTGTTCTCTTCTGCCATCACCAGCATTTATTACTGAGCAATTTACTTTTTGTGATAATAAATTAGGAGCACCAGAGTCTTGATGTCTGATTACAATTATATCTGGATGCATAGCATTCAAAGTCATTGCTGTATCAATTAATGTTTCACCTTTTTTAATAGCTGAATTAACAATATTCATTGACATTACATCAGCTCCAAGTCTTTTTCCTGCTAGCTCAAATGAACTTTGTGTTCTAGTCGATGGCTCAAAAAATAAATTTATTTGAGTTTTTCCTCTTAGTATATCAATTTTCTTTGAACTGCTTTTATTAAGTGTAATAAAAGTTTTTGCTTGTTTTAAAATATCCGAAACTTGAGAAAAAGATAGATCTTGAATACCTAGTAGGTGATTTTGTTCAATTTTAACAGCTTTAAGTTTTTTAATAACAGCCATTAAAATCAACTCTATAGACCTTTATAAGGTACTATGCAAGTATTTTAATTAATTTGATAAAAAATCAATAGCACCCTGAAGAATAAAAGCAGCTGCATTTTTATCTAAATTAAGCTTTCTGCTGCTTACATTTGTGCCCAATTCTTTAGTAATTTTAAAACTACCTTCACTTGATAAACGCTCATCCCACATACAGATAGGAATAGTAATATTTTTTGATAAGCTTATGGCAAAATCCACTGCAGCTTGTGAGGCGCTTCCTTTAGAACCTTGCATGTTTATTGGATTTCCTACAACAATTCCTTTTATTTGATTGTCCTTTACAATGTAATTAAGTCTTTTAAGAAATATTTCAAATTTACTTTTTTTTATTATTTCAAGTGGTGTAGCCACTTTTTGATTCTCATCACATATAGCGAATCCTATATTCTTTTTTCCAGGGTCAATACCTAGCAACCTTGAATTGTTTCCTATAATTGTTTTAAATTCCTCTATACTCAGTATATTGTATGTTTTCATCTTAAATGCTATTTTCTTTACTTATTTGCCAATAATCACAAATGTCAATAGATAAAAATACAGTAAAACATATATCAAAATTAGCTAGAATTTCACTTGATGAAAAGAAGACTGATGAATTGTCAAAAGACCTCACTTCAATAATAAAATTTATTGAAAAATTAAACGAATTAAATACAGATAAGACTGATCCACTAACATCTATAATAAATACTTCGCTAAAATCAAGAAATGATGAAATCAAAGATGGAAAAATAAGAAATCAGATTTTAAAAAATTCACCAGAGAAAAATGAAGAATTTTTTGTTGTTCCGAAAGTGATAGAATAATATGTCAAATATTTCAAAACTATCTTTAACAAAACTAGTAGCAGGTATTAAAAAAAAAGATTTTACATCAGTAGAGGTTACCGAAGCTTTTATTAATAATTCAAATAAATCTAAAAAATTAAATACCTATATTACGGAATGTTTTGAGCAAGCAATTAATTCTGCTAAAAACTTTGATAAAAAGAAAGATTTTAATGGTTTGCTCTCAGGAATACCTATTGCAGTAAAAGATTTGTTTTGCACCAAAGATGTTAGAACCACAGCAGGAAGTAAAATATTGCACAATTTTATTCCAACATATGAATCCACAGTTACTCATAAATTATGGTCCCAAGGTGCTTTCTTGTTAGGAAAACTAAATTGTGATGAATTTGCAATGGGATCATCTAATGAGACGAGTTTTTTTGGAAATGTTGAAAATCCATATGGAGAAAAAATTGTTCCCGGAGGTTCTTCTGGTGGCTCTGCTTCAGCATTAGCAGCTGAGCTTACTCCCGCAACTATAGGAACTGATACTGGAGGCTCTATTAGACAACCAGCTTCATTTACCGGTACAGTAGGATTGAAGCCAACATATGGAAGATGCTCAAGATGGGGAATAGTAGCTTTTGCTTCATCTTTAGATCAAGCTGGTCCAATGACTAATAACGTTGAGGATTGTGCTTTACTATTAGAGACGATGTCAGGATACGATCCTAAAGATTCTACATCTGCGGAAATTAAAGTCGGCAATTATACATCTAAGTTAACAGACAAAATAAAAGGTTTAAAAATAGGAATACCCAAGGAATATAGAGTTGATAATATGCCTACCGAAATTGACAACCTTTGGAAAAAGGGAATAGATTATTTAAAAGATGCTGGAGCTATAATAAAAAATATTTCTTTA
>TARA_B100000686_G_scaffold23862_1_pt1 | contig 15497 bp, 12 predicted proteins | sample TARA_B100000686 | Tara Oceans TARA_B100000686 (sample SAMEA2622733) | marine metagenome | biome: marine biome (ENVO:00000447); feature: marine epipelagic mixed layer (ENVO:xxxxxxxxx); material: "saline water (ENVO:00002010), including plankton (ENVO:xxxxxxxx)" | depth 150 m
ATAACCTTCCTTATGCTGCTCAAACCTCAGGGTTGGTTTTCTTATAGATTGGCCAACATATACACAACCAATACCTTTTATATATTTTGGATTTTTTTCGCGGAATTTTTTTCTGTCAGCCACTGCTGGATCCAATTCGATAACATATACATAATACTTCTTCATAAATAATACTAAATCATAATAGATCTCATTTCACTTTATATAAACCATTTTACCAGATCTTCTTTCACCCTCTGCCTCCAAAGCGTATAGATAAACTCCAGATGAAGTTCCTTTTCCAAAATTATCTCTACCATGCCAATACACTTCATTATATCCATTGATGGTATTTTTTTTCTCTAAGGAAATAATCTCTCTACCTACAAGATTTGTAATGGTTATACGCACATTCATCCCTCCTGCTGTATGAAAAGGTATAGTCGTCATTGCATTAAAAGGATTGGGGTAATTTGGCAAAAGTCGAAAGGCCTCAGGCAGACCACCACTATCTATAAAAATTACAATATTTTCACGTATTTCAGGTAATAATGGCCAAACATTATCACCAGGGCAGACCGTTGTACCAAAATAATCTCTGTGCCCTTTTAGTACATGAGGATCAATTTCATAAGTATCAGAGATCCAGGAATATAGATGAATCAATGCATCTTGTGTATCTTTTGTCATCATATCATAACATGGCCAACCAGTTTCAGGAGGATGATAACATCCTAGTATACATACGCCAATATTTCCTGTATTTGCTCCACCTACATGAGCACCTATGACAATCTCTGGACGACCTTGATAAATATTTCCTGCAAGATCTACTAAAAAATGGTATCCAATATCATTCCACCCTCTTCCATTCTGATGAAATTCCTGAATGGCTTTGACCTGTGCTTTGCCTTCTTCAATTGACCAGGCCTGCCAACCAGCAGCATGGTGAAGTGTGAGTCTATTTAGATAAGGATGATATGAGTAGTTATTCTTTGGAGGATTTGCATTCCACTCGCCCCTGGATATCACAACTGGTTTTTCAATGTTAGGAAAATCAGTTTGGAAAATATTCATTTTAGTCTTTTGATAAATATCATTGAATTCTTTTTCCAACACACCAAAAGATAAGACTTCAACATTTCCATCTGCTACTACCATAAATTCAATTTTTGACGCTGTAAAATGGCTGTCTGTATTAAATATAGCTATGCTTCTATCAGAAAATGGTTCTGGAAATAAATTTGCTTTTTGGTAGGTAGTATCATTAATGTTATTACCAAAAATCAAAAATGTAACATTTGTTTTTCCAGATGTTGCAAATCGAATAGCAGCACCACTCAACTGCATTGTAGAATCTGGTAGCTTAACTCTCCCTAAAGCAGTAAAGCTTAAAGCAGTTCGCGTAACAATTGGTTCTTTCTCAATAGGGATTACTGATATCCCATCTAAAAACTGAGCTTTAGCACAATTAAGTACAAACAGAGATAATACTATCAATCCATTAAATATGCTGTTATTATTTATTGGGAAAGAAGTAAAAATTATGAAACTACTGCTTTTTGATTGGGTTTTTTAAGAAGCTCATGATACCAAATATAGGCTATTATATATATTATGATAGAAGCGAAGACAGCTCCCATAAAGGAACCTGAATACAAATTTAATAATCCATTTTCATACGATCCCAATACTGAAAGAGTTGCAGTAATAATAGGAATCAATGCTGGATGAAATCGGAGAAATTCTTTGTATATAATTAACAAAACTGTTCCAATAATCAAACTGCTGAAAATCCATAAGGGAATTGATTCCAACGCACTTTCAAGCGTCTGACACATAGCAAAGCCAATAAGATATATATAAATCACAGCAATTGGCTTTCTTATATTCCAATTTTTGGTAATGGTATTGAGACCGTTTACAATTACCAATCCAATTATTGTCAACATTATAAAACCAGAAAAATCTTGAAGAACTACTCCTAAAAATGGTACTCTTGTCGAAAGTGCACCCCACAAACCAGCATTAGGGCCGAGAGATGGGAAAAAAGATCCAATGATTGCCAAAAGTCCAGATAAAAACAGACCAATATAAATTCCCTTTTCAATACGGGTACCAGTCCGAACATAATTCTGATTATGATGGACCAGGCTATGTGTAGATCCAGCAAGAAGAGCTTGAAACAGACTAATGAATATAATACCTAAACCTGAACTGAAAACTGCTTGAAAAAGCTGATCATTATATGGTTCCGAAGTGGAAAAGGACCATAATATTTCAGGCCAATTATTCCAAGAACTTAACAAACCAACTATTATTAGAATCACTAAAGTTTTCAAAAATAAGTCTAACTGAAATTGTTTTCTACTCCATCTAATCAAACCCCAAACTATTGCTGCCATTAAAGACAGTATTACCACTAAGATCATAATAAAATTAAAGGGTGCTTGTTTGGCGTTCTTTTGGTTTTCATCTCTGGACCAGTCTTCCGGGACATGAACCATCCTCTGATGATCCACTATATCTTTTCCAGCCAATTTCACCATTAGTCGTAGTTCGCCTTCCTTTAGATCAATCGCTGTCGTATCCTGGTACTGAAACTCCCAATCCAAACGATTCGGTTTTTTCATTGATCGAGCCTCCAATTCAACCAAATCTCCAACCTTGAAAGAGTAGGTTTTTTTAAGAAAATCAATGGATATTGCTCTGGCTTCTTCTTCCGAAAGCGATGCACCAGGAGTATCTTCAGGTAGCTTATGGATAATTCTTGTTTTACTTCCTCTGGGATCAATCCAACAAATATATTCTTCTGCCCTTCTAGCTACATCATCATCTAAAAGTCTAAAACGAACCAACCAAGATGGCTCAACAAGGTAGGTACCTATCATTCCAGTAAATAAGTCCCGACCTGATGTCTGCCAGATAAATCGATAATCTTGTCTGCTTCCAGCCATCGAGATACTTTCTATGTTCCAGGAACTATCAGGTAAAAATCCCCAATCAACAAGCGCATCTGTTCCAATTTTTTCAGCATCTTTCCTGAGAATTTCCATGTTTGGTAAATCGCCTTGAAAAGTAATTTGGGATATCCACATGAATAAACCTAATCCCGCTAGAAATCCTAATATTTTATTTGAAATATATCTTGGTTCATCTGCCAATGATTCATCAATTAACAATGAAGGTTCTTTATAATCCAATTGGGATGCTGGAGGTTTCCAATCTCTATTATATATTTGCCCCAAATCTACCTTCCAATTGCCAATCCGATATCGATGATAGATAATGACCCAAATTGGAACCATAAGCAACAATATTACCATTATACGATGCAACCATATTCCAGGAGCTTGTGCTATAAATAGAGGCAGGGAGATAAAAACAACATCAATAGCATAATGCATTACAATACCTGTAAGCAAACCAAAACGTAAATAAATAAAACCAAATACCAAAGAAGGAATGATAAGTTCAACCACTCGAGCATATGCAGGCTGTACAGGATAGTTCGCATGACCAGCACCAAAAATTAATGCCTGTACACCCATTGCGATTCCAATAAATAAATTTCTTTTTCCAAAACGGTCACCAAGCAATGCAGCACCCGCTAAAGGAACCGCACGGAACAAACATTCTTCCCAGAAACCTGCCCCTAAAGAAATAGCTATAGATGTAAGCCATGGGAAATATGCCGCCAATATATTGGGATCATAATCAGTATCTGCTGGAGACCACCAACCTAGACTATTATGGGTATACATATAAAATACCAGACTATAGAATAGGAATAATCCTGCTGTGAGATAGCCACTTATTGTTCTACCAAGTATTGGAAGAGAACTTGCTGCTTCAGGAGACCATAACTTCCAGAACTGGATACGTTCAGGAAATGCTTTTCTCGTTAAACTCTCTGCAGCAATAAAAGAAAGTGTATATATTGATGACATAAGAAAAAAATTTGCCAAAGAACCAATAATAACCTGTAAAATGAAACTTCTCTCAGTTATAGAAGTGTCATACTCCATCCACATCAAAGGGAGAAAATTGATTTCAGATAGAGTTTGGACCAATGCAATGAAAACTCCCCAAATTAAAGCGCTTTTCCAAAGTATCCATCTCTGTCGTAAAAGGAAAAAAATACCTAATACAATACCCCCAAGACCATATAACAATGCCATACCCATAGAAGCAGAAAATGCAATAGTATCATTTGCAGAACGCATTTCATCAAAGCGTCTCTGAAAAGCTTCTGGAATTTTAATATAATGCACTAGCTCTGTTAAAACATCCCCACTAACGACAAGTCTAAGCCGAGCAAATCCATTATTACCAATTTCAAATCCAGATCGCTGATAGGTAAAAGTATAATCAACCCTTCCACTAGGTTGAACCTCTTCTGCTTCTTCAACAAGCTGATAGTCATCTAGATTTACACCCCATGGTTCGTGAATTCCAACCATAGCTACTGAAAATGCTGAATCTCTGCTTAAAGCCACACCAGGTTCATTTTCTCCTAGTTTCTGTCTAAAGCAATATGGATCCCCTGAAGGAGTAAACCACACGCTTGTCTCATTTGGATTATCTTCTTGAAAAAGCCGCACCTGCCAACCATAAGGGAAATACACGCTATCGATAGACAACGATTTAAATGTTTCCAATCCTCCTCCCTCACGCTCCACAAAGGTTTGTACATCCCGCTGTGAATAAAAGGTAACTGCAGAACGGTATTTTTCCGGTTTCCAATTAAATTTTTTGCTAAGGTCATCGGCAGCATCCAAAGCCATTTCTCGGTTCATTCGAATATCCAAAGAAAGAACTGGAAATGCTTTATCATAGTTACGAATAAAAAAGTAGATGGAACCAATAAATAAGAGAATAAAAACTGTCCAAAATTGTGGCTTCCTGGTCATAGCTTCTCCTTAAATAGAATATAAATCATTCATGAAAAAAGTAAGTACCAATTTACCGAATGTGAAACTATAGGTCACTCGAATTATCATTATATAGAATATTTATTGGCAGAAAAAGGTATAATCCCTATAAAAAGATTGGGAATTGCTTTGGCATCTAAATTTTTCAAATCAAATGTGCCAAAATAGGGGTAAGCTGATTTTAAGTAAAGTATGTATTCCCTTTTGGAATATTAAAAACTGATTTAATATGATACAATCAGTAACGTTCTACAATAGACTAAGCCAAAATTCCCAAAAATAGATAAAAACGGAAAAACCTTATTTTAATAATAGAAATATTATTTAACCCAAATACCTTCTTAAACTTTTAGCTCTGGAGCGATGTCTGAGCCGCTGGATAGCTTTTTCCTTTATCTGCCGAACACGTTCCCTGGTCAAATCAAACTCTTCTCCAATTTCATTTAAGGTCATGGCACTATCACGATCAATACCAAAATACATTTCCAAAACTGTGCGTTCACGATCAGAAAGAGTTTCCAATGCTGCTGCTACTTCTTCAGACATTGACTCCATCATAATCTGAGCTTCTGGGTCATCGGATTCAGTATCTTCAATAATATCCAGTAAACTACTATTCTCTCCTTCTTGAAAAGGAGAATTTAAAGAACTATGTCTTCTAGAGTATTGCATAGCCATTAATACTTCATCGCCACTCATCTCCAGCTGGGAACCAATCTCATTACCTTTTGGCTGCCGTTCAACCTCTGCCTCTAGTTTTTCTGCAGCTCGGGTAATTTTGGTGATTGTACCTACCCTATTCAAAGGTAAACGGATTAATCTAGATTGTTCAGCGAGAGCCTGAAGTATGGATTGACGAATCCACCAAACTGCATATGAAATAAACTTAAAACCCCTGGTATGATCAAAGCGTTTAGCTGCTTTAATAAGTCCCATGTTACCTTCATTTATAATATCAGCTAAAGATAATCCATTACCCTGGTATTTTTTGGCAACTGATACTACAAAGCGTAGATTTGCTTCCACGAGTTCCTTCATAGCCAATTCATCCCCATCTTGAATCTTGATTGCAAGCTCAACCTCTCGCTGAGGAGGCAAAGGCTCAAATTTTCCTATCTCGGCCAGATACATACTGATACTACCACTATTGACCTTGCTAACCTTTTTTTTCTTTTCTGGTTTCTTGCCCTTTGTATCATCTGGTGGTGATTTTACTACAGTATCAGTTTTTTGATTATCAATTTTTAGATCTTTAGATTGATCATTTTTTATTTCTGCCAAAATGTGTGCTCCCTAAAAAGTGGTTCAAAAGATAATTTTGTAAAGATATAAAGCCGATGATTTTAATAAATATCTTTTATTTGATAAAGAGAATCTTCTGATGATCAAAACCGTTATCAGCCTGTATTTGAATTAGATAGGTTCCAGTGGACAATAATTGTCCGTTTAATTTCTTTGGCGTCCATTCTATTGATTTACTTTCCTCTCTCAATTTAAAGATTTCTTTCCTGTAAACGGTTTCTCCCAAAATATCATGGATTTTTAGGATAGGACGCTGAGCATCGGTAATATCAAAATTAATAGTAACTGATCCGTTGAAAGGATTTGGATATGCAGGTAAAAGCCAAGATCTATTTGGATACAAAGGCTGAACATCTGTTTTAATACTGGCAAAATCAGGATAGCTAATAATACCATCACTATTAACAATCAATAGTTCTCCATGATCAATTCCTCTCCAATCAAGATTTCCGCTGACACCTTGATTAGGTGGAGTTGTCATAATAGCGGTATGAGATTCCGTTTCAGCAACTGATAATCCATTGTTTCCACCAAAAATAAATAAACTCTGACCATCCGAAAAAATAATGTTAAGCTGTCCAGAGGAAACACCAGAAGAAAGTAAGCTGGATAAAGCTTCCTGTAATCCGTCTATTACTGTACCTCGATTTTCTATTTGTTTCATTATAAAAAGCAGGATTAGTTCTGAATCAACAACATTTTCCCATCCAGATGAATCCTGCCAGGCACCAGCACCGAAGGTCTGAGGAGGATAATTCTCAAGCCAAGATAGATCACTACCACTGCCTGTTAAAAGATCATATAAAATATTTTTATTCAAAGTGCCATTATGAACAAGAGAATAAGTAAGTGTATCATTAAACAACCACGGATGAGGATTTGGTATTCCAATGGCACCAGATGATGCTATTCTTAAATGTCCTATAGCTAATCTACCTGCACCTTCTTCCAACAAATAATCAGCCGTACTCCAGAAATTAACTGTATCTAAGTAGGCTGGTATTTCTGAACGGTGTAACAAACCTGGGGTAAAGGATTCACCCACATTATATGTGATAAGCCCCCAACCGTCTGGAGCATATTGTGATTGTTGAACTAAATTATCTAACTGACTGATAACTAGTTCTTTATCATAATCACTCAATCCAGGAAAGGTAATCTCAGATTTAGTAGAAACAGCCCACATCCAGCAAGCAAAAAGTGGCTGTAGTAAAATTAAAAATGATGTAAAAAGTAAAATTATTTTTCGATACACAGTCAAAGTATAGGGTTAAAAATGATTCATTTCAAAATCACCTCTGATTAATATTGATATAAATTTAATAGGTTAAAATAATCACGGGACAGCATATTGCATCATCATAGCACAGATCCAGGCACCGTAGGTGCCTATCGCATATCCCAGGACTGCTAAGAGCACACCTACTGGAGCTAGGCATGGATGAAAAGCAGAAGCTACTATAGGCGCTGAAGCAGCACCTCCAATATTCGCCTGGCTTCCAACAGCTAAAAAGAAAAAAGGTGCTCTTATTATTTTTCCTACCAGCAATAGTAAACCAATATGAAAACACATCCAGATGATTCCAACTAAGAATAATCCTGGATTATCAAAAATAGCAAGAATATTCATTTTCATACCGATAGTCGCTACTAAGATGTATAAAAAGAGACTCCCATAGCGCGATGCTCCTATCCCTTCTATCTTTCTAGCTGAAGTAAAAGATAAGGATAAAGCCAGGCACGTAGATAATACAATTAGCCAAAAAAATTCCGATGTAAGACTGAATTTTGCCAGGTTTGGAGCATAACTACCTATCCATGGGGCTATCCTTTCTGAAATAAAATGAGCAATAGCTGTGATTCCAAATGCTGTCGCCATAACAGTCATAGTATCAGTTAGATCAGGTATGCGCATAATCTGGACCCTATATTCTTCCATTTTTATCTTAAGCTTAGTGATATTTGTTGTATCAGCTTTTAACCAATGATCAAATCTTTTCCCTTTTCCAGCACCATATAGAAGGAAAGCCATCCAAATATTGGCGACAATCACATCTACCGTAATCATAGCAGAAAAAAGGTGATCACCAACTAAAAATATTTCTTTCATGGCAGCTTGATTTGCTCCACCGCCAATCCAGCTTCCGGCAATTGTAGCTAATCCACGCCACACTGCTTCGGATCCATTTCCACCCACCAGTTCAGGAGCAAATAAAGTAGTTATAAGAATAGCTAGGGGACCTCCAAAAATAATTCCCGCACTAGCAGTAAAAAACATAATCAGCGCCTTAGGACCAAGTTTTATAATTTCATGAATATCTATACTAATTGTAAGTAGAACTAAGCTTGCGGGAAGAAGGTAACGTGATGCAACAAAATAGAGTTTAGAAACATCTCCTGAGAAAATACCTATTGAATTAAAAAACGAAGGAATAAAATAGCAAAGTAGCAAAGCGGGAACATAATTATAAAATTTTTTCCAGAAAAAATGATCACTTTTCGAAGTCCGAAATACAAAAGCAAGAATTCCAATTAGGATACCTAAAACAATAGCATCATTGGTAATTAATGGTTCGGACATTAACTAATTTAGGTAAAACAATTTTACATAAAAATAGAATGTCAATTATCAAAAATGATATATAAAAACAATTAAATCAATAAGGGCACTTAGAAAAAGATCGTAAATAGTTAATTCTCATTTTCCTGAAGGGAATTATTCCAGAATTCAAGAAACGAGCAACAGTATACTAGGGAAGGGCCTATTCCAAAAGCGAATAATAAGGTTCCTATCCCCACACTTCCTCCAAGTATGTATCCAATAATCATTACAATGACTTCTATTCCTGTCCTAACCTTTCCTATAGTCAACCCAGTCCTTCTATGAATACTGGTCATCCATCCATCACGCGGTCCTGGCCCGAGATTGGCTGTTAAATATAGGCAGCTTCCTGCCCCTACCACAAAAACTCCAAATACAGACTGAATAACAGCTATCCCCAAGGATGATGGTTCAGGAAGCAGAGGCATCATTATATCTATAGATATAGCAATCAACACTACATTTAGCAAGGTACCAATTCCTGGCGTTTCCTTAAGTGGAACCCAGAAAATTAACACAACCAAACTGATAATGAATGTTGCAAATCCAATTGTCCAATCCAATTGAATTGATATACCTTGTGCGAGAACAATCCAGGGCCCAACTCCAAGTTGCGCATTAATTATAAATACTTGACCAGTTCCAAAAATCCATAATCCACTTATTAAAATAATAAGTGTATCTAGATTAGGCAGTATTGTTTTTGGATTATCTGAACTCCATACCGTAGTTGGTATATCTTTGGAAGGGTTTAACAGCTTAGAAAATTTATTCAAGTCCAGGAGAATATATTTTTTGGCGACGTAATTTCTTATCCTTCAGATCTTTAATAGTGCTGTTTATGATTTTGATAGCTTGTGAAATTTGTTTCGAAGTATTAAATCGTCCTAAACTAAATCGAATAGCAGAATGAGCTAGTTCAATATCATGACCAAGAGCTTTAATTACGTGAGATGGCTTTAAACTTGCACTGCTACAAGCTGACCCTGTAGAACAAGCAAGACCTTTCATTTTCATAATTATGGTTTCACCATCCAGCCCAGGGAAACAAAGGTTAAGATTATGTGTTAAACGTCGATTTATGCTGCCATTCAAAATTATTTCTGGATGAATAGTTTTAATCCCGTCATACAATTGATCTCGAAATTGACAAAGGCGTAGATTTTCATCATCTTTATTTTTTAAGCATATTTCAACTGCTCTAGCAAAACCAACGATCTGGGGAACAGCCAAAGTCCCAGAACGAAACCCCCGCTCATGACCTCCACCTTCCATCTGCATTTTAAGTTCTACTTTTGGATCTTTCTGGCTTGCAAATAGAAATCCTATCCCTTTAGGCCCGTACAACTTATGTGCAGTAGCGGCCAGCAAATCTATTTTCATTGATTCTGTATTTAAATTTATCTTTCCATACGACTGACATGCATCAACCATAAACAATACGTTTTTTTTTCTACATATTTTCCCAATATCTTCTATAGGCTGGATGGTTCCAATCTCGTTATTGGCATGCATAATCGCAACTAACACAGTATCACTGGTAATAGCTTTTACCACAGAAGATGGATCAACAAATCCGTAAGAGTCCACAGGTAAAATAGTAACTTTCCATCCTCTTTCAACAAGTGAATTACATGTATCCAATACAGCTTTATGTTCTGTAGCCTGTGTAATGATATGTCTTCCAAGGTCAGTATATTTTTCAGCAATTCCCTTTATAGCAAGATTAATTGCCTCTGTAGCACCACTGGTAAAAATAATTTCTCTAGGTCTTGCATGAATACTTTCGGCCAATGTCCTTCTTGCCTTCTCTATAGAATTTCTTGCTTCCTGTCCATAGATATGGTGTGCACTGGCTGCATTACCAAATTTTTCCTGGTAAAAAGGCAACATCGCTTTTAATACATCTGGATCTATCGGTGTGGTAGCTTGATTGTCCAAGTAAATGGGTAATTCGTTCATAAGAAATTCTTATTATAAATAGATTTTAATGTAGAATAATCAATGTATAAGGTTTATAATTTTAACCAGCATTATCAGTATTTAATACACGCTTTGGCTTACCAGTTCCTCCATTTGCCAGCATAACCATTTCTGATAGAATACTTAGTGCAATTTGTTCTGGAGTTTTCGCTAGAAGTTCTAAGCCAGTGGGAGCAAAAAAATGTTCCAGTTCATCATTGGTAATTCCATTATTCATCAAATATTCCATAATAATTCCTGTCTTCTTTTCGCTTGCCACTACTCCAACATATGGTATTCCTTTTTTTAAAGCTTCCAGCGTCACTTGATCATCGTCTCGGTGGTGTGTTGCTAGAATAAAATAATCTACTGGAAAATCAATATCTTCTATTTCAAGGGTATCTATGATGACTTTATCTGCATGAGGGTAACGATGTTTTTCCTGTAAAGATGTTTGTACAATAACCTTGAATTTCAAAAGGCTGGCCATTTCGCAGATAACTTCTACTAACCTGCCCATACCTCGGATTAATAGGGTTAAGTTTACCAATTGCGGTTCAACAATTACTGACATATAACCTCCACAAGGAATGCCCATCCCCATTTCATCACTATCAAGATCAATTTCAACCGTTCTTGGCACTCCATCTATTAAAGTTTCTTTTGCTGTAGCAGCAACACGATTTTCAATACACCCCCCACCAATATATCCAGTAATTCGGTGCCCTTCTATATCAAATAAAGCCTTGTCACCCACCTTTCCTGATGACGAACCTGTAATACTAAAAACTGTTGCTAGTGCGTAAGGAATTTCATCATTTTCCAAGATGGACATTTTCTGTATCAGTTCTTTATGTTTAGACATTTTAAGACTTTCTACTTTTGATTAAAAAATAATCATCTTGCGTATCACAATCAAGGACGACCTCATCTGATTCAATAGGGATCCCAATTGCATCACTAGGGTATCTACGCAATACTTTTTTACAACCACGATCCCCATCACCATTTAGAATCTCATTAAAATATTTTTTGGGGAAAATTACCGGATTACCTTGACGTTCTTCATGTATAGGATATATAATATTTCTTCCATGATAATAATCAAATTTTTCAATTAATAGTCTCAAAGTGCTTGATTTAATAAGAGGCATATCTCCTAGCAGTATCATACTGCCATCTATATCTTTAGGTAGGGACGAAATACCAATATTGACTGAGGACGCCATACCCTTTTCCCAATGAATATTACGAACGATACTTATAATTTCAATAGGTAATTCCTTCTCAACCTTTTTATGCTCAAATCCAGTTACCACTATTATAGGTGATAAATTTGTCCTAAGCACAGTTCTACACACATGACTAATTATTGATCGATCATTATATTCCAACAATAATTTATTTTTACCGACCATTCGCTTTGACGCACCTGCAGCGAGTATAACAATAGAAACTTTCATGCTATTAGCTTTGGGAATCTTCTTTTATCAAGCTGGGAAAGAACTATAACAAGGTCTATCAAACTATTAAGATTATGGATCGGAAGAAAATCATCCACATTGGACAATATGGCCTGTACTCCCTGCGTCAAGGGTTTGAAATTTTCATAGCCAAGGTTTGGATTGAGCCAAATCAAACGATGGCAGCTACGATGAAGTCTATCGGTTTCTTTTTGTAACAAATTAATATTTCCTGTATCCCAACCATCACTAACAAAAAGGACAACCGAGCCTCCACCTAGAACCCTCCTAGCCCATTTTCGATTAAATTCATCCAGTGTCTCCCCAATCTTTGTTCCACCAGACCAATCTTTTACACTATTATTTATCAATTCTAAAGCATCATTTGCATATTTTTTTCTTAAATAATGAGTGATACGATTTAGTCTTGTACCAAATGTAAATGCTTCTATTTTCTTATGGTTAGTGTATAGTGTATAAATAAAATGGAGTAAAACCCTTGTATAACTTCCCATTGACCCACTTATATCGATAAGCATTACAAGCGGACGTGGTTTAACTTTTTTCTGTTTCCAATGTAATTCAATAAAATCCTGCGTAGGAAAAATATTCTTTCGAATTGTCTCTCTAATATTTAGATGAATTGTTTTCCGTCCTGGTTCTAAACGGCGTAATCTCTTTTCACCCAGTCTCCATTCCCATTTCGCAATAAACTCCCGCGCAAGATCAAGTTCTTCATTTGTATACTCATCAAAACGCTTATTTCTTAAAATCTCATGTGAACTATATAAAAAAATATCATATGGTGTTTCGCTTTCTTTTTTCTTTTTTTGATATCCATCGTGATTTTGAGTATCATTAATTTTTTTATATATTAATCTCTGATCCTTTTCATTTTTTTTATTAAAATTTTCCTGAGTTATTCTTGATTCGTTTAGTTTTCGAAGAATGCTGGAAACATTTTGAATTCGATCAGGATTACGCCAGTAAAGGTCAAATAACTTATCAAAAAGAGGTGCAAATCTATAATCAGTAATAAAACAGGATTTCATAGACTGACGGAAATCATCCCGATTTATAATATCTATATAAGTACTTGATTCAATTGCATTCATGATCTCTCCAGTACCAACAGGATATCCTGCCTGGCGAAGAAAACGCCCGAATACAACTATCGCATCATGTAGTCTGGAAGTTATACCTTGTTGCAATGGTCTTAGATTAAGTGGAAATCAATTCTGCTTCAGCAAAAGCACGTTGTACAAGACCGTGAGTGGTTTCTCCATCCATCTTTTCAATATCATCCTGATATTTCAGAAGTGTACCCAAAGTGTCAGAAGTAACTTCTGTGGAAAGTTCAGTTGTTCCAAGTTTAATAAGTGCATTAGCCCAATCCAATGTCTCAGCAATCCCAGGTAATTTATAAAAATCTTTTTCACGAATTGCCTGAACAAAGGCTACTACCTGCCTACTCAAAGCTTCATTAATCTCGGGAATTTTCCGCTTTATAATCTCGAACTCCTGATTAGCAGAAGGATAATCTATCCAGTAGTATAGACAACGTCTCTTTAATGCATCATGAATTTCCCGTGTGCGGTTTGAAGTAATCACTACCAATGGTGGATTATCTGCTTTAATGGTCCCTATTTCAGGAATAGAAATCTGAAAATCTGATAGTATCTCTAATAAATATGCTTCAAATTCCTCATCCGCACGATCTAACTCATCAATAAGTAATACAGGTGGGATATCTCCTTTATGCTCGATTGCCTGAAAGAGTGGACGTTTGATTAAATAATCGTGGCCAAATATTTCTTGTGCCATTTTTTCATTATTCTTTTCTCCCCCAGCTTCCAACAAACGAATCTGAAGGATCTGTTTAGAATAATTCCATTCATATATTGCATTATGCACATCCAATCCTTCATAGCATTGCAAACGAATAAGTTTTGTACTTAACACATTAGCCAACACCTTAGCCACTTCTGTTTTACCTACTCCCGGCTCTCCTTCTAAAAATATTGGCATACCCATTTTTAAGGATAAATATAGAGATGTTGCTAAAGAACGTTGAGTAATGTAATGATGATCATCAAGAGTTTTCTGGATATCATCTACTGTATTGAATGAAGCTGGTGTTATATCTTTCATATTAATAGCTGATTGCTCTAAGGTTCTCGATATTTAGGAAATTTAAATTTGAATATATGAACTAGGCTCTTTTTCGAATTTATCTTTACAGCCTCCACAGCAAAAATAATATGTAGTATTTTTATATGATGAAAAATTATCTGCCGTTAAAGGATCAACATACATACCACATATGGGATCTTTTTCTTTATCAGATTGTTTATTATTTGTTTCAATAATAATTGATTCTCTTTTAGAAACAGCTCTACGTGACTGTACTAGCTCTGCCATAATAGAAATAGCTATTTCTTCAGGTGTTACTGCACCAATATCCAATCCGGCAGGAAATTTAATTGAAGAAATCTGATCAGATTTGAAACCTTGTTTTTTTAATCTTTCTAAAAGATTTTTGGTTTTCTTTTTACTTGCAATAAGAGATATATATTCAGGCTTAGAATTTATAGCAGCCTTTAATCCGTGCAAGTCACCATTTCCTTGCGTTGCAACCACAGCCATACACGGCCCATCTTCCACAATCGAAAACTTATTTATTTTTGTTATCTTCTGATCCAGATCAATTTCAGTTGTATCAGGAGAGAAAACAATCACATCAAAATCAAGAAAGAGTCCTAGTTTTGCAAGAGCTGATACTGTAGGCGTATTACCGTAAATAGCAAGTTTAGTCATCGGCAATACCGGTTCAATATGAAATTCAAGTGTACCTCCACTTTCACAAGTTAAAAATATTTCTTTCTTATAAGTCAAATCTCCATCTATACTTCTTTCCGGGCTAAGACGGATAACAGACGCCATACCTTCTTGAATACATTCTAATGCTTCTTCAATAACTGTATCCTTTGCACATCCACCTCCGATCCAGCCTTCCATTTTACCGTCAGAAGTAATTATTGCCTTTGCCATTGGTTTGGCTGAAGTAGGAGCAATTGTATCTATAATCGTTGCGATAGCAAATGGTTTTCCCTCTTTTTCCAGCTCAGATGCCCGTCTAATCCAGTTAAATTTCATATACTAGATTTTACTTTTTTATTTAAACCTACCAAAAAATCTACCAAAGACACCTTTTATAGCCGCCAATGCAACAGTAACTCCACTCAATGCATCTTC
>TARA_B100000686_G_scaffold7988_1_pt1 | contig 15460 bp, 11 predicted proteins | sample TARA_B100000686 | Tara Oceans TARA_B100000686 (sample SAMEA2622733) | marine metagenome | biome: marine biome (ENVO:00000447); feature: marine epipelagic mixed layer (ENVO:xxxxxxxxx); material: "saline water (ENVO:00002010), including plankton (ENVO:xxxxxxxx)" | depth 150 m
GCTTTGGCAGATGGAATGGTACCGACGACGTGGAACAGGGCGTTGGTCGGAGGTTGTAGGTATCGACGGACTGGAAGCTGATCGTTTATTCCGAAGATTTCAGCTCGATGAGGCAGCTATCGCTGATGAGCTGGCACTGACTGATGAAACGCGTGAAATGTTCCAGCGATATTCTGACGGAGTGAACGCGTTCGTCGCAGAAAACGAACTGGCGCCTGAATATGGCCTGACTGGAACCTTTTGGGAGCCGTGGGAAAACTGGCACTCTATTCTCGTTTTCAAAGTCCGACATGTCATTATGGGCAAGCAGCTGACAAAAATTGCTCGTCTCAATCTGTTGCATAAAGTTGGAGTTGAGACGATGGCCATGCTCGATGGTGAGCCACCGGGAGGTGCGGTCATTTTGCCACCAGCTGGAGTCACGAAGCAGACTGTGAAATTAGGTCAACCAGAACTTGAACGGTCTCTAGAGAATTTGGGGACACTTGCTATTGAGGATGGCGGTTCAAATTCGTGGGCTCTCCACGGCTCGCGAACCTCCACCGGTAAGCCCATTATTTGTAACGATTCACATAGACCTCTTGATGTTCCTAACGTGTACTGGCAGTGCCACGTGATATGCCCGGAATTTAATGTTGCAGGAGCCGCTTTCCCGGGAGTTCCGGCATTTCCACATTTCGGTTTCAATGGTCAAGTCGCCTGGAATATCACTCATGGGAGTGCTGATTACACTGACGTATGGGTGGAAGAGTTTCGTGACGATTCCGGGACATTGGAATACAAGGATCAGGGTGAGTGGTGCGCTGCTGACGTACGAAATGTAGCAATCGCGGTGAAAGATCACGCGGATGTTCCGATGGAGATTGTATCGACGCAGCGCGGGGCAATAATGCACGGCGACCCCCGAGCAGGCGCTGGTATTTCGATGCGATATACAGCGACTGACAGAGTCAATAATCAGTGGGAATCTCTGCGCCCGATGCTTATGGCAGAGACAGTGTTGGAGTTGAATGACACCCAAGATATATGGGAAGAACCAGTAAACAATCTTGTTTCGGCCGATACGAGTGATAACATTTCATATTTGTACCGAGGGAGAATTCCTGTTCGCGCCGATGTATCGGGAAGGGTATATCCGGGATTTGGTGCCGATGGGATAGGAGATTGGGTTGGTGATGTCCCGCCAGATGAGCTTCCTCAGTCAATCAATCCTCCAGAGGGATTTATTGCGACTTCTAATCAAAGCCCTTGGGACAAATCAGAACCCTTTTTATCTCATGAGTTCTCGGTTCCATCACGAGCTGAACGGCTTGCCGAGCTGCTCGGCGATGACCAGATTTGGGACCCACAAGATGTTGTAAGGTTACAGGGTGATGTTACCTCTGTACCTGCTCGTCGTTGGGCAGAATATATTGCTGCACTACCACAAACTGAGGGTGCTGCAGAGCAAGCCAGAATGCTACTAGCTGGCTGGGACGGAGAACTCACTAGCACTACTCCTCAGGGACTGCTCTACACGTGCCTTCGAGACACATTAATTGAACAAATTTATCGACCCGTGCTCGGTGATGATGCTTGGGCCTGGATTCAATTGCCTGTAAATGCCTCAGCCAAGGGAATTATCTCAAGATGGTTCTACGGCTTGGGTCAGACAATAGAGGACATCAACGCATCTCAAACACCAGATGGCAGGCCGATGGGCGATATCTTAGTGTCCTCACTTGAAATCGCGTGGGCCTCAGCGGTACGTATCGGCGGTCCAGATTCAAACCTCTGGGACTGGGGTAAGTTTCATCGAACCAATGCAACACATACACTTGCGCCCTTGTTGGGTGAAAGATTGAATCCCCCGGATGCCGGGATGGGAGGCGATGGTGACACAGTTCAGGTTTCGAGCGTTGGCTCGGGCGAAACGGGAATAGGCTCAGTGTTTCCGGTGGGCGCTTTATCAGTATATCGACAGGTCGTGGATTTCGACGACCCGAATGAAGGATGGTGGATCATTCCGGGTGGAGCGTCGGGAAATTCTGAATCCCCACACTACTCTGATCAATTGGAACTTTGGGAGACACATCAGTTGATACCGATGTTATTCCAGCTTGGTCGTGCGAGAGACGAAGCTGCATCAACTGAGATAATCCAACGATAGGAGGAATCGCTCATGGCACTGGTACTGGGTGTTACTGGATCGATAGCAACTGGCAAGTCGTATCTTTGCCAATACTTAGTTGAGAACTATGGAGCTATTCATGCCGATGCAGATAAGGTCGTACATCGGATGTATGACCCAGGGAAGCCGGGCTTTGACAGGATAGTCACGGAGTTTGGGGATTCGGTTGTTGGTGACGACGGATATATTGATCGGAAAATCCTTGGTAGTAAAGTGTTCGGAGACCAAGAGCGTATGAATGCTCTGACAAAAGCTATAGGTGATATAGCTGCGGAAATGAAGAGTATTATTGATGAATGGCGAGAGACTTGTACCACCGAAGCGATTGCGATTCTTGAGGCAGTCAACCTAATCGAGGCTGGATATTCGAAGTGGTGTGATGCCACGTGGCTTGTCGCGGCGGAAGATGATGTGGCGCTGCCAAGATTGATGGAACGTAACGGGTTCAGTGAAGAGGAAGCCAAGCAGCGACTTGCATCCCAAAGAAACTGGAAAGATCGTGCCCCCGCAAGTGACCTGATTTTTCATAATAATTCAGCAACTGCCAATTTCACCAGCAATATCGATGAGAAAATTTCGGAGACTGGTGAGTTGCTCAAGGCGAACTGTCTCCCAGTTTCTCGATGGTTTGCGTGGCACGATCAACAGCAATGATGATCGATGGCAGATACTGCAGGCAAGACAGTTTCAGGATAGACTGGCAGTCTATAAGACTGCGGAAGTAGCTCAGTGGTAGAGCGCCTCCTTGCCAAGGAGGAGGTCGCGGGTTCGACCCCCGTCTTCCGCTCCATTTCACATTCGTTATCGCTTTTTTGTTACTTTTTTGTAACTATCAGTAACAGGAGTATGACTTGAGTCGGATTCGATTTCCTTCAATAATTTTGGCTATCTTTATAGTTTTTACGGTCGCTATTGTTTCGAACTTATTTTTCCGTGCTCCTATCAATGAATCTAGAGATGATGGTGAATTTAAGGAGGAATTGGCTGCAAATCCGACTGCGATTGCATCCCCATCTATTGTTCAAGAAGAGGTCTACATCGTTGCGATGTGTAGAGGCGGTCGCGGTCTGGTAATTCACGATGACTGTAAGCAGCAATTCAATACTGATCGCATGCGAGTTAATCCAGGAGAGGCTGTCGCAATAGTTCTTTCAAAGACTGGGCCAGACGCTGGATTTGAATTCAGTTTCGACGGAACAGGTGTTGCCGTGCCGTGGGATCAGGTTGCTAAAGCAATATCTGAGTTTGAGCTTGGGTCAACACACACGATACAGGTACGGGAATTGGATGGCACTTGGTCGAGTACTTTTTCATTTGGAGTGGATCTACTAATCCCCCTTCGCCCCACGGTGGATTCAGTGTGTGCGAACGAACGATGTTCACCGGACGTGTCTCTGGTAAGACCTGTCAACCCCATCGCCGATCAATTATTCCCTTTGGTCGAGCATATTTCCGGTGCAGCACAAACTGGTCAAATATTTGGATGGTTCGAGCAGGAATACCTTTGGGCAGAATTAATGCTTAATGGTAATGCGATTTCCCTAGGATGCCTGAATTGTGCTTTAGCTGAGTCACATGGTGTCTTATACCCAGATCGCGTTGAATTTGCGGATACTGGCTATTTCTATAATTGGGATCTGAAATCACTTAGGTTAGGTGACAATATTCTACAGGCACGGCTAAGAAACATTTTGTATGTAGGGGAATGGTCTGAGCCATTTATCTTTCAGGTGGAAATGGACTAGATTATTTATTGCCAGACAGGAATCTGCAAGCGGGACCTAGAATATTTGCAATGAAATTAAATCTCAGAAAAATCAGTGTCACCTTGCGCTATTTTCTCATGGGCCTGGTGATAGGTTTGGTCGACCTGGTACCCGGCGTGAGCGGAGGTACTTTGGCCTTCACCTTTGGAATCTGGGAAAATCTTTTGAATTCGATCGGGCAAATACTATCGTCGCTAAAGATGGCCGGTAAGTTAAAGTTCCGTTTTGCCTTTGCTCAGCTCCGCGATATTGATTGGCAGTTAGTCATGCCCGTTGGCATCGGCGTACTGTCGTCACTTCTCCTGGGTGCTTCAATAATTGCTGAACTGCTTGAAACTCGGCCTGAGGAACTGCGGGGGTTGTTTTTTGGTCTCGTTATAGCATCAATATATTTTTCGATGCGAACAATTGAATCTCTGAATTGGAGGGGCCTCCTTTTTCTGGTTTGCGGCACGAGTATTAGTTTTTTTGTGGCTGGCCTACCGGGGGCATCTATTGAGGACCCCTCATTGCTAATCGTGTTTGTTGTAGCATCTATAAGTATTTCGGCGACGATACTCCCTGGTGTGAGTGGTTCATTTATCCTCTTGATTTTCGGCCTATACGAAACATTCATCGAGGCTGTACGGGATAGAGATTTCGTAATGTGGGGAGTATTTTGTGCGGGCGCGTGGGTAGGGACAGCTATGTTCACTTCAATAATCAGAACCCTGTTGAGGAGGTATAGGCAGATCGTGATCTTTGCTCTGACTGGACTGATGATTGGCGGTTCAAGAGTCCTGTGGCCTTGGCTAGGCACCGATCGAGAATTGTTGTTGCCTGATAGTTCCGACGGAGTTTCAGCTGTTCTCGCGAGCTTAGTGGTTGGTTTGCTTCTGGCTGTTGTTTTGTACAGAATTGTCAGGAAATGAGTTTACTCATGCAAGATGTTTTGGTACCGAAGGTGGGACTCGAACCCACACGAGATTTTACCTCGGCGGATTTTGAATCCGCTGCGTCTGCCAATTCCGCCACTTCGGCATACAGATATGCTAGCGTGATTTTCCTTGGGCCGACAGAGTGAACTGTGGGCGGTAATGCCTGTAAGGTTTAGGATGGATGACGTTGGCGGATGGTGTAGAGGTAGCACACGGGACTTTGAATCCCATAGCCCAGGTTCGATCCCTGGTCCGCCAGCCACCCATACTTTCCCACTTGCTTTGCGGATTTAAATAGGGGAGAATTGGAGTACGCTCCTCGATAGCTCAACGGTAGAGCAGCCGGCTGTTAACCGGCAGGTTCGTGGTTCGAATCCACGTCGGGGAGCCAATAAGCAAGAATTCAATATGGCCGTTAATATTTAAGCATTCGAGATGGCGCTTGTCTGAGTTGGCGGGGCCTGGGGGGGGCTTGATGTCAAATATTCCGGAAGATCTTAATCAGGTTGATGAGAGATGGTTGACTGAGGTGCTGATAGAGTCACACACGATTCCTCATGACAATAGAGTTGTTTCCATTACTAAAGATACTCATGGCGCAGGTCTGGGGTATCTCAGTGAAATCGAACGAATCAATGTGAAATATGAATTTGGTGAAGGTAACTATCCACAACAATTAATAGCGAAATTTCCGACTCCGTCTCCGAAGTCCAGAGCATTGGCAACTCTATTTGATAGTTATCAGCGGGAGGTGCTTTTTTATAGAGATTATGCACCAGCTCTTGATATTGGAACTCCTCGGTGTTACTGGGCAGATATCGAGGATGAGCCCGCGATATCAAGGTTTGTGAATAAGATCCTTGGACTACTGCCTGACGCTGTGGTCGTAAGGCTACTGGATAAATTGCTTGAGAGTGCTGGACAGAACCAGCGTCGATCAGGACTACTTCTTGAAGACCTCTCCAGTGCTCGGGTAGGTGATCAAGTTGCAGGCTGTGACCTTACAGATGCGAGGGCAGCGCTGCGATCTATTGCTAAATTCCACGCCACTTTTTGGAGACAGAGCTTCGAGCATGTTGACTGGATTCACAGTGGTTCGAACCAAAGTAAAGTTCAACATGGTCTATTCATGAAAGCTCTGCCAGCATACAAGGAATTATTTGTTGATCTGATTGATGAAACAGTGAGCGCGCAACTTGATTGGTTGATCGAGCACGGGGTTGAGGTGTTAGAAAAATGCAATCGGAATACGACACTAATTCATGGTGATTTCCGTCTTGATAATATCTTTTTTCAGGACGACGGTTCAGACCCAATTCTGATTGATTTTCAGACGGTCAACGTCTATACACCAATGACCGACATAGCTTATTTCCTTCTTCCAAATCTTGACGATGACGTCCAAGAATCACAGATGGAATTGGTTGCATATTACTGGAATGAACTGATGGAGAACGGGGTATCAGACTATTCGTGGGAGGATTGTCTAGCGGATTATGAGCTCGCACAATGGTGGTTGATCCATCGAGGAGTGATATTGATCGGCCTTGTTGATTTTTCTCATCCTAGGGGGGGATTACTCATCGAAACCGCGGTCCGGAGAGGATTGAAAGGTGGATTAGCGAGCTTACCTTTACCATGGTGACTGGAGAAAACGCCTTGGTCTTATAGACCTCGGGTATATTTGGAGGTGCTCGGAGTGGCTGAAGAGTTGATTCTCAGTGTTGAAAACGATCTACAACTTCGTCGTCCGATTTTGATTTGTGGATGGAGTGGTTGGAATGACGCTGGCATGGCAGCATCTGACTCGGTGGCTTTCATGCGGACCCGCCTCAAATTTCAAAAAATAGCAGAGATAGATCCCGATTCCTTTTATGATTTTACGCAGGTGAGACCCACCGTTCACCTGTCAAACGGTGAACGTATTTTAAAATGGCCGTCTAATGAGATTTCGGGTCAGAGATTTGAAAATGGTCAGCACGATTTGATGTTGCTGCATGGTATTGAGCCGCATCTAGCATGGCAAACGTACGTCGATAGTATATTGACGATATGTCGTGATTACGAGGTATCTGGAGTAGTACTGCTCGGTGCACTGCTATCTGATGTCAGTCATCGAGCAGAGAGCACTGTAAATGGATCTAGTACAGATGGTGATCTCGCGACGCTATTAGAGATAGAACCTCGTACTCGGGGCAGTTATGAGGGCCCTACAGGCATTGTAGGAGTGATGTCCGAGGCCTTGCGGGATGCTGGTATACCGTCGGCATCCCTTTGGGCCAACGCGCCATACTACCTAGGCTCCGGCAAAAATCCTCGTTGTCAATTGGCTCTGCTTAAACGAATCAATAGTACTTTTGGACTGGAGATGTCTCTGCATGATATGGAAAGTAGGATTACCCGTTGGGAGGCTAGAATCGAAGGCGAGCTGAACAAAGATCCTGATTTGGCGGCGCTGGCAGATAAGATAGAGAACCCAGAATCGGATGCTTCGGATGAATCAGACGTCCTGCCAGATAGCGACGAAATCGTCGACGAGATTGAAAACTTTTTCCGTGAGCAGCAGGACGAAGATTCGGCCTAGTCAGATGGCTGACTTGCGCTCGTGCTTATAAATATATAATCTAACTGATAACAAAGTTCAGGTCTTTAATCTGGTCCCGAGAGGCTAGGAAGGCAAAGTATGCTAGATAGCCACAAGTTTGGTCATAGTGCTGCGGCACAAAATTCGAGGAATACGTCCCCAGTTTGGGGATTTTTTTTTATCACTTTGAGTCCCAAGATGACTGAATTCGGGAGTTTTTAATGAATTCCGGAATGGCGGTGGTGTTAGATAACGTAGCAGTAGATCGGACGGTTCGCAGACTAGCGCACGAGATAGTCGAGTTCCATAATGGCGTTTCGGACGTTGTGCTAGTCGGGATACAGAAAGGCGGAGCTCTTTTAACGAAGCAATTAATTCGTGAGATTTCGAACATTGAGGATACTCCCGTCAAATGGGGTACATTGGATATCACATTGCATCGAGATGATTTAGGGCTCACCGGGCTTCCCTCAGCCCCATCAGGATCAGAGCTGCCTGATATCGACAACCGTATCGTGGTGCTCGTGGATGACGTTCTGTTCACAGGCCGGAGCGTGCGTGCCGCGCTGGACGCAATTAATTATCTTGGACGCCCCAAGGCTGTCCGATTGGCAGTACTTGTGGATCGAGGTCACCGTGAACTCCCGATCCGAGCAGATATAGTGGGGAAAAATATCCCTACCGCTATGGGAGATGAGATTCAAATTTCGGAACTGGACCAACGGATTGATAGCGTCCTTTTAAGACGAGGTGAGAATCAATGATGACCAACGAGAGAGAATATTCCTCTGATCTTGAGGGTACTAGTTTTTCAAATGAACAGTCTGACCTAGTGTGGGACCACGAAGACGTGCTTGATTTGGATGATTTCACAGTGCAAGAAATAGAAACAGTCATTGCTCTTGCTGAGCAAATGAGAGAGGTGTTGGATCGTCGAATTGCTCGTGCACCGGCTTTGCGAGGATTTACAGTCATAAATTTGTTTTTTGAACCGTCCACGAGAACTCGCGCGTCGTTTGAACTTGCTGGAAAGGTACTTGGCGCAGACGTAATCAGTGTGAGCGCAGACAACTCTTCCGTAGTTAAAGGTGAGTCATTAATAGACACAGTTAAGACATTGAGTGCTATGAGAGCTGATGCGATCGTGATGCGCCATTCGATGTCAGGTGCACCGTACTTAGCTTCAACTTATACCGATGCAGCGATAATAAATGCTGGTGACGGTTCTCATGCACATCCCACTCAGGCCCTTCTTGATATATACACGTTGAAACAGCGTCTTGGTAGTCTCCGCGGCAAAAAAATTGTCATGGTTGGTGACATATCACATTCTCGAGTGGCACGTTCCGGGATATGGGGTTTTTCTGCAATGGGTGCTGAAGTTGTCCTCTGTGGCCCTCCGACATTACTTCCTGCAGGATTGAACGACAATGTCCATGTGTCCAGGAAATCAAGTAATTTACCGTCAGTTCAGGTGGAAACTGATATTGACGTCGCGCTTGATAATGCTGACGTGGTCATGGCCTTACGATTGCAAAAAGAGCGCCAACAAGGCGGTCTTTTACCGTCATTGCGAGAGTATTCAAAGCTCTATCAGGTTACACAGGAACGTCTAAGTAGAGCCAAACAGAGTCATGTTCTCATGCACCCAGGACCAAAAAATGAAGGCATAGAGATCGCAGGTAATGTGGCCTCTGGAAGTAATTCGACTATAGAGGAGCAAGTTACAAATGGAGTAGCGGTCCGTATGGCGTTGTTATACCTATTGGCTGGTAAAGGACAGGTAGGTGCCAATTGACAACCTTGGCGATTCATAATGCTCGGGTAATCGATCCGAAGTTAGGCTTGGATGGCGTAATGGACATCGTTGTAGTCGACGGGCGGATAGGCAGAATAGGTCCAAATGAGGCTGAAATGGTGATCGATGCCGAGCGAATCGATGCCAGCGGGCTAACCGTCACACCTGGCTTCGTAGACCTTCATTGCCATCTTCGGGAACCAGGTTTTGAGCATAAAGAGACTATTGCTACTGGCACATTAGCAGCAGCTAAAGGGGGATTCACGACTGTCTGTGCTATGCCCAATACTGAACCACCACTTGATTCGCAGGCGACAGCGGAAAGCGTTCTACATCAAATTGAGCAATCCGCGCAGATAAGAGTTCTTCCAATTGGCTGTGTCACACTGGGCCGAGCCGGCACTGAGCTGGCCCCGGCCGCTGAGCTTGTAGAATCAGGTGTTGTTGCGATATCCGATGACGGTGATGCAGTAGCAAATACAGCTCTTATGCAAGCAGCCTTGTCATACAGTTCCCTATTCGCTCTTCCAGTTGTGCAGCACGCAGAGGATCCTGCACTGGTAGCCAACGGGCAGATCCATGAGGGATGGATATCTACAAGACTGGGTTTACGAGGTAGACCTTCGTCTGCGGAGGAAATATTGGTGGCTAGGGACATAGCACTAGCAGAAGTCACAGGTGGCCACCTTCATTTGGCTCATATATCTACTTCAGGTTCGGTTTCACTTATTGCGGCAGCCAAGGCTCGGGGCATTCATGTAACTGCTGAGGTTACCCCTCACCATCTCACATTGACTCACGAAATAGTTGCATTCGACGGACAATCTTCGGCGATTCGGTACGACACGTCGGCAAAGGTGAATCCGCCGTTGCGTGAACCTCGAGATCTAGAGATATTAACCGAAGCTCTTGCGCAAGGAATCGTAGATGCTATTGCCACTGATCATGCTCCGCACTCAAAATCTGACAAAGAAATTGAATTTGATCTGGCGGCTCCGGGTATTTCGATGCTTGAAACTGCATTTGGATTGGCCATGAAAAGAGTGCATGATGGTTCCTTGAATTTGCCCACCTTGATCAAAACTCTCACCAGTGGTCCAGTAGACTCTTGGTCTCTGGAAAACCGCACGAATACACCTGGGTTGGGGACTCTTTCACCTGGGTCGCCCGCAGATATAGCGATTATTGACCCTGATTTATTGTGGAAAGTCGATACACAGGAATTTCTGTCGAAAGGAAAGAACACTCCGGTAGATGGATGGGAATTGAAAGGGAAAGTGCTCGCGACAATATTTACTGGTGAACCCGTCTTTGTAGACCCGGAGATGTCCTCCAGGCTGCGATTGAACTAGAAGGTGGTAGATAATTCATGACACAAGAAACAAGTAGCCGGAAAGCTGCTCATCTAGTACTCAGTGATGGTAGACATTTTTCTGGTCAGGCAATGGGCGCTGGCGCACGCGTAACTGGTGAGGTGGTATTTACGACTTCTATGACCGGGTACCAGGAAGCATTGACCGATCCCTCCTTCGCGGGGCAAATCCTTACAATGACTTTTCCCCTCCAGGGTAACTATGGTGTCACCTCTTATAACAATGAAAGCAATCGGATTCATGCTCGAGGATTTGTGGTGCGAGAATTGACAGAATTACCCAGTCACCGTAACTCGATTATGACTTTAGATGCATTTTTAGCGAATCAAAATATTCTTGCTCTCACGGGTGTAGACACGAGGTCATTAACTCGACATTTGCGTTCGTCTGGTGTTCTTATGGGGACTATCACGGTTGACGAAACTGTAGAGGAAGCACTGCGTCGACTCCGAGCGGAGCCTAACTACGAGACAGGAAACTACGTTGAGGAAGTAACTACTGCTTCCATCCACCAATATGCTGATTCGGATAAACTCTCTGAGTCTGGAGGAATCATTTCAAGTGATTCACCACATATTGTCCTTGTTGATCTTGGCGTGAAGAATAACATCATGAGACTTCTGGAGACACGTGGTTGCAGGATCACCGTGGTTCCGCACAACACTGATGCTGCTGGAATTGCAAATCTGACACCGGACGGTATCCTACTGTCGCCGGGCCCCGGGGACCCTGAATTATTGGAAGATGTCACTGAGACTGTAAGGAGCCTCGTAGGGAGTGCTCCGATATTAGGCATATGTTTGGGACATCAGGTGGTGGCTAAAGCATTTGGCGCCACAACATATAAAATGAAGTTTGGTCATAGAGGGGCTAACCATCCGGTCATTGACACGGTTACTGGTCAGGTATACATAACTTCTCAGAACCATGGATTTGCCGTGGACGCCACGGGACTCTCTTCAGATATGCAGGTTACTCAAGTTCACCTAAACGACGATTCTGTTGAGGCAATGGAGCATCGAACTGAACCAGTATTCACTCTGCAGTATCATTCAGAAGCCTCACCTGGTCCGAATGACACAGAATATATTTTCGATAAATTCCTGACACTTGTCAAAGAAGGGATATGATTATTTCACAGTCTTCTGATCCTGAATCGATACACCGTGACTACGAGAAGAAAAGAAATGCAGATTGGGATTCCGCATTTTTGAATAACTCTGAAGTGCTACCCAATTATTGGGAGTACTGGGAGTCATTTTCCAATGGATGGCGAGTCCCTATCCAATTTCTTCAACCAATTGGACATGATTCCCCGAGGAGTTTTGACAAACTCGAGGCGCTTCTGAGTAGGCTCGACAAATCGGTTGAGGTAGATGTCCCGCCTACTGATTGGATGCATATCACTTGGGTGCATGTAGGTTTTCTGATGGCTGCAGATATCATGTGGTCACAGGTGGAGACCTTTTATGTGAACTCAAGCCCGAGGCTTCGTCGGGTAGAACCCTTCGACATTTCACTATCAGGTGTGTCGGTGGATTCTGAGGGATGTATCTATGTAGGAGTTTCCGATGATGGCCTATTTAGAGAGGCACGGAAACAAGCGAGAAATGGGGTCCCTAAAGTGTATGAAGTTCTTAGAGATTCTACAGATTTTATGACAGGTCAAGATTTGTTTGTCCCTCGGATGGTGATTGGTCACTTAAATGGTCAGGGCACACGCGAGGCTTTATTTGAGAACTTGTCACCGTGGAAAGAGACTGTCTTTGGAGAGGTATCTCTAACACATTTACAGATTGGCAGGGTTCCAATTATGCCTCATGACCATTACGCGTCATTGGATATTGTGGCACAAATAGAAATGCGAGGCAAAAAATATAGAGAGGGATATCACAACTAATTATGACTAGTAATGTTTTGGCGGTCGGGTAGCATATGGACGAAAAAAAACCTGAATCAGTTTTAATAATTGGGAACGGGCCAATAGTCATTGGACAGGCGGCTGAGTTCGATTATGCCGGGACGCAAGCCTGTAAAGCGATGCGCGAAGAAGGTGTCAGGTCGATTCTGGTGAACTCTAACCCAGCGACAATTATGACCGATGATGGGGTGGCTGATGTTACATACATTGAACCATTGACCGTCGAAGTTCTCAACAGAATTATTGAAAAAGAACGACCTGAGGCTTTATTGCCTACTCTTGGTGGTCAGACTGGGCTCAATTTAGGTATGGAGCTTGCTAAGCAGGGTATTCTTGAAAAATATAATGTTCGAATGCTGGGTTCGACTGTTGATACCATCCACCGAGCCGAAGATAGAGAAGCCTTTCGGTCTCTATTGGATGAACTTGGCGAACCGTATCCCACATCAGTGATAGTTGAAAGCTGGGAAGCAGGGCTTGCCGCGTTAGACGAGATAGGATTGCCTGCAGTGATTAGACCCGCATATACATTAGGTGGAAGTGGCGGTGGTATTGCGACCTCACATAAGGAATATGAGGAGATAATAAAATCTGGGTTGGAAGCATCTCCAATCGATCAGGTTCTTGTCGAAAAAAGTCTCCTCGGCTGGAAGGAGCTTGAATACGAAGTCATGCGGGACGGTAATGATACGTGCATAACTATATGTAATATGGAGAATTTAGATCCCATGGGAGTGCACACAGGAGATTCTATAGTTGTGGCTCCTTCGCAGACACTGACTGATAAGGAGTATCAAATGTTGCGGAACAGTGCTCTGAAGATAATCAGAGCACTTGGAATCAATGGCGGCTGTAATGTGCAATTCGCTCTTGCGCCCCGATTTGACGATTCTTCTGAAGATACTGACCAAGATCAATCTCATCCGGAGTATCACGTGATCGAGGTTAACCCGCGTGTATCACGATCCTCAGCCCTAGCGTCCAAGGCAACAGGTTATCCAATTGCCAGGGTGGCGGCAAAACTGGCAATTGGAAAGAAACTACACGAAATTGAAAATGCAGTGACTCGAAGAACGACGGCGGCTTTCGAGCCTGCATTGGATTACACGGTGGTGAAGATTCCCCGATGGCCATTCGATAAATTTTCGACAGGTGACAGAATTCTCGGAACTCAGATGAAGGCAACTGGAGAAGTGATGTCCATTGCCCGCACATTCGAAGAAGCTCTGCAGAAGGCAGTGAGGTCTCTCGAAGTCGGGGATAGATCTATACTCTGGGAACGTCCCGAGTGGGTTGAAGAACCGTATTTAGAAGCGACCGATGAGCGCATATGGTCTTTAATTTCCGCTCTTCGTCATCATAAGAATCCCCGTGAATTAGCGGATTTGACTGGGGTCGACATGTGGTTTTTGGAACGCTTGGAACGGATAATTGACATGGAGAAAGTTCTCCTTGCGAGTAACCTCTCACCGAATCTGTTGCGTAGTGCGAAGCGCCTAGGTTTTGCTGATAGAGATATAGCGACCCTCTCAGATAAACTCCCAGAGCAGGTGAGAGCCTTACGCAGTGATTGGAACGTCAAGCCTGTGTACAAGATGGTCGACACCTGTGCGGCTGAATTTGACGCGGTAACCCCATATTTTTATTCAACCTATGAGGAAGAGAACGAGGCTATTCCGGTCTACGAAGATCGGATGTTGGTCCTCGGTTCTGGACCAATTCGTATAGGTCAGGGGATAGAATTTGACTATTGCTCAGTTAAGGCAGCTCAGGCTTTACGTGAAGCAGGGGTTTCGGCAATTATGGCTAATTCCAATCCAGAAACGGTTTCGACAGATTTTGACACCTCAAATCGACTCTACTTTGAGCCACTCGATGAAGAAGCCGTTAGAGATTTGTTGGAAAATGAGGCCGGTGATGATCGAGCCCCACCGTCAATTGTGCAATTTGGTGGCCAAACGGCAATCAGCATTGCAGATCCTTTACAGCGGGCAGCATTACCGATTGCAGGTTCCTCAGCAGCTACGATTGACACGGCTGAAGATAGGGGACAATTTGGGGCAATGCTTGAGCGTCTGAGTATTCCGCAACCTCCGGGAGCCATAGTCACAGATCTTGAAGATGCCCTGCAAGCTGGGGATGCTATTGGCTATCCGGTTCTAGTTCGACCATCCTATGTGTTAGGTGGGCGTGCGATGGAGATAGTCCAAAACGCCAACGAGATGGTCACTTTTTTTGCCGAAGCACAGAAGGCTGTGTCTGATACTGAAAACAACAATGTGTTGATCGATAAATTCATCGAAGGTCCGGAAGTGGAAGTTGACGCCGTCTGTGACGGAGAGTATGTGCTGATTCCAGGGATTATGGAACATGTTGAACGTGCCGGCGTACATTCGGGTGATTCAGTTGCTGTATATCCGCCACAAAGTCTAGAAACCGATCAAATTGATGCGATTGTTGATTACACCACCCGCATGGCTTTGAGCCTCGATGTAAAGGGACTTATGAATGTACAATTTGTAATTTCTCGTGAAGCTGATCCTAGTGGTCCTGGCGTTTTTATCATCGAAGTTAACCCACGCTCATCGAGGACAGTACCGTTTATATCGAAAGTCACAGGTGTTCCCCTTGTGAATATAGCCGTCAATATTATGCTCGGCAGATCGCTTTTAGAGCAGGGATATGATCCGGGACTATACCCAGCGCCGAATTTGGTAGCTGTGAAAGCTCCAGTATTTTCGATGAATAAATTAACCAATGTCGACACATTTCTGGGCCCTGAAATGAAATCTACTGGCGAGGTAATGGGAGTTGATAAGACTTATAGTTCGGCGATGGAGAAGGCTATGATCGCTTGTTCTATGGACATTGAACCTGGGACCCCATTTCTCTTGTCGATTTCAAATCAGACGAAATCAGAAGCTACTTCAC
>TARA_B100000686_G_scaffold352534_1_pt1 | contig 15438 bp, 17 predicted proteins | sample TARA_B100000686 | Tara Oceans TARA_B100000686 (sample SAMEA2622733) | marine metagenome | biome: marine biome (ENVO:00000447); feature: marine epipelagic mixed layer (ENVO:xxxxxxxxx); material: "saline water (ENVO:00002010), including plankton (ENVO:xxxxxxxx)" | depth 150 m
TATACAGTCAGGTTAAGTTTTCCGGAACTTAGCTCGTTTATATAACGAGCCATAGTATTTGCACCCGTACCAAGACCAGGAAAGTTTTTTGGCCAGGTTGTCACAACCCTCCATGAAAATTCTTGTTCAGGCTGAATACCAGAAATGCCTTCCTCAGATTGAGGCGTACATGCGGCTAGCGCTGCTCCACCTCCAAGCCCACTTATAAAGTCCCGTCGTTTCAACCTATTCACCCCTACATATAGTTATTTTTAATGAGAGAATCTGTTCTTAGTAAAGCTTAACTCGGTCTTCGGACACCATGAGTTTCTTATATTCCTCTGGCGTTATATTTAGGTCAGCATGAGTTATTACAGCCTCTGCAATACTTGCCGTATTAGAACTATCAGGCCAAGACTCATGCTCCCAGAGCCGTGATCTAACTATACATTTAGGGCAGTGCATAAAAGCCTCTTCGATTCGAACAACCATGGCAAAACGTGGGATCTGTCCATTTATGGACATACTCTTTCTTAAAGCTTCATCACGGACAATTCTTGCCTCACCGTTTACCCGTAATGTTTCACCCTTGCCTGGTACGAAAAAAATAATAGCCACACGAGGGTTTGAAATTAAATTTTCAAAGGTATCGGCTCTCCTATTTCCCGGCCGATCTGGAATTCCCAAATGTTTATCATCTAAAATCTTCACAAAGCCTTCAGGATCACCTTTTGGGGAAGCATCAAGTTCACCATTTGAGTTTGCCGAGGCAATGACAATAAAAGTAGACCTAGATATAAATTCTTTACAAACATCGTCCAGTTTAACAATAGATTTTTCAATAGCGCTCGAAGTGGCTGCTCCCATAGTCTCTCGCAAGTCCTCTACCGTACTTACAAACTCCCTACAGCCTGCAAAACTACCTTTACCACCATCCATTAACTTCTCCCTACTATCTCGACTAGGTACTGACCAACTGCATTACTATCACTCAGAAAATCTCCCTAAAGTAGAGCCATCTATAAATTCTGCTCCTACAAAAAGCCCTGCTTTTGCACCATCACGCATTGGATAAGCAATAATTTTTACGATATCACCTGGCTTAAAACTTGTAGGTCTCCAACCAGACCTAAACAAGCGATTTGGAACTCCCCCTTCAATACTCCATTCTTCAATAATGCCTTCCTCATCAGAAACAAAAACTTGAATCCAGATATGAGGACTAGTCCATTGAAACTCTTTGACAGTTCCAGTTAGCTCTACTGTCTGCTCACGATCAAACATATTTCCAGAGTGATGGGCATATGCTGCTGTAAAACCGAAAAGTATTAGGACTAAACCACACCAGCGTGAAACATAAAGACAACTAAATCTTTTTTTCAATTTCTTTCCACTCCAATATCTAAAATATTTCCTTCTGAATCCAACGTTAATGTTCGCCCTGTTTGATCAACAGGATTACGATTATTTTCAACACACGCCACATCAAACATGCGCGCACCATCCTCCAACCTTTCGTAACGTTTTGAAACCGCCCAAGGTGCAGTCATAGCCACGTTATCAGTTATTAGAATTTTCGCTTCTAGAGTATTCACATCAACCCTACGAATTTCTGTTTTTACAAAAGCGTCTTCACTCAACACCAAACCAGTTCGGTCTAATATCGCGTCACCCTCGCCCTTTAAGCCAATAGTCTCAACAATTAAAGTATCGCCGTCCCAATGACCAATAGATTCACCGCCATAAGTAGGCCAAATTTCGTCCCTTGGGGGATGACTCCGTCCATCTGTGTAGATCCGAGCGACACCCGGACCATCTTCGGTAAGAATCCATATCTGTTCGGGGCGTAAAATAAATTCTATTGCACCTGGAACGTTAAGCATTCTTGGGTAGCCAGGAGATGTACCACAAATTGATAGAGGGTCAGGAAACCGACCTATACGCACCTGTTCTATATTTGCAACATACTTTGCTTCCCATTCATCATTATAGGGGGGATATTCTCTTACCCCAGACCCACCTGCACGGCCATCTTGCGGTTGAACGGTTGCGTTATCAAATACAGTGGGTCCGATCATCTGCCATACCCCACTCCAATCAGGTAGTTCTTCAAAAGTTAATAAGGGTTGCGCCAAGCTAGCTTTGGCCAACAGGCACAGAAACAAGCCTTTACCACACCGCATAATAATCATTCGAATTAGTGAGCAACGCGCGTGCCAAATCCCAAATTTAAAATTAAGAAAAATCATAAAATAATATTTATATACATAAACTTAAATGCTTTTGTTAATTTTCTGCTTCAATAGTGCAATTATATTCTCCAACCTCTGCATCTGGATACCAAACCCAATGCTTAGAGAAACTCATGGAATTCAAAAGATTTACAGGATCACTGATAGTAATCAAATAATCTAGCCTATCCCCTCCCTCGGTTACAGTAAATCGTTCAATTGCTTCAGCAGCTGTACTTAAAGGTATCCCCTGACCATCAAGATGACCCCATCCCATAAGAGTAGTGTTTACAACAAGTGTATATTCATCTTCCCAAGAACCTATTGAATAGCCAAGAGTAGATGGTTCAGGCGATTCTGACCCTATTGGGTCCATATAAATAGTTCGACGAGTATCGTACTCCTCATTATGCCAAATGATATTTGACCCATCCCTGTAGAGCTCAAAGGGATAAGGAGCCTCCATAATCAAAGGCATCCCTTTAGGAATGCAGTTTTGAAGTGGGTTATCCCTTTCTCGAACATATGAATCTTGTGCCGCTAATGCCTCAGGAGTCAGGTTAGCCCGTCCCTCTGTCGTTTGACCAATATCACGCGGCATAAGCATTGGAATAGTGTCCGGTGTGCTCCAAATTCGGAAAACACCCAATTCGGGAGCTGTCGTTGACCCAATACTGCGACGACGACTTTCCGACATCTCGATTGTTTGATCTGTCCAAACGGGTTCTGCACCCCTTTCTAGTAGAACTTCCTGGCCACCTGCTGTTAAAAGATTAGTAAAGTAAAGGTCATGCTCTTCAAAACGAGATGGATGTCCAGCCACTCGGACTGTATCCCCTACCTGAACAAAGGTTGGATCAATCTGCCATCGCCGCATGTTACTAACAGCTGTCGTTGCCATCGACCAATTCTCAATAATTCCATTATCATCGGTTCGACGGACTGAAAGTTGCGAGTGTGGGTTTCTTATTAATACCTCGGTTACTTCACCCTCAACCTCTATTAACTCGGCCTGGTTATAACGAGCATTGACAGCATGATGAGCATTTGTAGTAATAAATACACCCAATAGACTTAACAAATAAATTAATCGCATGAACATAAATACCTGCCTTGAATAAAACCCACTTTGTATAAACTACATTCAAATATATTTAGAAATATCCTCTGAATTGGATAATAACCGCCTAAATTTAACAAATGCTTCTAGTGATGGTCCAATACATATCTTGACCTTGATCCCTATTGTGAACTACTTTCGGCATAGTTAGGGTATTTCTTTAATGAGTCTTATCGCTCTATGAGGTCAGTTAATGAATTTTAGTTATTTGTATAAGCCGCTGCCGTTATTCATAACCCTGACTTTAGGAGTGATAGTTAATCCTGCCACTGGACATCACGGTTTTTCTAACCATTTTGATCCTAATCAAGAAACTTCCATTGAGGGAACGGTGACACAATACGAGTTTAGAAATCCTCATGTTCTCATCCATATAGATGTCATCAACCTACAGGGAAATACAGAAAAATGGCTAATAGAAAGTGCTGCAGTAACCACTTTCTACAGAGAGGGCGGGCTGTCACAAGACTCATTAAAGCCTGGGGACCTTATAATTGTAAGAGGCCATCCATCACGACATGGGGCCCCAGAAATGCGATTAAACTGGATACGTTTCCCAAATGGTGATGAAATGCAACGAGGAAGTCCTGTACTAGAAGTACCATTTTTGTAGAACATCAAAAGCATTATTGTGAACAATAAATCAAAAATTAATCTTTTAGTATCTGTATGCTTTTCACCATTACTATTGAATATTGGAGATACTCAAGCTGAAGGAGATATAGAAGGAATATGGAGACCGCTGCGTGATATTAGCCAAATTCTACCTATCGATCCGCCATTCACTCCAACAGGACGGACTGCTCAAGACGAATTCGACATAGCAAATGATCCATACTTAAAGTGTATTGTATATATGCCTCGTGCAATGATTGCGTGGGCACCAACTAGCATAGAAATTATCCAATCTGAGGAACGTATCTGGATATTATTTGAGGCTTATCATCAAGTCCGCCGAATATTTCTTGATGGGCGAGATATTCCAGAAGCTGTTGGAGCTACTTGGATGGGGCATTCAAATGGGTATTGGGAAGGTGAAACCCTGATTGTCAAAACAAAGGCATTACGCGAAACAAGTTATTTCTGGGAAGGTCTACCCCTCAGCGAGTCTACTGAGATAGTTGAACGGTTTACTAGGCTTAGCGATGGGTCCTTAGAGATACATATGACAGTCACTGATCCTGTCAACTACAACGATTCCTGGGAAACGACTCACGTCTGGGGGTTATCGCCTGATGCTCATTTTTATGAGTATGAGTGTGACCGAGTACCAGATTGAAAAATAAACCAATATAGTAAAACCTAAGGGTGTCCTAAGCATGAAACATATTCTGAAACCACTGTCCAAAACCCTTCTAGGTATTATCTTTATTAATGGTTCTCTCTTGGCTCAAACTATTGAACATTCTGAGAATTGGCCAGACTGGGCATACGGACTTTTAGGTCCTTTGAATGAAGGGGACAGAGTAGCTCCCCCCTGCCCTTTAAACTCAAGACCTATTGAATGTGGATACGTAGGGCAACCTGTCCCGGACGATGGAATCAAACGAACTCTTCCAGGCACGGACTTAACATTCACTCGTAATGAAGCGTACTTTGGCTATGGTCCTGCTGACTGGTACCCAAACGACCACCCTGTTATGCCTGATGTAGTGGCCTACGGCAAGGAATCTGAGGGAGTACAGGCATGTGCACTTTGCCATTATCCGAATGGCCAAGGAAAAATGGAAAATGGTCATGTCTCAGGTTTACCAAAAGACTATATATTACAACAGCTTGAATCTTTCATAGATGGAAAAAGAAAAAGTGCGGATAGTCGTAAAGCCAATACAAATGTAATGGCTAGGATTGCCAGTCGTCTTAGTAACGAGGAAAAAATCGAAGTTGCAGAGTACTACTCATCAATGAGTTATCAGCCCATGGTCCAAGTAATCGAGTCAGAAACTGCACCTCAAGTGAGAGCAACCACAAACGGTCTAATGCTACCCATAGATAACGCTCCAGAAATACCTCTCGGACAACGCATAATTGAAATCCCTGATGATCCCGAAAAAACTGAAATGATGCGTGATCCAAGAGGTGGGTTTATTGCATATGTTCCAATAGGTAGCCTTGAAAAAGGTCAAGATCTAGTCAGAACAGGAAGTGGAAAAACCATTCAGTGTGGTATTTGCCATGGTCAGGATCATATGGGACTTGGCCTTATTCCTGGAATCGCAGGACGAACAGCTAGTTATATCATGAGACAGCTTTGGGATATCAAACAGGGCACGCGAGAAAGCCCTCTAATGGAACCAGTAGTAACTAACCTTACAGCTGACGATATGCTCTATATCTCAGCCTACATCGCTTCATTACCTCAATAATGCTATTTCTGTCATTTATGAGAGCTCATCAATCATAAAAAGCGAGTTTAGATTACTTCATTCTTTCTCTAATATATTTTTTATAAAAACAAATAGATTTTTATACGTGTTCATATTTTCTAAATTTTTTCTTCCAAAGCACATGCAGGAAATAGAACCAGAAACCATTAATTACCGGCTCTACTAAAGCATCAATAGTTGCTAACTGTAGTGATGCTCCAGTGATCAATACAGCGCACAATGCAGCAATAAAAATATGCCCGACTGTATACACCAATGAAAGAAATACGCTATCGTTTCGCAATAATTTTTTTAACCATTTCTTCATTAATTTAATAACCTTAGCTAACAGGAATTTGAATAGTCTGAGATAGCTTAAAACATAGTTAACCTATGCATCTTAAACCACATAAGCGCTTTGATATTAATAGGTTCTATGCCTAAAGTGTATTTTTTCTGCGACTAAAATCTTTCTAAAGTTTTTAATCTCGTCGTTGAGGCTTTAAAGCCAGCTCCCAGCTTGAATAGATAGGCACTCTTTTAGATAGAATTATTATTGCCGCTATAAACCCAGCTAAAAGTCCTGTGGCTGCAGCAATATCAATCCAACTATTGAATGGTGTATTGTCCGGTGAAAAAACTGGCACGACCATTAGATACTTTTGTAGCCAAATTCCCAGATTAATACAAAGAGCAAGAATCCCCATTGTTACCAGAGAGCGCTTGACGAAAGCGAATATAAAAGAAACAAAAGGTATAAAAAAGCAACCACCCATCATTGCCCAAAAATATGGCCCATAATGTCCATACATCTGCCGAAATAACCCATCAGTCTCCCGAGGAAGGTTTCCAAACCACATCACAAAAAATTGAGCCCAAAACATATAAAACCAGACGAGCGTAAATCCAGTTAATACCATACCAAGGCATCGAGTCTGATCAGGACCAAATGGCGAATTGGCACTTTTTCTTAGCAAAATTGGGAAAGCTATTAAAGCGGCTGTTCCAGCAAACATATTGCCAAACCAAAAAATAATTGGGAATACTGTGCTATGCCAATGCGGTATCAACATCATGGCATAATCCCAAGCAAAAAAAGTATTGCAGAGGACATAAGCAATAAGCACTACCGGAGAAAGAAGATAAAGCTCATCTTCCTTTTTGAGGTGTGCGGCAACATCCCCCTGAGTATCAGACTGATCTACTCTAATACCTTTCAGTACATAGTAAATACTCAAGCCATAAAAGAAACCTAGTGCTAATAAATGCCTGATCAGAAGGAAATCTATATTTAACCAAGGGCTGATATGTTCACCTGGCGGAGGATTTAACCAATAAAACAAGTCATCTGAAGCATAAAAATAGAGCAGCAAAAAACCAATAATGGCAAATGGCGCAAAGGCAAGAGTACTAATCTCTGCCAACCGGTAATAAGGCTTAGACCAATGGGCTCTAGTTAAGCGAGTGATAGCACAAAAAACTATACCAGCCTGGCTTATACCCATTAAAAACAAAAAAGTTACCGTAAACAAACCAACATCAGCTTGTTCACCATTAGTGAGTAGTGCAGCCAATCCTCCAACAAAAACTACGCCTAGTATAATGAGCAGCGCAATGGGATTCTTAGTAGAAGCCTGCACAGTTGCCTGATATTCATTCATTCTGAGCCAAACTCCGCTCTAAGGTAGTTAATAACATGCCAACGTTCCTCATGATTAAGCGCATCCCGATAATAGGGCATTGCACCTCGCCCACGAGTTAATGTAAAAAATATTGATCCATCGGCTTGGTCTTGCGTATAAGCGTCATTTAAATTTGCTGGGGCGACTGTAAACAAAAGACCTACAGCACCATCGCCTTCACCGGTTACTCCATGACAGGTTGAACAGTTAATCTCATAAAGGCGCTTGCCTAATACAATAGACTGCTCACTCATTGCTATTGGGTTATCCAATGAGGCAGCAGCATCCTTTGCCTCAGTCATGCCAACCACAGTAGTGGGTGCTGGGAGGGTTTCGCCACCTTCGACTGGTATAGAACCTGGTCCAGGAGGCGCCTGTGTTTCATGGGCTTTTTCTGTGGGCTGATCAACCATATCCTGATTCCAAGGAAATGCCCAACCAACTGTTGCCATAAAAGCAAGAATTAATATACCTATAATTTGCTGAGTGCGTGTCACTGCGCGCCCTCCACTTCCCTGATTTCTTCTGCACCTGAACTTTGTAGTATTTCCTGTGCTCGTTTTAATCGCTCTGTATCTTCGCAAGAAACTGTTACTGCAAATTTATCTACTGCCACTTCTGGAACATATACGCGATCTTTAAAGGCTGGCAAACGCGAACCCAGAATAAACCCACAAACAGTGGCCAGAATTCCACATAAAATCGTTAGCTCATAAGTAATAATCAAGAATGGTGGAATAGCTATGACTGGTCTACCCCCAGTTGCATGTACATACATAACAGCAGTTCCGGCAGCCAATGAAAATCCAGCTATACCACCGAAAAGAGCACCAAAAAAAGTGAACCTTTTAATTACAGATTTCTTCTTTCCCAAAACCTCATCTATACCATGAAGGGGAATAGGTGAAATCACTGTAGGAGAATCAAAACCTGCTCCCTTCAAGGCTCCAGCAGCCTCAATTGCAGTCGATGGGGCATCAAAAAGTCCCAATGCATTAGTTGACATTATGACACTCCACTATCTGCTTGAGGCTTGGACTTGGGCTGGGGCTCAGGCAATGTCTCTTTGACTTCATACAAAGAGATACTTGGAAAAATTTTCACAAAAATCAAAAAGAGCGTAGTAAACATTCCAAATGAACCAACCATGATTGCAATTTCAACGAGACTTGGAACATACATTCCCCACGCATCAGGCAAATATTGCCGAGGCAATGAGGTGGCGACAATAAGAAAACGCTCCGTATACATGCCTATATTGATAACTATGGATAAGATAAGCATTGGAACAAAAGAAGTTCTAAAACGCTTTGATATAAGCAATAGTGGTGCAAGCGCACAGAAAATAATCATCTCCCAGTAGAGTGGGCCATAAAACCCAAACAATCTGAATCCAAGCGCCTCATACTCCTCAGAACTTTCACTGTACCAACCAGTAAAAAGCTCAACCATGTTGATATATGTCCAGAGTAGAGACATGACAAGAAGCAACTTTCCAAGATTATCAAAATGCAGTTTTGTTATCAGATGCTCGAACTTCATGTACTTACGCAGCACAAACATCACGGTAACAATTCCTGCTGTTCCAGAATAGATAGCACCTACAACAAAATACGGAGCAAAGATTGTTTGGTGTAAGGCAGGAACAACCGATAGGGCAAAATCCCAAGACACAATACTATGTACGGAGACTGCAAGAGGAACAATAAGCACTGCAAGGAATGTATAAGCCCAATGCAGTCTATTCCATTCAGTATCAGTTCCTCGCCATCCTAAGGAGAGAAGTACATACATATGGTGCCGCCAACCACTCGTTCGATCTCTGACAGCAGCAAAATCAGGAATCGTCCCCATATATATAAAAATAATACTACCTGTCATATATGTGGTTATCGCCATAACATCAAACATAAGAGGAGATCGGAAATTGGGCCACATTTCCATTTGATTGGGATAGGGAACCGCCCAATGAACAAACCATGGCCTACCAACGTGCACCATAACCATCATCGCGGCAACCATAACTGAAAATAAAGTCATAGCTTCAGCGCTACGATACATAGCTTTTCTCCACTCACTATTAGTGAGATGAAGCACTGCAGAAAGTAGCGTGCCTGAATGACTTAAGCCAATCCAAAAAATAAAGCTGGCCAGATAGGTGCCCCAAACAGTTGGATGATTCATCCCAGCAGCACCAATTCCATATCTGAGCTGATAAAACCATGGCCCTACGAAGCATGCGAAGGTTACAAGAATAGAAATCGCAAGAGTAATGTAATAGTTACGACCAGTAACAACTAAGGAACGAACGACATCATCATTAATCTGAGCGAAGCTTATGTCTTGATTAGCCATTTACTTCAACCTTTTTCAGATAGACCACAGATGGGGCAGTATTTACTTCCTCAAGAACATGGTAAGCACGAGGATCATTCATTGTCTGATAAACTTCGCTTTGAGTATCGTTTCTATTCCCAAAGACCATGGCTTGTGAAGCACAAGTCTGTACGCAAGCTGGCTGAACCTCCCCATCCTGTACACGCCGTCTTCCATCATCTTTTGCAGCATCTTTTGCCTGCCGGATACGCTGTATACAAAAGGTACATTTTTCCATGACACCCTTTTCTCGCACTGAAACATCAGGGTTCAACTGCTGGTCCAATGGTGAAGGCCATTCATGATTGTAATAGTTAAAATATCGAACCTCGTACGGACAATAGACGGCACAAGAACGTGTGCCAACGCATCGATTGTAGACCTGGGCATTTAAGCCATCTTGATTATGATAAGTAGCACTCACCGGACATACTGTCTCGCAAGGGGCTGCGTCACAATGTTGGCATAGCATAGGAATAAAATTCAGCTTAGCGTTTGGAAACTCTCCCTCCCAATAACGCTCAATACGTATCCAATGCATCTCTCTACCACGGGCAAGCTCCTCTTCCCCCACCAAAGGAATATTATTTTCTGCCTGACAAGCAGTAACGCAAGCTCCACAACCTGTACAGCTGTCAAGGTCGATAGTCATTGTCCAGGCATAATCAAAATTCTCGTAATAACCAGGCCTACGATATTCCTGCCAGCGTGTTCTTAAAGTATCTATAAAGCTCATGACCGTACCACCTTGACCGGAATGCCACTCAGCGCAGCATGATCAGCACCATCAGAATGATCAGCACCATCAGCACCAACCTTCTGAATAATCTCCCTTCCTAGCTCTCTTGAAACCCCACCAGTCTTTACTATCTCAACACGACGACCAGTTGGATTGATTGCTACCCGTGTTGCTGCCCAAGCAAGTCCGCCTGTCTCCGTCTCTAACTGTGGAGATAATATTTGTATAGGATTAGACCCTCGCCCACTTGCATAACGCCCGTAGTCAGTATGACCTTGCCCAATAGGCATTCCGATAACGTTAGGCATAATCGCAGGATAAACAAAAACAGGGGCTGTAACTCGACCATGGGGAGACTCAACCTCGACAATATCGCCTTCTTCTAAGTTCAATTCATTTGCCGTTAGTGGGTTTAGCTCAACCCAAGATCCATAAACAATACTAGTCAACGGATCAGGAAGTTCTTGCAACCAAGGTAAGTTAGCAGCTCCCCCATCCTCAAGCGTATCTGAAAGATAAGGGTGAAAAATGAATGGGTAATTATCGCTTGAACCTGAGAATTCAGGTGGTGCCACAGAAATTGACTCTATAACTCCTTCTGGCAAACCTACCGGCGCAGGGCCACGAGTAGTTTCACCCCAGACTCCAGCCCTTACTACATCATTCCAAAATGATTCAAAACCTTCAGCTCCATTAGCTATATCGCCGCGAGCATAAATCTCTTGCCAGCCTTCCTTAAGATACTCTTCCATACCTGGCCATGGAAATTCTGCTGACAAACCAATCTCTTGGGCTAGATTGATAATTATATCGCCCTTGGCTCGTGTATTAAAAAGCGGCGAAACAACAGGCTGAGAGATGGCCCCAATCGTAAACCCTACTCCAGGCTCAGGAAAACTATCACCCCAACTTTCAAGATAAGTATGGCTCGGCAGGACAAGCGAGGCGAGAGAACTGGTCTCATCTATAAAACTAGAAAGGCTGACTACAAGAGGTATTTGTGCAATTGCTTCTCTAAATTCAGCTGCATCTGGAAGGTTAAATACAGGATTGGTTTCACTCAAAATTAGCACCTGGATACTGCCATCTCTGGCAGCCTCTGCAAGCTCAACCATGTCTGTATAAGTCGCCTGTAAAGCCCCTGCCCCAGAACCTACTACTGGCTCTGGATTCAGAACTAGCCCACCTTCATTACCCAGATTACCAATCAAGTAATTAAGAGCATTTACAGCAACAAGCGTGTCTACTCCATTCGTATTATTTCCAGCAGAGCCTCCTCCAATAGCTAGACTATGCTGTGAACTCATAAAAGACTCTGCTATACCAACAATCACTTCTGAAGAAAGCCCGGTTTCTTGCGACATCAAGTCTGGCGAGTAAGGCACTAGAGCTGTGGCCCAAGCATCTCTATCATCACCCTGGTAGCCACCCTCATTCACAATATGATTTGCGATAGCTAATGCAACCATTCCTTCTGTTCCAGGGTTTGCAGCAAACCAATCATCTGCTGAAGCCCCGCTAACCGACATTCTTGGCTCAATCTGTACGAACCGCCCTCTAACTCCATTAACACCCTTACGACTACTACCAAAACCAAAGCTATGGTGTACTGGAGAAATCCAGGTGCTCAAATAATCAGCACCAAACGACACTACATAATCTGCATTGCCTATATCGTAATACGGTAGCTGCGACTGACCGAACAATCTTTCAATTGCTGAATAGAGTGTACGTGGATGAGTAAAGTCATAATGAACAAGACGATTTGAGCCCAACTGAGCCATAAAGCGTTCATACAGAGCAGCAAGATGGCCATCTACACCCTCACTCAAAAAACAAACACTGTCACCTTGACCAGATGCCTGCAAAGCGCTTAAACGAGTTGCTAACTGTGAAATTCCCTCTTCCCAGGTAATCGGCAAGAGATCTGCATTATCAGCGGTACGAGCCATTGGCCCAGTTAGCCGATCGGGATTATAAAGCACTTGCAACCCAGCCTGGCCATGGGCACAAAGTCGCCCCTGACTAACCGGATGCGATGGATTACCTTCAATTTTTTTAGCTCTACCTTCACGTGTTCTAACAGAAATACCACAACCAGACGAACACATAGAGCAAACCGTGTTATACCAGGTTGCTATACCAGGACTAAACTCTTCAGGTGACGAAGTGTATGGAACCAAATGTTCAACGGGATGCTTGGTTGATTCCCGCATCATGAAACCCGCACTGGCCCCTGCTCCACCTGCTCCAGCCAGTTTCAGGAAATCTCTACGATCAATACCCGACATTTGGTTACCTTTTTTCTTACTTGTGACAGGTTAAGCAGTCTGTTCCAAACTCAACCTGGTGTTCTTTATGACAATTGAGACAAATTCCCATTTGGGAAGGCGCTTGGCGTGAAACAACATCCATTGTCTCAACAGGCCCATGACAGGTCTGACAGGACACACCTGCAGCAACATGACGCTTATGAGGAAAATAAACAAAATCCGGGAGATCATGAACTTTGATCCATGGAATTGGCTCCTCATTTTCCCAATACTCCAATACCCGTCTGATTTGTGGCCGATCGGTTGCGACTTGCTGATGGCAACCGGCACACTTATCTACAGACGGAACGCCCGCTGAAGCAGAGCGACTAGCCTGAGTATGGCAGTAAAGACATTCAATCTGATTCTCACCAGCATGAACCCTATGACTAAAATCAATAGGCTGTTCAGGGGCATATCCAGGCGCAAAGCTAGGTGCATTACCTGTGGTGAAGGCTGCGTTTGCCCAGTAACCAACAATTAGCCCTAAAAAAGCAACTCCCACAACCATTGCTGCCGGCTTAAGAATTTTTAAAGTAGGGACAATTGAGATACTCATCTATTTTGCACTCCGGCTCTGGTTATCCTTAGCTAGGGATATCAGATCAACGATATTTTTTTCTCTACGAGTCGTCACATCTTCTGTATTGCCAGCCAATCCAACTTTACCCCCAAACCCCTCTCCAAATTCATGTATTAATTTAGATACATCTTGATTATGAGTTGCCTTGTAATATGTATCCGCCATTTTATGAATGGCCTGATAAAAATAAAGGTTCATATCATCAACCGTTGTGTCCTTTGCCCATAGATCTATGACAGCAATACTTTTTTGCTCGGTATCCCAAAGCGAAAGCATCATCGATTGACAAGGCGTCGGTCCTGAACCTTGAGCTTCAGAAGCCTCCCAAAAAATCTCAGTGGGCACATTATCATCATCTAAATCTACCGTAAGTCGAATTTCAGCTGTTCTTGACATTAGCGTCGACCCTTGATTCGATTAACACTTCTAATCAAGGCCAAAAACTCAATGCTTAACTTTCTGATAATTGTTGTAATGCTAGCTATCGTCCTATGTCTTGGCAGCGGATTATTCTTTCTTGTGAAAGACCGCGGAAAAACTAGCCGCGCGGTAACATCATTAAGCCTTCGAGTAGGGCTTGCGATTTTATTGCTCGCACTTTTAGCGTTCGGATTTATCACAAGATTCATGATTCCTTAAAACCAGTATACGAACGTAAAAAGACCTAGCCATACAACATCAACAAAATGCCAATACCAAGATGATGCCTCAAAAGCAAAGTGATCATCAGCTGTAAAGTGACCTCGCATAGTCCGTATCAACATTACCGCAAGCATAATAGTGCCCAGAGTAACGTGCGCTCCATGAAAACCCGTTAACATAAAAAACGTCGACCCATAAATTCCCGATGACATGGTCAACCCAAGCTCATGATAAGCCTCAACATACTCGACCACCTGCAAAACCAGAAACACAGAGCCTAAAAACACCGTAAGCCCAAGCCAGATTTTAAGAGGTCCTCTACTATTCTTTTTTAAAGCCCAATGAGCAAAAGTAATTGTCACACTGCTCGTCACAAGAATCACAGTGTTAATAAAAGGCAATCCCCACGCGGCCATGGCTTGGGTAAGACCACCACCTGGAGTTAGAAAAAGCGGCCAAGTATCTGCAAAGTCAGGCCATAACAAAAGATGCGTTTGAAGATTATCGCTTGCTCCTGCAAGCCATGGGACTGTAATGACACGAGCATGAAAAAGGGCACCAAAAAAAGCGGCAAAAAACATGATTTCAGAAACAATAAACCAGAACATTGTTTGCCGAAATGAACGATCAAGCTTTTCGCTCACTAACCCCTGATAAGACTCCTTAACAACTGTGGAAAACCAGCTGTACATCATGCATGCGACCGCAACAAGCCCTACAAGAAATATCCAAAACCCAAAGCTGCCTGTGTTTGTTGGCACAGTATCAGTACTTTGTTGGATAAAATGCCCAGCACCAAAAGCTGTAATAAATAATGCTGTTGAACCAACAATTGGTAAAGCACTACTGTGTGGAACGTAATAATCTGGCGGTCCGTCCCCAGAATGAATTGCTTCCTGACTCATAAATGCTCCATGTTAGCCATTTCATGACTCATCTCATCAACCTGTATCGGAAACATGCTGTAAGACAGCGTTAAAGTGCCGACATCATCCGGCAAATCTGTGTCTACATAAAAGAGGACAGGCATCTCAACCTCTTCTCCAGCCTCAAGGCGTTGCTCTGTAAAACAAAAGCATTCCACCTTTTGTAAAGAGGCTGCACCATAAGCTGGCGTTACACTTGGAACTGCCTGGCCTGTCACAGAATGATTAGAGAAGTTTCGAGCATAGTAAGTTGTCTCACTAACCTCGCCAACCTTCACTCTGATCTGGGTTTCAGTAGGCCTAAACTCCCAAGGCAGACCTCGACCAACATCAGCTAAAAACTGAATGTTAACTTCACGATCTATCGCCTCAGAAATAATGGGAACATTAGGAGCATCAGACACCATAGCTGTTTGCTCAAACCGCCCACCTCCAAATCCCGTCAACTCACAAAAAACCTCATAGAGCGGAACTAAGCCGAA
>TARA_B100000686_G_C16805742_1_pt1 | contig 15427 bp, 12 predicted proteins | sample TARA_B100000686 | Tara Oceans TARA_B100000686 (sample SAMEA2622733) | marine metagenome | biome: marine biome (ENVO:00000447); feature: marine epipelagic mixed layer (ENVO:xxxxxxxxx); material: "saline water (ENVO:00002010), including plankton (ENVO:xxxxxxxx)" | depth 150 m
GCACCTGCACCTGCAGCATTTTGATAGTTAAGGAACTCTGCAATGCGTCACCGTAAATCTGGCAGAAAACTAGGGAGAAACTCTTCTCACCGAAAAGCGATGTTTCGTAATATGGCTGCCTCTTTATTTCGTCATGAAACTATTAGGACAACGTTACCGAAGGCTAAGGAATTACGTCGAGTGGCAGAACCGCTAATAACTCTTGCAAAAAAAGATGATGTTGCGCATAGGAGATTGGCACATTCCCGTTTAAGGGATGATGTTGCAGTAGGGAAGTTATTTAATGAACTAGGCCCGCGATTCAAAGATAGGCCAGGGGGTTATCTTAGGATTCTTAAGATGGGGTTGCGTGCAGGGGACTCAGCTCCAATGGCTTTAGTTCAACTTATGGATCAGCCAGACAAAGATTAATCGCATAAATTTTATGGTTTGTTTTTAGGACACCCCTGACTTTATAAGTGCTGGGCGTGATAGGTTGACGCTTTCGGAGCAAGTTACAAGAATATTGTCTTCTATTCTTATGCCTCCATAAGGTATCAATGTTTCTACTTTAGCCCAATTAATAAGATTGGAAAGAGAACAGTTCCTAAGTTGATCTAGTAATGATGGTATAAAATAGAGTCCAGGTTCTATAGTTACAACAAATCCAGGATGAAGGCTTCTTGTGAGACGCAGGAATGGATGATCTGTGGGGGGCATCTCAGTCGATCCACTCGGAGAGTAAAGGTATCCACCCCTATCGTGCACTTGAAGTCCGAGTAGGTGTCCAAGTCCATGTGGCAGAAAAAATCTGGTTATTCCGCGCTCATAAGCTTCTTCTGCTTTGGATGTGATGAGTTGATGCTCTTCTAATACATTTGCTAGTAGCTGGTGAGCTAGTTCATTGAGAAAAACAAAGCTAACATCGCTTTTAGTGTTTGAACATAGTTTTTTTTGTAGCTCATCCATTGCTTTTATTAAAGCATCAAAGTGATTATTTTCGTCCGAAATAGTTCTCGTAATATCTGAGGCGTAACCATTAAAGGTTGCTCCTGCATCTAAAAGAAAAGAAAGAAAGTTATCTGGAGGGTTACGGTCTAAATTCTGGTAGTGAAGAGTGCTAGCATGTTCGTTTAGAGCGACGATATTCTGATAAGGAAGTTCAAATTCGCGCTGTCCAGTGGTCGTGCAATAGACTTGATTTAGTTGAAACTCAGATTTCTTTTTTAATTTTTTAGTTAGTTCTTTTTGTGCCGCTGCATGGCCGACAGCTGCAATTTTATTAGCTTCGGTGATACAAGCGATCTCATAGTCTGTTTTGAATGCGCGGTAAAAGTCTAAATGGTCCAGTAATCCTTGATTATTAATGCTCGAAAACCCCATTGATAAATCGGATTTTTCTCCGATAGCGGCTAGCTTAGATGAAGATATTTTGAGCTCTTCGAGCATTTTAGTTGTATTTGGAACAGAGATGATATCGAAGTGATTCGTCCAAAATCCACTAGGGTCCCTAGGACTTTCATGCCAAAAATCAGTTTGCTGTACATGAACTAATATGGGCTCATGCCCAGGTATTATTTTTATTGCTGAAGTAGGAAAAATCTGAGGAACCCAAACTTTAAAATAAGGTTCGACATAGAAAGGATATTGATTATCGTCTCGAAATCTTGTTTTTTTGGCCCCTGCAAAAACAATAATCCCGTCCATTTTATGAGTACTGCAGGCTTCAGAAAATCGTTTAGACCATTCAGCAATATGATCTAAATAGAGTTTATTTAATATATCTGGAGATTGTTGTTCAAGCACTGGTTGTTTCCATTGTTTGCATTATGCATGTATTCAGCTGAGAAAAACTCGTGAATAATTAGGAGTAGTTAAAAGATTAACCCATAATTACCGCTATCTAGAAGTTTTAGAGTTACTAATTGCGATGGACAGACCTGCAGGAAACCTTTACTCAACACGCTCGGTTGTGATGACCACAAATGGTATGGCTGCTACAAGTCATCCTCTTGCGACTCAAATCGCGATTGATATTCTTAAAAACGGTGGTACAGCTGTTGATGGTGCGATAGCAGCAAATGCTGCACTGGGGTTAGTAGAACCCACGGGCAGTGGAATAGGAGGTGATTTATTTGCAATTTATTGGCATGAAAAAGAAAAATCTCTTATTGGACTTAATGCCAGTGGCCGGTCTCCTAAGAAATTAAGTTATGAGGATATGAAATGTGCATGTCCGGATGGGAAAGTCCCAGCTTACGGACCTCTTAGTGTTAGTACGCCAGGTGCAGTAGATGGGTGGTTTAAACTGCACGGCAGATTCGGAAAAATCCCAATGACTCAGTTACTAGCTCCTTCCATTTCTTATGCAGAAAAAGGGTTTCCCGTCACCGAAATAATTGCAGAAACTTGGGCTAGTGATGCAGATATACTTAATCAATACTCCGGGTTTTCTGATGTGTTTATGCCTAAAGGTAAAGCTCCCCGCCCAGGCGAGATTTTTACCAATCCTAGACTAGCAAAAACATATCGTCATATTTCTAAGTATGGACGTGATGGTTTTTATTCTGGTGATGTTGCTAATTCGATCGCTGATTACATGGCATCCAATGGGGGGTTTATAAGCGCTATAGATCTTGCGGAACATAAATCCCAATGGGTAGATCCTGTTACAACTAACTATAGGGGCTATGATGTTTGGGAGTTACCTCCTAATGGACAGGGCATTGCAGTCCTACAGATGCTAAATATCTTAGAAAGCTTTGATCTAAGATCAAATGGATGGGGGAGCCTCGAATATCTTCATCTGTTAATTGAGGCCAAGAAACTTGCTTTTGAGGATAGGGCGCATTTTTATGCAGATCCTGATTTCTCAACCGCGCCAGTGTCTCAGCTCATTTCCAAGTCTTATGCAAAGAGCCGAGTTGCATTAATTAATACCTCTAAGGCTTCCAAGACACTCCCATATGGTGAGCCAGAGGCCCTGAATCAGGGGGATACAGTTTATTTAACCGTGGCTGATGGGGATGGAAACATGCTTTCCCTGATTCAGAGTAATTATAGAGGGATGGGGTCTGGGATGACACCAGGAGATCTGGGTTTTGTGCTGCAGAATAGGGGAGAGATGTTTAGCCTTAATAAGGATCACGCGAATGTTTATGCTCCGGGAAAACGTCCGTTTCATACTATCATTCCTGCCTTTGTAACTAAGGATGGGCAGCCTTTCATGAGCTTTGGGGTTATGGGCGCAGCTATGCAGCCACAAGGACAGGTCCAGGTGCTTAATAACGTCATCGATTTTGGGATGGACATACAAGCAGCGGGCGATGCCCCTCGTATTCGTCATGACGGTTCCAGTGACCCAATGGGAGAAAGAATGAACAATGGTGGAACGGTTTATCTAGAAACAGGTTATGGAGATGAAATCTTAGGAAAACTTAGCGCCATTGGCCATAGCGTAGCAAGAGATGTAGGAGGATATGGAGGTTATCAGGCAATTCAACGTGATAGCAAAAATGGAGTCTACCTAGGAGCTTCCGAATCCAGAAAAGATGGGCATGCAGCGGGATACTAGCGTGGATACAGTACTTACTGGTATTACGACAACTGGAACACCCCATATTGGGAATTATGTTGGAGCAATTCGTCCAGCTGTTATCGCGAGCCATAACTCAAGTGCTACTTCTTTTTATTTCCTAGCTGATTATCACTCATTAGTAAAAAGTGGAGACCCAGCGAAGGTAGCAACCTCAACACTTGAGATTGCAGCTAGCTGGATAGCTTCTGGGCTAAGCCCCGAGGCTACTCTTTATAGGCAGTCTGATGTGCCTGAGATCATGGAATTAGCTTGGATACTTACATGCATGACCGCCAAAGGATTAATGAACAGAGCTCATGCCTATAAAGCGGCCATAGCTGATAATGAGGCCAGCGGGAATAAGGATCCTGATAAGGGAATTAATATGGGTCTTTTTTGTTATCCCGTTCTTATGGCCGCTGACATTTTAATGTTTAAGGCTAATAAGGTACCTGTGGGTAAGGATCAGATACAGCATGTGGAGATGGCTCGAGATATTGCAGGACGTTTTAATCACCATTATGGAGAAACATTTATTCTTCCTGAGGCGGTAGTAAGCCAGAATGCAGCAGTGCTTCCAGGGCTTGATGGACGGAAGATGTCAAAAAGCTATGGTAATACGATACCGCTTTTTTCCGAGGAAAAAGCACTACGCAAAATGATAATGAAAATCAAAACTAACTCGCAAGAACCAGGGGATCCCAAAGATCCAGATATAAGCTCACTTTTCTCTATTTATCGTGCTTTTTCATCGGAAGAGGAATCACTTCTGATCCGCCAGCAATATTTGGAGGGCATAGGTTGGGGAGAAATGAAGAAAACTCTTTTTGAGTATTTAAACGAGAAGTTGAAAGAACCGAGAAAAGAATATAAGCGGTTAATGTCGGAACCCGATTATGTTGAGAGTCTTCTCCAGCAGGGCGCTAGTAAAGCTAGAGGGGTCAGCCAACCTTTTATTGGAGAGATTCGTGCGGCTGTAGGACTGCGATCCCTTTGTTAAACTGAAGTTAAGGTCTCGTTAATTGCTCTTCAACGCTAAAGCATTTTTGCTAGACATTTTCCGGTATAGGATTCTTGATTTTTTGAAACTGCTTTTGGTGAGCCTGTAGCGAGAACATTTCCACCTTTTAGCCCACCCTCCGGGCCCAGATCAATAATCCAATCAGCAGTTTTTATGACTTCCAGATTGTGCTCAATTATTACAATAGTATTGCCTTGATCCCTAAGCGCATATAAGACTTCAAGCAATTGGGCAATATCATGGAAATGAAGTCCAGTAGTTGGTTCATCGAGAATGTACAGGGTTGAACCAGTGCTGCGTTTGGATAGTTCTTTAGCAAGTTTTATTCGTTGTGCTTCTCCTCCAGATAATGTTGTTGCGTTCTGTCCGAGTTGAACGTAAGAAAGACCAACGGCCATTAATGTTTCTAGTTTTATCTTTATTTTTGGTACATTACGGAAAAATTCAAGCGCCGTTTCAACCGTCATTTCTAATGCTTCATGAATATTTTTTCCTTTATAACGAATTTCAAGGGTTTCTCTGTTATATCGCCTACCATTACAAAGATCACAGGAAACATATATATCTGGTAAAAAATGCATTTCTACCTTTATGACTCCATCTCCTTGACATGTTTCACAGCGCCCACCTTTAACGTTGAAACTAAAGCGACCAGGCTTATAGCCCCGAGACCTCGATTCCTGAGTTGCAGAAAATAATTCTCGAAGAGGTGTAAAAAGACCGGTATAAGTTGCAGGGTTAGAGCGGGGCGTCCGTCCGATAGGGTTTTGATTTATATCTATTACGCGATCAACAAGTCCTAGACCATAGGCCTTTTTAAAGGGTGCGGAGTCATAGCTTCTCTTATTTATTTTTTCAGCGGTGAGGCGATAAAGAGTGTCATTTATGAGCGTACTCTTACCAGACCCTGATACGCCAGTAACACAGGTCATTAGACCAAGGGGTATATCAACATTGATATTTTTTAGATTATTTCCGCAGGCGCCGCGGATGCTCAATACTGCTTGGGAATCATATTGCCGACGTTTTTTTGGAAAAGGGATTTCTAGTTTTTTGCTTAGGTATTGGCCGGTCAGTGAGGAAGTTGTTGCCTTAATATCCTCTGGGGTACCTTCAGCAATTATGCTGCCTCCATGGATTCCAGCACCAGGGCCTAGGTCAATCACATGATCTGCTGCAAGTATCGTTTCTGCATCATGTTCCACAACTATAACCGTGTTCCCTAGATCACGTAATTGTTGGAGAGTCTCTAATAATCTTTGATGATCTCTTTGATGGAGGCCAACCGATGGTTCATCCAGTATGTAAATAACGCCCATGAGACCTGATCCGATCTGGCTGGCTAGACGAATACGTTGTGATTCACCCCCAGAAAGGGTATCTGCACTCCGATCAAGAGTAAGGTAATCAAGCCCAACATCTACAAGAAAGCCTAGACGACTGCGTACTTCTTGTACGATCTTATCTGCAATTTCACCGCGCCAACCAGAAAGTTTTAGTTTAGAGAAAAATTGAAATGAAGTGCCTACGGTTTGTTCTGTAATGGCATGTATTGCATGGTTATGCACTAATACATTACGTGCTGCATCATTCAACCGGGATCCTTGGCATCTTTCGCATGCCTGGACGCCTTGATATTTGCTAAGCTCTTCACGGACTGCACTGGACTCGGTTTCTTTGTATCGACGTTGCATGTTTGGAATGATGCCTTCAAAAGCATGGCACCAGTCGCTCTCGTCATCCTGTGTACTCAGGTAATCAAACTTAATTTTTTCTTCCCCGCTGCCATAAAGAATAACCTTACGGATAGTATCTGTAAGTTTTTCAAATGGTGTATCAATATCAAAGGAATAGTGGGTTGCAAGGGATTTAATGAGCTGAAAGTAATGTGTATTGTGACGGTTCCAACCCCGAACAGCGCCACCTGCCAATGATAAGTGAGGGTATCGAACGACTAGTTGTTGATCAAAAAATTGGTGTAAGCCGAGCCCATCGCAGTCTTGGCATGCTCCGGCTGGGTTATTAAATGAAAAAAGTCTAGGCTCTAGTTCTGAGATTCCATAACCACAGGTAGGGCAAGCAAACTTATCAGAAAAGATTTTTTCTTCTATGGAGTTATCCATTAAGGCTAATCGAGCCACGCCGCCTGATAATGCGAGTGCTGTTTCGAATGATTCTGCTAGGCGAAGTCGCAGTTCTGAACGCACTTTGAGGCGGTCTATTACCACTTCTATAGTATGTTTTTCATTACGCCCAATATTTGGCATATCCTCCAATTCATAGACAGTGCCATCAATACGCGCTCTTATAAAACCTCGCATTCTTAAGTCTTTAATGATTTCGGTGTGCTTTCCTTTTTTAGAGCTAATAATAGGAGCGAGCAGCATAATCCTGGTGCCCTCCTCAAAGGTCATCACCTGGTCGACCATTTGGGAAATGCTTTGCGCGTTTAGAGCTATTTTATGTTTTGGACAGTGAGGGATGCCCGAGCGCGCAAATAGCAGTCGCAGATGATCATAGATCTCGGTAATAGTGCCAACGGTAGAACGGGGGTTATGCGAGGATAGCCTTTGCTCTATTGAGATAGCGGGTGAAAGACCATCAATATAGTCAACTTCAGGTTTTTGCATGACAGAGAGAAACTGTCTTGCGTATGTTGATAAAGACTCAACATATCGGCGCTGTCCCTCAGCATAGATTGTATCGAACGCTAGTGACGACTTTCCTGATCCGGATAGACCTGTAATTACAATAAGCTGGTTTCGTGGTAGGTCAAGGTCTATGCCCTTTAAGTTATGTGTTCTTGCACCGCGTATTTGTATGTGGGTTGTAGACATGCAAAAGGGGACTTTAATTTAGGTAATCCCCTACTATACGATGTCATAAAACTGCCACGCAAAGATATCTATATGGAGCGCATAGTGTCTGAAGGTACGGAAGAGGAATGGTGCTTAAAACCAGTGATAGGCTACCTTATTGTTACAAGTTAAGATTACGGTCTAACAAACCGTCCTGAAGCGTTTAGATCACAATTGAATGAAAAGAATTGCTCTTGTGGCGAATAGATTAATTCTCTTTGGTGGGTCATCGGTTCTGCAATGTAATCAGGATCATCAAGAGTAAATTCAACAATCATGCGAGTGCCATTAGATATAAGCCTATAACGCTCTATCACATGCTTGCGTATGCCTGACGGAACGCCAATCTGGTAAGGAGATCGATGATCTGTAAAATTAGTTGTATCTACAACGAGGGTGTCTTCTTCCCAGCGCCCTATTGAATGTCCAGTCGATAATCGTTCAGTAGCAGGTGGGTGTTCTCGGCCATCCATATAAATTATGCGTTCTTCATCAAAATATTCGCTTCGAATAATAATTGGACTATCTAAGTTTTCTTCGATTTGAATTTCTAGTAGATAAAAGGTGGTTGAAACAATCGCACCGGGAGTAGGTCGACCAAGACATGTTGACTCAGGGTTTTCTGCGGAAAGGGGGTCATAGCTAGATTGGGCTGCTGCACCTTGTTCCGTTAGTTTGAGATTGGCATGGAAAAAACCATCAAATCCGCCTGGATACGCAACAAGCTTTGTAGCGTCTACACGCCATATGCCAGCTATGCTATCAGACTCAGGAGGTACTTCTGGATCATTAGAAGCATCCTGTAGTGTTACGCCACCAGCTAGCATTAATCCGCCCTGCTTTTGAATGGATTCAACCACTGCATAGGGTCGACCATCTAATGCTGGATGAACTCGCACAAAAACTCTATCGCCTGGGACTAATGTCTCATTGGTCCAACCGCGTCTTCTTAGTCCGTTAGCTGTACCCATCTGTAAGGACCAAATTACGGGTTCGCCACTTTGCATTGTTTCCATATCAACATAAACATGGGGATTTCTGAATCCAAATTCAGTCACTGTCCCTTCAAATGCAAGAATAGAATCAACATCTAGACCGGCATCGCTATGATGAGCAGAGACTGTTGTGGTTAGAACGAGCATCATGATGATCGTACTCATATGCTTCATAAAGCGTCTCCCTAGCTTCTGCAATACTGTAATAGTGCGGGCTAATACTATTCGAATGGTATCCTAATCCAGATAGATTTGATCGTCATTAGAACAGGAGTAGCTATGCTTCGCTTTTTTATTTTGAATAATTCAAAATTTTTTCTTCTTTTTGCTTTAATTTCGACGTTAGTAAAAGCTCAAGATGATCTTTATATTCAGAACCTTACTTGGGCAGATCCTCCTGGTAGAGATATGGGTTCTGTTAGCTGGACTCACCCGGATGCTGAGGGAAATATTTGGCTAGCGGAGAGATGCGGCCAGAATAGCTGTGTGGATGCCCAGAATTTAGCTCCTATCCATATGTATGATGAAAATGGACGTTGGGTGAAGAGTTTTGGTGAAGGTATGTTTGTTTTTCCACATGGAATTTATGTTGATTCTGATGGAAATATTTGGGTTACCGATGCTGGTGGGGAAGGCGAACGGGGGAATCAGGTATTCAAGTTTAACTCCGATGGGGAGGTCTTGATGACTCTAGGCCAACCAGGCGTTTCAGGTGTTGGCCCAGAATATTTTAGTGAACCGACGGACGTTGTTGTCTCAAAAAATGGGGATATTTTTGTATCTGATGGACATTCACCAGATGGTAACAATCGTATTGTCCGGTTTTCGGCAGAAGGCAGATTCATTGATAGTTGGGGTATGACTGGATCTGGTCCTGGTGAGTTTCTCATTCCCCATGCTTTAGCTATGGACTCCACAGGTAGATTATTTGTTGGCGATCGTAATAATAATCGGATTCAGATCTTTGATCAGAATGGTAATTTTCTTGATGAGTGGACAAATTTTGGCCGGCCTTCTGGTTTGTTTATAACCTCAGATGACACAATCTATGTATCGGATAATACATCTAATGCACAACGTAATCCTGGCTGGGTGAGGGGTGTGCGTATAGGTAACGCACTTGATGGATCTGTCGCTACGTTTATTCCTGATGCCTCATTTGATTTAAATAATTCAAGTGCGACGGGTGCCCATGGAGTTTCGGCTAATTCTCAGGGCGTTATTTTTGGTGGCGAAGTGGGCGGTAGGACTGTCATGGTGCATCAACGTCGTTGAGAGCGATACTAGTTCAGAATGTAGGTGGTAACTTAGTGGAATTAAACACTCTCAAGCGTACAATGTATTAAATTACAAGTGCAGACAGTATGTAAAAACTAGGAGCTTCCATGGCAAGAGGGATTAATAAAGTGATATTGGTTGGTAATCTTGGAGCGGACCCCGAAACACGGGCTATGCCAAGTGGTAGTTCTGTGACTAATATCCGTATTGCGACCACAGAATCATGGAAAGACAAAAATACAGGCGATCAGCAAGAGAGGACCGAATGGCATAGCATCGCTTTTTTTGGTCGACTAGCGGAAATTGCCGGAGAATATTTAAACAAAGGATCTCAGGTATACGTTGAAGGAAAGCTTCGTACGCGAAAGTGGCAAGATCGCGAAGGAAACGATCGTTGGACTACAGAAGTTGTGGCAAATGAGCTGCAAATGCTGGGTGGGCGAGCCGGAGCGGGCGCACCGGCACAAGGGGCGGCTCCAACTGCTCCTCCTCAGAGTTCTGGGGATGCTCCACAGGACACCTCAACACCATTCGATGACGACATCCCTTTTTAAGAAATTTATAACGTATTTTTCAACGGAATTGGAAAGCGACCTGAGCTATTCAAGTCTCGAACCATAAATTTTCTATATAACAATAACTGAATGATTTATGCCAGATCGACTTTTTATTAAGACTTTTGGTTGTCAGATGAATGAGTATGACTCATCCAAAATGAAGGATGTTTTGGTGGACAGCCTAGATATAAAGGAAACAAGCCATGCTGAAGAAGCTGACATACTATTATTAAATACTTGTTCAGTTCGTGAGAAGGCTCAGGAGAAGGTCTTTTCATTGCTTGGAAGATGGCGGGAACTTAAAGAGCAGCAGCCACATAAAATCATTGGTGTGGGTGGTTGTGTTGCTAGTCAGGAGGGGGAGGCAATCCTAGCCCGAGCTCCTTTTGTGGATTTAGTTTTTGGACCACAGACGCTTCATCGACTACCTACAATGATTGGCCAAGTCCGTGCTGGGCAACCTAGTGTAGTGGATATTAGTTTTCCAGAGATTGAAAAATTTGATGTCCTGCCAACCCCTAAATTCTCTGCGGTGACAGCATTTGTTTCTGTGATGGAGGGATGTAGTAAATATTGTACTTTTTGCGTAGTTCCATACACTCGTGGGGAAGAAATTAGTCGTCCAATAGATGATGTAATTGCTGAAGTTGTGGGTCTTGCTGAGTTAGGCGTGAAAGAAATAAATCTTTTAGGCCAGAATGTTAATGCCTACTGTGGTCCGGTACATGCAGGCGGCACAGCTGATCTTGCCACGCTAATTTACTATGTTGCAGCGATTGATGGAATTGAACGGATACGCTTCACGACATCTCATCCTAGTGAATTTACCGAGCCATTGATTCGTGCTTATGCCGAGGTCAAAGAATTAGCAAGTTATCTGCATTTGCCAGTACAAAGTGGATCAGATGATATCTTACAGCTTATGAAACGTGGGTATACGGCATCTGATTACATTGCAAAAATAGATGCGCTTAAAGAAAATCGTCCAGGAATTTCTATCTCCTCTGACTTTATTGTTGGGTTTCCAGGTGAAACGGCGGAAGATTTTGATGCTACGTTGGATTTAATTAAGAGAGTGGGCTTTGATCAGTCATTTAGTTTTATCTATAGCCAGCGTCCAGGAACACCTGCGGCAACTGTGGAAGATCATGTTTCTCGAGATGTTAAACAGCAGCGCTTGCAGCAGCTACAGAATTTAGTTAACGAACAAGCAGGTATCATCAGTAGAAACATGGTTGGTAAAGTCGAGAGAGTTCTTGTTGAGAGGCTTTCAAAAAAATCTTCGCGCGAGCTCGCAGGGCGAACGGAAAACAACCGCTGGGTTAATTTTGCTGGCAGCTCTTCCCTTATTGGGCAGTTTGTAGATGTGCAAATTTCAGAAGCGTTGCGTAACTCATTGAGAGGACGTCTTTTAAGTGAACAGGATGAGCAGTTCGTTGCCTGAAGTATCTCAGAAGAGTGATTCTCTGGACGTAGTTCTCGCACCAGAGGATCATCATCGTATGGCTAATTTATGTGGGCAGTTTGATGAACATTTGCGTCAGATTGAACGAGGACTAGGTATACGGATAAAAAATCGAGGAAATCATTTCAGGCTTGATGGGACATTAAAATCGATTGAAGTAGGACAGGGTGTATTAGAAGAGCTGTTTTCTTTAACTGAAGCTGAGGAAATTGATCCGGAGCGTGTTCATCTCTGTATGCAGGAATTCTCTAGAGTTGACCGTGAAGCTCGCCAAGAGAGTATGGTTTTTCGTACGAGAAGGCGAGATGTGCGTGCGAGGGGTTCTAATCAGAACGCCTATGCAATGGCTATGAGATCTAAAGATCTAACATTTGGTGTTGGTCCAGCAGGCACTGGAAAAACCTATCTTGCTGTAGCAGCAAGTGTAGAGGCGCTAGATACAGGTACAGTACGTAGGATTGTTTTGGTTCGACCTGCTGTCGAAGCAGGAGAGAGACTTGGTTTTTTGCCAGGCGATATGTCTCAAAAGGTTGATCCTTACCTAAGACCAATGTACGACGCTCTTTATGAGATGATGGGGTATGAGCGAGTTGGGCGTCTCATAGAGCGTAATATTATTGAGATAGCGCCACTTGCCTTTATGCGCGGTCGTAGCCTTAATGAGTCCTTCATTATTTTAGATGAAGCGCAGAATACAACGGTTCAGCAGATGAAAATGTTCCTTACCAGAATAGGTTTTGGTTCAAGAGCGGTTGTGACTGGAGATGTGACCCAGACTGATTTGCCTAAGGGACTGGAATCTGGTTTGAAACATGCTAATCGTATTTTGCAAGATGTTTTAGGAGTGAAGTTTGTCCATTTTGATCCTCAGGATGTAGTTCGACATAGGTTGGTGCAGAAGATTGTTGAAGCCTATAGTAGAGACCAAGGTTAGAATGGTTCGCTTAAGATTATGAAGGCTTCAGAATAAGGGTTCTATCTGGAAATTATTATTCAAAACGCTGATGAATCAACAAAGATCCCGCTTAGTGAACAAATCAAAGAATGGGTTCAATGTGCTTTGGGCAAGGAACGATCTGGCGAACTGACTGTACGTATTGTTGGTGAGATTGAGAGTGCTGCCCTTAATGAACGGTTTCGTAACGTTATGGGAGCCACAAACGTTCTAGCATTTCCTTATGATGAAAGTCCTTTTGAAGGCTCTAAAGAGTCAGAGCTAATTGGTGATCTGGTTGTTTGTGCGCCAGTTCTCGAGCGCGAGGCTGTTGCACAAGACAAGGCTTTATCAGCTCATTGGGCGCATATATTAGTTCATGGGACATTACATCTGCTTGGTTATGATCATCAAAATATTGAGGATACAAAGGCTATGGAAGAGAGAGAAAGAGACCTGCTAGGTTCTTTAGGTTTCGAAGATCCCTATGAGTCTATTGAATAATACCTTGCAAGGTGTCTTAGAGGATTGCAAGATAGGCGTTACCGATGTCCGAAGATTTACCTCCCAGTAGCGATAATTCCGGAAAGTCCGGTTGGTGGTCACGCCTATTTCGTAGAGGCAGTGAAGAAGTTCCTGTGCGAGGAGATGTAGTTGCGTACCTAACAGACGCCCGTCGTAATAATCTACTAGCTGCGGAAGAGCATGCCATGCTCCAAGGAGTTTTGAATGTATCCGAGACTCAGGTTCGTGACATTATGGTTCCACGTTCGCACATGGTGGTATTGGACCTAGATGACTCTCTTGCAAAGTTACGGGACATAATTATTGAGTCGGGTCATTCTAGGTTTCCTGTAATCGGAGATGGCCGTGATGAAGTTGTAGGTATACTTTTAGCCAAAGATCTTTTACGACATTTGGTTGAAAGTGAATCAAGCAAGACGTTTGACGTAAAAGAATTGCTTCGACCTGCAGTGTTTATACCAGAGAGTAAGCGTCTAAATGCATTACTCACTCAGTTTAGGGAAAGCCATAATCACATGGCAATTGTGGTGGATGAGTATGCAGGTGTAGCAGGTCTTGCTACGATTGAAGATGTGCTTGAGCAAATAGTTGGAGATATTGATGACGAGCATGATGCAGAGGAGGCTGAATATATCAACGATCAGGGGGATGGCCGATTTTTGGTGCTTACTCTGACAAAAATTGAAGAATTTAATGAGTATTTTAAGGTTGAATTTTTAGATGATGAGTACGACACTCTGGGCGGGCTTATCATGCATGAATTAGGTCGACTACCTAGACGCGGGGAAGTATTAGATTTTTCTGGTTTCCGGTTTCGTGTGTTGCGAGCGGATCGCCGCCGGATTCACTCCCTTGAAGTTAGCAGAGTTTCTAGTGCAGATACTGATTAGATACTAACCTTTCATTCGGCGTGCGCCTTAGATATAAATATAAACTCCTAGTATCATTTTTGGCTGGATCATTCCTGCCGCTAGCTTACTCACCGTTTGATTTTTTTTGGATTGCTCCGCTGTGTTATGCAGTCCTTTTCTATAGTTGGAGCTCACTTTCGCCATCACGGACTTTTTGGTGTGGATTCTCTTTTGGTTGCGCTAGTTTTTTTTCAGGTATCCACTGGGTATATGTAAGCATCCATGATTTTGGTCAATTACATCCTTTTGCTGCCGCTGTACTGACTTTAGCATTAGTTATGATTCTTGCATCTTACATCGCTCTAACAGGATGGATTGCAGCTTACTGGTTTCCTAATGATGGTCCTTGTGCATGGATAGGCGTTTTTCCAGCTGTTTGGGTATTGGTGGAATGGCTACGTGGCTGGTTTTTGAGTGGTTTTGGATGGCTATCTGCAGGATATAGCCAAACGGATTCTTGGCTTATCGGGTTTGCTCCGATCGGTGGAGTTTATCTCATATCATGGATGGTTTTGCTGACTGCTGGATTCATTGTGTGTGTAGCTACTTATGCTTCTAGAAAGAGAATGGTTGTAGCGTCTTGTCTGGGAATACTTTGGGCTATTGGCCTTCTTTTAAGCAAGCTTTCATGGGGAGACCCTACTGGCAGACTTCTTACGGTATCTCTTGTACAGGGAGCAGTGCCTCAGGATTTAAAGTGGCGGCCAGAGCAGTTCGAACCATCTCTAGAACTCTACCAGCGGTTGACTGAAGATAGCGCTGGAAGTCGTTTGATACTTTGGCCAGAAGCCGCAATTCCCGCGCTCTACAATACAGTCGAAGGCTTTCTTGAGGGAGTACACGATAGGGCCTCAGAACTTGGTGGCACAGTAGCGCTTGGAATCCTGAGGGACAGTCCAGAGGGTGGATCTCTCCAAAACTCTTTAGTAGTTCTTGGTGAGGACCCTCGTTTTTATAATAAACGCCATCTAGTTCCCTATGGCGAAGTATTTCCAGTTCCGAGCTTTATGAGACGATGGTTGCGTCTAATGAACTTACCTTATACCGATATAGTAGCAGGCGAGCCAAACCAGCTGCCACTTGAGATTGCGGGAGAAAAAGCTGCTGTTACCATCTGTTATGAAGATTTGTTTGGTGCAGAACAACTCCACTATTTTCCTGATGCATCATTAATAGTTAACGTAAGTAATGATGCATGGTTTGGGAATACGATAGCGCCTCATCAGCACTTACAGATAGCTCGGATGAGATCCGCTGAGGTTTCTCGCTATACCCTGCGGGCTGCAAATACAGGCATATCAGGTGTTATTGATCCTCGAGGACGAAT
>TARA_B100000686_G_scaffold281110_1_pt1 | contig 15414 bp, 12 predicted proteins | sample TARA_B100000686 | Tara Oceans TARA_B100000686 (sample SAMEA2622733) | marine metagenome | biome: marine biome (ENVO:00000447); feature: marine epipelagic mixed layer (ENVO:xxxxxxxxx); material: "saline water (ENVO:00002010), including plankton (ENVO:xxxxxxxx)" | depth 150 m
CTATTATTTATCAATTTTGACTTTATACAGATAGCTCGGCGATAATTAGTAAATATTAAGCTTATAAAGACATGCTATAAGAATATCAATTATAGGAGCAAAACGTGGAATTTAGCATACAAAGTGGAAATCCAATAAATCAACGCAGTGCTTGTATAGTAGTTGGTGTGTTTGAAAATAGAATACTAAGTGATGCTGCTAAAATCTTAGATACAAATTCTAATGGATACATCAGTAGTATTCTGAAGAATGGAGACATGGAAGGGAAACTAGAAGCTACTCTACTACTACACAATGTCCCTAACTCCAAAGGCAATAGAATATTACTAGTTGGCCTTGGAAAAAAAAATGAGCTTTATGATAGAGAATATCAAAGAATAATAAGCTCAACCTTCAAAAAATTACATGATACTGGCGCCTCGAATGCATCACTTTATTTATTAGAACTGCATGTAAAGGACCGTACTATAACCTGGAAGATTTCCCAAACGGTAATTGTGGCAATGGAAGGTATTTATCGATCTGACCAGCTTAAAAGTAAACGTAACATCAGCAAGCAAAAACTACAAAAAATAACATTAAACACAGTAAAAAAAATAAATTCTGCCACTAGCAATGAAGCCCTACAATATGGGATTGCTACAGCACATGGTATGAATATAGCAAAAGATTTAGGGAATCTACCACCAAATATATGCACTCCAACATATCTTTCAAAATTAGCTGTAAAAATGGCTAAGAAATACAAGCTTAAAGCTACCATTTTAACGGAAAAAAATATGGAGAAGCTTGGCATGGGTTCTCTACTATCAGTAGCACGAGGTAGTAATGAACCCGCCAAACTTATTACACTTGAATATTGGGGCCAAAATAAAAAAGAACGACCATTTGTTCTAGTTGGTAAAGGAATCACATTTGATACTGGTGGTATTTCCTTAAAACCCGCAGCAAACATGGATGAGATGAAATACGATATGTGTGGGGCTGCTAGTGTATTTGGAACTATTACTGCAATTGCTAAATTGAAACTTCCTATAAATGTAGTTTACATTATCCCTACAACTGAGAATATGCCCGGAGGAAAAGCTACAAAACCTGGAGACATTGTTACTAGTATGTCTGGCCAAACGATTGAAATACTTAATACTGATGCGGAAGGAAGATTAATACTATGCGATGCATTGACCTATGCTGAACGATATAAGCCTGAATTAGTAATAGATATTGCTACTCTAACCGGAGCTTGCGTGGTTGCACTCGGCCACGTAGCAACAGGCTTGCTCAGCAATAATAACAAACTAGCAAGTGAATTATTAAAAGCATCTGAAGAAGCTTCTGACAGAGCCTGGCAATTACCACTATGGAGCGATTATGATGAGCAGTTAAGTAGTAATTTTGCTGACATGGCAAATATCGGAGGTCGTGACGCAGGAACTATTACAGCCGCCTGCTATCTTGCTCGCTTTACAAAGAAATATAGCTGGGCACACCTAGATATTGCTGGTACTGCCTGGAACTCTGGGAGTAAAAAAGGCGCAACTGGAAGACCAGTACCATTACTTACAAGATTTTTAATGACGCGTGCGGCTAAAAAATTATCTAGAAAAAAAGCATGACCCTAATCGATTTTTATTCTGGAACTAATAATAAACTACATACTGCCTGTCGTTTAAGCGCTAAGGTGATAAAGCAGAACCTTAAAGTAACAATTTATATTCCCGATATTAAAGTTGCAACTCAGATTGATAAATTACTTTGGAGTTTCTCTTCTACTGAATTTATTCCACATTGTCATGTAAAAGATAGTCTTGCGCCTGAAACTCCAGTAACAATAAGCCAAAATGGAGATCTACTAACGCATGACGATGTTTTAATTAATTTACATGACCAACACCCTCCTTTCTTCAGCCGATTTCTTCGGTTAATTGAAATTTCTGAAACTACAAGTGAGGATGCCGAGGCAGCAAGAATACGATATCGTTTCTATAAAGACAGGGGATATGAAATCCGTCATCATAAACTTCAGAATACCTAGATAAATATAGAAAAATATCAAACTGCTACCTACTACTTACTACTTTCTCTATGAAAAGAAAAAATAAATCTTTACAAAAATCTGATAAAAATAAGCGGCAGAATAAGACAGATAAGCTATCAAATAAAAATAGAAAGAAACCCAGAACTATTGATGGCATTCCTACGCTTACTGAGAAAATATTTCTTTCACCTAAGACCTTATCAAGTCAGTCTTCTCTTTCAATAATAAAAGATGTATCAGAACCTATCTTTATAAAAGAAAAAGATAATTTAGAAACTTATGTGCAGAATTCACAAACCAAGCATGCAGCTAATAATCGTAAAGATAATGAACAGATAGAAGAGCTACAAACATCAACAAATAAAATACCTGTATCTTTCGATATAATACAAGACCCTACAAAATCTAAAAATTTAATGAATCTACCTAAAACTTTCGACCCCCAGCCTATAGAAGAACGGTTGTATCAAACTTGGCAATCTGCCGGATATTTTGAACCTACTTTATCGGAAGTAACTGATAAAATTAGTGGCTCGTATTGCATAATGCTGCCACCACCAAATATTACTGGCACTCTCCATATGGGCCATGCATTCCAGCATACTATTATGGATACTCTTACTCGTTATCACAGAATGTCTGGCTATAACACACTATGGCAACCGGGAACTGATCATGCTGGGATAGCTACCCAAATTGTAGTGGAACGGCAACTAGACAATCAAAATATAGACAGGCATAAACTTGGGCGCAAAGAATTTACTAATCGTGTATGGGATTGGAAAGAAAAATCAGGTTCTACCATTACCCGACAAATGAAACGGTTAGGCACCTCTTGTGACTGGTCACGAGAGCGATTTACTATGGATGAAGGATTATCACGAGCTGTTACGGAAGTATTTGTAAGCCTTTACAAAGAAGGACTAATCTATCGTGGATGTAGGCTTGTAAATTGGGACCCTGTATTACAAACAGCAGTATCAGATCTAGAGGTGGTATCAAATGAAGAAGATGGCTTTCTATGGCATATTTTATATCCATTTAAAGATGGATTAAATCAAACTGATGGGTTAATTGTTGCCACTACTCGACCTGAAACAATGTTAGGAGATATGGCTATAGCTGTGCATCCAGATGATAAGAGATATCAGCACCTTATTGGACGCCAAGTATGCCTACCACTATGCCAACGTAGCATACCCATCATTGCAGACACTTATGTAGATCCAAGTTTTGGAACAGGCTGTGTAAAAATTACCCCTGCCCATGATTTCAATGATTATCAAATTGGTCAACGTCACGACCTTAATACACAAAGCATTCTTACACTAGATGCAAAGATTAATAATTTCGCACCATCTAAATACCAGGGTCTTGATCGTTTTAATGCCCGAGAAAAAATTATTACCGATCTAAAAATACTAGGACTACTAATTGAAACCAAACAGCATAAATTTATGGTGCCACGTAGCGAGCGCACTAACTCTATTATAGAGCCAATGCTTACTGACCAATGGTATGTTTCGATGAAAAAAATGGCTAAAAATGGCCTTGATATAGTGGCAAATGGGGAAGTCAAATTTATTCCTGAGAACTGGACCCATGTTTACAATCAATGGCTAGAAAATATTCAAGACTGGTGTATTTCTCGCCAACTATGGTGGGGGCATAGAATCCCAGCCTGGCATGATAAAGACGGCAATATTTATGTGGCTCATAATCTGGAAGAAGCTCAAAAACAAGCAGGAGATCGCACTCTTATTCAAGATGAAGATGTTTTAGATACTTGGTTCTCATCAGCATTATGGCCATTTTCTACACTAGGGTGGCCAGAAAAAACAACAGAACTTAAAACTTTTTTACCAACGTCAGTACTAGTTACCGGATTCGATATAATCTTCTTCTGGGTAGCGCGTATGATAATGATGTCAATACATTTCACAGGAAAAGTACCATTTAAAGAAGTATATATCACTGGCTTAATTCGAGATTCAGAAGGCCAAAAAATGAGCAAATCAAAGGGTAATGTGCTTGACCCACTAGATCTTATAGATGGAATTACTTTACCAGATTTAATTGCTAAGCGTACTACTGGACTTATGAATCCAAAGCAAGCAAGTTCTATAAAAGAAATAACCAAAAAAAATTACCCTGAGGGTATAACTGCATATGGTACTGACGCACTTCGTTTCACCTTTTCCAGTCTTGCTTCACATGGGAGAGATATAAAATTTGATTTAAAACGCTGTGGGGGCTACCGAAATTTTTGCAATAAATTATGGAATGCAACTAGATATGTAATAATGAATTGTGAAGGAAAAGATATAGGTTTGGATAAAAATCTTCCTTTAGAGCTTTCTGTTGCAGATAAATGGATTATAGGACGCCTACAACAAGCAGAAAGCATAATCGAAAAATCTTTTCATAATTACCGTTTTGATTTAGCAGCACGTGAGATATATGAACTTGTTTGGGATGAGTATTGCGACTGGTATCTTGAACTTGCAAAGGTCCAATTAAATGAAGGTAGTCAATCATCACAACGTGCCACCCGTCATACATTAGTAAATGTGTTAGAAATAGTATTACGGCTAGCTCACCCTATTATCCCTTTTATTACTGAAGAATTATGGCAGAAAGTATCATTATTAACTGGTCAAAATGCCACAAGGAGTATTATGCTTCAGCCATATCCTAAAGCTGAATTAGCTCTTATAAATAAAGAGTCAATGGAGAAAATCCATATACTTAAAGAAATAGTAGGTGCATGCCGTACCTTACGTAGCGAAATGAATTTGTCACCAGCAAAAAGGGTCCCGTTACTGGCCACTGGAAATCAAAGAACCCTAACTGAATTTTCTACCTATTTAATAGCATTAATTAAATTATCTAATGTAGAAGTAATTCAAGGAGAATTACCAGATGCAGATGCACCAGTTGCAGTTATAGATGAGTTCAAACTTATGCTAAAAATAGAAATAGATAAGAATAAAGAGCGTGAGAGACTAACAAAAGAAATAATACATATTAAATCAGAAATTACAAAATCTGAAACAAAGCTCTCTAATTCTAATTTCATTAAGCGTGCACCAATAGAAATAGTTACCCAAGAAAAGAATCGTTTAGCTGATTCTAAATCAAAACTTGAAAAAATAACGAAATTATTACAGAAATTGAATTAAAAAAGCATGTGCTAGGCCAAATTAAATTATTTTATAAATATAGGACAATCAAGATATTTTATGGATTTTCTACCTATTTTTATCAATATCAAAGATCGCAACTGTCTTGTAGTAGGTGGGGGTAAAATTGCTGCTAGGAAAATTGATTTATTATTAAATACTAGAGCATGTGTCACTGTAGTTGCTCCAGAACTTAATGAAGAATTACTTAAGAAAGCAAACCAGGGAATTTTTACTTATTTTGCCGAACCTTTCACGCCAGCTCATATTAAAAATGTATCCCTCGTGATCGCTGCAACTAATAATCTAGAAGTTAATAAAAAAATTTCTGAAACTGCTCAAAAACTTGGCATCCCAGTAAATGTGGTTGATAATCTTGATTTATGTTCTTTTATTGTACCCTCCATCCTTAACCGTTCTCCTGTTTTAATTGCAGTCTCAAGTAGTGGAAAATCTCCTGTACTCGCAAGACTATTGAGAGCTCACCTAGAAACCATAATCCCAGAGGCATATGGACGCCTAGCAATCTATGCTTCCAATTTTCGTGATCGTGTAAAGCAACATTTTTCACATCCGGAAAATCGCCGTTTATTCTGGGAAAAAACATTAAAAGGTCCGTTTACAGATATGGTGCTTGCTGGGAAAGATGAAGATGCAAAAAGTTATTTAGAACAGTCACTATGTAATGAAAAGGATGAAGCTCCTACTGGAGAAGTCTATTTAGTAGGTGCTGGTCCTGGAAACCCTGATCTCTTAACATTTAGAGCCATGCGTCTGATGCAGCAAGCAGATGTCGTAGTTTATGACCGTCTGGTCTCACCAGAAATAATCAATATGGTTCGGCAAGATGCTCAACGTATCTATGCGGGCAAGGAACATAGAAATCATTCTATGTCACAGGAATCAATCAATGAACTACTCGTGCGGCTAGCGAAAGAAAATAAACGAGTTCTAAGATTAAAGGGAGGTGACCCTTTTATTTTTGGGCGAGGTGGAGAAGAAATTGAATCACTAGCTAGCTTTGGTATTCCATTTCAGGTGGTTCCCGGTATAACAGCCGCATCTGGAGTAGCAGCCTATGCAGGAATTCCCCTTACCCATCGTGACTACGCCCAATCTTGTATTTTTGTACCTGGTCATTTGAGAAATGATAATATAGACCTTGATTGGCCAGCGCTAGTAAAGCCAGATCAAACTATTGTGATTTACATGGGGCTACGTGGATTATCAGTTCTTTGTAAGAATCTAATCTCAAATGGACTGCCAAAAAAAACACCTGCTGCTATAATTCAACAAGGCACCACACGTAATCAACGGGTATTAATTGGCTCATTAGATACCTTGCCAGGCCTAGCCCATTCTTCAAACCTCACGCCTCCAACACTCATAATTATTGGAGAAGTAGTTAATCTACATCAAAGCCTTACATGGTTCGATTCGAATCATAATCTAAATACTAATAGCTATTCAATTTTTAAAAAATAATCAGTAAAAAATCAATACTGATTACCTTTAAAAACATGAGTGCCAAATATAAAAAACAGGGTGGCGCTTATTTATTTGGCTGTGGCGTTATACGTAAATATGGACGGGGAGCATTATATCCTTTAGGGTATTTCTGTTTGATAGTTTCTTCATCCTGAATGGTTAATGGAATGATGACATCATCACCATCACACCAGTTACCAGGAGTTGCTACTGAATAATTATCGGTTAGCTGCAGTGCGTCAATGACGCGTAAAACCTCATTAAAATTACGCCCAGTGCTCATTGGATAAGTAATAATCAAGCGTACTTTCTTTTTAGGATCAATAATAAACAGGGAACGTACTGTCATAGTATCAGACTGATTAGGATGAACCATATCAAATAAAGTAGCTATCTTCCTATCCACATCTGCAATGATCGGGAAATTGACTGTAGTACATTGAGTTTCTTCAATATCCTTAATCCATTCTACATGCTTATCAGCAGGATCAACTGATAGCCCAATAGCTTTAACATTTCTTTTGTCAAATTCTGATTTAAGCTTAGCAGTTAATCCAAGCTCTGTTGTACAAACAGGTGTGAAATCAGCTGGATGAGAAAATAATACTGTCCAGGAGTCTCCCGCCCATTTATAAAAATTAATCTGTCCAATAGATGAGTTCTGTTCAAAATCTGGCACTACATCGCCTAGGTGTAGAGTCATCACAACCTCCATATGATAGATGAATAACTTATTAAATATAATCCGTCTAGCTCAAGGGTTCAACCAATTAATATCAATTCCTTAAAATCTCTATAAAATACTTATACATCTATAAATAATACCCCTAAACTATACAAAGTCACATTATTTATTGTGACTAGTATTATTCATATTTAGGATCTAAGCCATTTAACCAGTTATCACTTACTAACACTTACTAAATATATTTAGCAATATAAGTTATATATTTGCTTTCTAAATTAGATGGAATATCATAACCACATGAAAGCAGTATTAAGCAGGCATAGCGTCCATTGACATAAATCCTATGCTTTGCTACGCTAATCTAGTGGGTTATTAGGTTGTAGAATAAGAAATTTATAAAGCTAAACATGATTAAATATTCTATAATTATCAATAAGATCAGCTATAAATGTGGGATGAATACATGCGATATAGAGGTTAAATTTCCTTCCCAAAAATAAATTACTAATAATACTTACTCTAGATTATCTATAAAGGAGAAGAAAATTATGACACCAGGTGAGATTATTGTAGGTGAAGGCAATATTGTATGTAATGCCAACCGCAAGACAGTGAAAATAAAAGCGACAAATACAGGAGACCGGCCTATTCAAATCGGGTCCCATTTTCATTTCTTCGAAGTCAACAGAGCAATTAGCTTCCACCGGGAAGATGCAATTGGCATGCGTTTAAACATTCCAGCAAGTACTGCTGTACGCTTTGAGCCAGGTGAAGAGAAGGAAGTAGAACTTGTTGAGATCGGTGGATCTAGGTCTGCCTTTGGTCACAATGACCTTGTAAATGGTAGCACAACAGAAGATTCTAATAAAAAAGAAGCAATGCAGCTTCTAAAAAGTAAAAATTTTAAGGATAAATCATTATGAGCCTAACAATCAGTAAAAAGAATTATGCTAATTTATTTGGGCCTACTACAGGTGACAAAGTAAGGTTGGGGGATACAGATCTATTTATTGAGATTGAAAAAGACCATAATACTTATGGTGATGAATCAAAATTTGGCGGTGGAAAAAGTATTCGTGATGGTATGGGTCAATCTTCTACTGCAACAAGGGAGCAAGGTGTTTTAGATCTAGTGATTACTGGTGCAATTATAATTGACCACTGGGGGATTGAAAAAGCTGATATTGGCATAAAAGATGGGAACATTGTTGGTATTGGTAAAGCTGGAAATCCAGACATGATGGATAACGTATCTCCTAATATGATAATTGGGGCTTCCACTGAGGTACATGGAGCATATGGATTTATAGCTACGGCAGGTGGAATGGATGCACATATTCATTTTATTAGTTCTACACTAATTGAAACTGCCTTATACAGTGGAATAACAACTATGATAGGTGGTGGTACTGGCCCTGCAGATGGAACTAATGCAACAACAGTCACTCCTGGTAAATGGAACATCCAAAAAATGTTAGAAGCATCTGAAGCCTTCCCTATGAATCTAGGCTACTTTGGAAAAGGAAATTGTTCTACTGAAGCCCCTTTAGTAGAACAGGTTGAGGCAGGCGCATGTGGCCTTAAGATTCATGAAGATTGGGGGTCAACACCTGCTGTTATTAATGCCTGTTTAGATACTGCAGACAAGATGGATGTACAAGTTGCTATACATACTGATACTTTAAATGAGGCTGGATTTGTTGAAGATACAGTAGCGGCAATTGATGGCCGAGTAATACATACATTCCATACAGAAGGAGCGGGTGGAGGGCATGCACCAGATATAATAAAAGTTGCAATGTATCCAAATGTCTTACCTTCTTCTACAAACCCAACTCGTCCGTATACTGTAAATACATTCGATGAACATATGGATATGCTAATGGTATGCCACCATCTAAGTAGAAATATACCTGAAGATGTATCTTTTGCCGATTCTCGTATTCGCCCAGAAACAATGGGAGCGGAGGACATACTCCATGATCAAGGTATCTTTAGTATGATGTCATCAGACTCTCAAGCAATGGGTCGTGTAGGAGAGGTAATCTGCCGTACATGGCAGACAGCCGATAAAATGAAAAAACAATTTGGCCCGTTGGACGAAGATAAAAATAATGGTAATGATAATTTCCGTGTTAAGCGATATATTGCAAAATATACTATTAACCCAGCAATATCTCACGGTATTGGGAAATATATTGGATCAATTGAAGTTGGTAAAATGGCTGATATTGTTTTATGGAATCCATCAATGTTTGGTGTTAAACCAGAACTTATCATCAAGGGTGGGATGATAATAGCAAGCAAAATGGGGGATGCAAATGCATCTATCCCAACCCCTCAACCAGTAATTTATCGAAAAATGTTTGGTGCCTATGGGAATGCTTTATTTAAGACATGCGCAACGTTTGTTTCTAAAGCCTCAATAGAAAAAGGGATTGTGGCAGAATATGGGTTGCAGAAAAGAATACTGCCCGTTTCTAGCTGCAGAGATATTAGTAAAAAGGATCTTATCCACAATGATAAAACACCTGAGATCGTTGTAAACCCTGAAAATCATCAAGTTAAGGTTGATGGTAAGGTAATCTCTAGTGAACCAGCAGAAGAAATATCATTAGCGCAAAGATATTTCTTATTTTAATTAACCTATAAATTTTATACTTTAATATTGGTGAAAATATGCATTTAACGCCTCGTGAAATTGAAAAATTAATGCTTCATAGTGCAGGAGAGCTAGCAAAAAAGAGAAAAGAAAGGGGAGTAAAACTGAATCACCCTGAATCTATTGCTTTAATTTGTAGTGAGTTAATGGAAGCTGCACGTGACGGGAAAACTGTTGCACAATTAATGCAATTAGGTGCTACATTTCTTAAAAAAGAGGATGTTATGGAGGGTGTATCAGAAATGATACATGATATACAAATAGAAGCTACCTTCCCGGATGGAACAAAATTAGTTACAGTACACGATCCAATCCGATAATATCAATAATTAAAAATAGCATCTTATTACTAGTTTTCATTTGTAGTCCAGTCAAACATAAATTGTAGCAACACATGTGATTCATTTACTTTGTGTTGCTACAATTGCAAGTACGTATGAACAAATTATTTTAATAATACCACGAGAAATCATATAATTAGCCTAAAGGCCATAGCTAGAAACAAAACCTACCTCCTTTTTTATTTTCGTACACTGTATACAAATTCACTATTTCAATTTCTGTTAATTTACAGAAAATATTTTTAAGGAATAAAATAAATAATCATATTTTCGGTATGAAATAATTATTTATTACACATATATTATTATTTTGGAATAATCTTATTATGATTATCAAAGAAATACTTGGCAATGAATCTAATATGGATTTAACTAACCTAAAAATAGATTTTCTAGAGTTAGAATGGTTCGAAACATCCAAACGAATTCAAAGTAGAACTACTGTTAATGGAACGCCAGTCTCTATAAAATTCCTAAGAGAAGGACAATATTTATCTCAAGGAGACATCTTATTTAGAGATGATAAAAAAGCTATCATGATCAATATTAGAGAATGTGAAGTAATAGTAGTAAATCCTACTTCTCTATTAGAAATGGGTACGGTATGTTATGAAATTGGAAATAAGCATGCCCCTATATTTATACAGAATGAACAAATATTAATACCCTTTGAAGAACCTTTATTTAAATGGCTCTATGCTAGTGGATATCGACCTTTAAAAGAAATCAGGCAGTTAAATAATATGCTTAGATCAACACAAGCTTCTCATGGACATTCCCATAAACATAATCACGATTATAAACAACCTATGTTTAATAAAATTATAAACCTAGCATCGAAGTACTCAAATGAAAAATAATTTTATTGGAAGCCTATTGCATTTATCTGACCCAACACTACCAATTGGAGGTTTCTCCCATTCTCATGGGCTAGAAACTTATGTGCAGCTAAATATCGTGCATGATAAAGCAACAGCTGAACTATTTATTATTGAAAATCTTAAATCTAATATCAAATATAATGATGCTTCGTTTGTACGTCTATCCTATGAAGCTGCTGCAAACAATGATCTAAATGAAATAATTTTATTAGATCAGGAGTGTACTGCCCTAAAGAGTGCAAAAGAAATCAGGCTGGCAAGCCAGAAATTAGGAATAAGGTTAATTAAGATATTTAAGAGGTATAAAGAGTATAAACTAATAGAGAGTTATGAAACAGCGATTGCAAAAAATAAAGCTTCTGGACATTATTGTGTTTCTTTCGGCGTTTATGGTTTCCTACTTGGAATACCAATAGAAGAAATATTATATGCCTATTATTATAATACAGCTATAGGCCTAGTTACTAATAGTGTTAAGCTAGTTCCATTAGGACAACTAGATGGGCAAGATATTATGTTCCGTCTTCAGCATTTAATGGAAAAACTTGTATCAGAAACCTTAATTATAGATAAATCTCTAGTTGGTATGCTGGATACAGGATTAGACATACGTTGTATGCAACATGAGAAATTATATTCACGACTATACATGTCTTAAATTTAATTATGTAGAATGGAGTAATAGAAAATGACAACAAATAAGAATCGAACATATATCAAAATTGGTATAGCTGGACCTGTAGGATCAGGTAAAACAGCACTTATAGAAAGATTAACGCGCAAACTACAAGATAAATACAGCATTGGTGTTATTACTAACGATATATATACAAAAGAAGATGCAGAATTTCTAACAAAAAACAGTATTATGCCCAAAGAAAGAATAATTGGGGTGGAAACAGGAGGCTGTCCCCATACTGCTATCAGAGAAGATGCAAGTATGAATCTTGAAGCTGTTGATGAAATAGCTAATCGTTATTCAGATGTCGAGATTGTATTGATTGAGAGCGGAGGTGATAATCTTTCTGCAACATTTAGCCCAGATTTAGCTGATGTAACAATTTTTGTTATCGATGTTTCAGGGGGAGAAAAAATACCGAGGAAAGGTGGCCCTGGCATTACAAGATCAGATTTACTTGTAATTAATAAAATTGATTTAGCACCTTATGTTGGTGCTAGTCTAGACATAATGGAATCGGATGCTAAAAGAATGCGTTGTGGCAGCCCCTTTGTATTTACTAACCTAGTTAATAATGATGGCTTAGAAAATGTTATTTGTTGGATAAAGAAATATGCTCTTTTAGAAGATAATGTAGAAGAACCTAATTTATTAAGATAAGAATTACTTTGAGAAAGCATATTTAGTTCCTTATTAGAACGTGCTGTGATAATTAATTTGTAATACTTACAGGTAATTAATACAGACCATCCAAAATAGCGCACTCATACCCCCTCACCTCAACCCATCTCTTCATCAATAAACTCAGACATAAAAAAAGCCGAAACCTTATAGGTTTCGGCTTTTTAAGAAGGGTAGAAATTTTTGTTATATTTGTAGTTGGAAAGCAACCACGAATTTATCAATCTTAGCACCCGTTGCGCCTGAAGCGTAATTTAAGCCCTTGGTGTAAAGATCACCGTGTTGATAGTAACCTGATATACGAGCATTATGACCGTCTATCACGTAATTAACACCACCTTCAATTTCTTCACGCTTTGAACTATTATCTGGCTGAATACTAGTAAACCGACCATAAGGCTGGAAGCGTCCTATCCCTACTTTATGTGGAATTAGATATAAGCCATACATTGTCCATGACTGACCTCTAAATACACACATGCAGTTACCATCTGTATTTGCTGCATCAGCATATTCTGCCCAGAATCTTTTATACTCTGCATTGAAAGTTATCACACCCATATTGTTATCAAGTGGCTTTTCAAATAAAAGATCAGTAACAAGACCAGTAAAGTCTGCTCTGTTACCAAATGAACCAGCGCCATCTTTCTGATGATTAACACCAACTGCTATCGCTAAGATATCACCTGCACCACCATAATAAGTACCGCTTGTATAGTAACCAGGATTTTTCTCAGGATTTAAGAAGTTATAAGTAAGACGACCGGTATAACTTGCAGCATTTGATTGGTTAGGTCCTTTTCCTGATGTTGACCTTGTTCCATTAAATACACCAACTGAGTATTGTAATGTTCCTGTTCCCATACCCATTGGTTGTGGCACATCTAAATCACCAAAGAACACAACACCATCATCACGACCATACATACCACCACCAGCATTATTACCTATGCCGCTATTACCAAAGTTACCGCTATAGTCTTGTGGGAAAAAAGGTGTCTTAAACCCATCAAACGTTGCATGGTAGTATGGACCATTTAACTCACCACGTTCAGTATTGGCAAGTGTACGACCAGCCCAAAGGTTGATATATCGATTAAATTCAAATTTAGCAATTATATCTAGAACACCTATACCTGAATTATCACCAAATCCGCCAAGTCCTTGACCGCCACCACCATCATATGTTTTTGAACAAGAAAAACATTCTGTGTTGAAGGTGAATTTTACATATTTATGAATTTGCCCGTCTATATATATACGAGCGTTATTGATACCGAATCCACTACTGTAATCAGATCCATCAGCAGATGCATCCTGCGCGGCAGCAAAACCACCACGAATCCCTATTCCGAGACTAATCCACTTAGTATCGTCAATTGTTATTTTTCCGCCAGCATATGCGCTTGGCAATGTGGTAGCCATACCCGCAACTAGTGCGACCGCGACCCCCGTATGTAACAAATTTCTCTTAATTTGATCAAACTTCATGGTGAAGCCTCCCTGTGAGTAATTAAAACAAATTAAACTCGCTACCCTTCATTTGAAAACTTTTAACTACATACTTCTCCTCAAAATTAAGAGGATTAGAGGAATTGTGCCTAAGATATTTATATATAGCAAGGATAATTTTAATATTTTTCAAGTAAATCTTTTAAAAGCGTTGTATTTATGCAACATTTAATCTGTAACCCCCTATTTTAATACAATACAGCTTATAGATATAAAATTAGATTTTATACTTTCCTCTGGAGTCTCTTAGTGTTGTAGTTTGATTAAACACCGCCCTTCCTGGCACCATATCTTTCTTATCAGCCACAAAATAACCATTTCGCTCAAATTGAAAAGACTCTTCTGGCTGCGCATTATTTAAAAGGGGCTCTATATAAGCGGATACAATCTTTTTAGAGTTTATATTTAAAAGTTCTTTATAATTCCTGCCACGCACATCTGGACGAGAATCAAGAAATAAGTGATCAAATAGTCTTATTTCACCCTTTACTGCGTATTTAGATGAAAGCCAATGAATATTTCCTTTGACTTTGCGTGCTTTAGATCCAGCAGTTCCGCTTTTAGTACTCGGATCATAGCTACAATGAATTTCTTCAATCTCATTACTAGCATTTTTAATTACTTTCTCACACTTTATAATATAGGCATAACGCAGGCGTACCTCTATTCCAGGCGCAAGGCGAAAATAACCTTTTGATGGATTTTCCATAAAATCATCCCGTTCAATATAAAGTGTTTTAGTCAAAAAAAGAGTACGGGTCCCTTGATCTGGTTTTTGTGGGTGATTTGGAACCGAACATTCTTCCTCATAATTATCCGGATAATTAACTATAACTAGTTTTAGTGGCTTCAAAATAGCAATACGACGTTGTGCGCGTACATTAAGATCTTCTCGTAAACAGTTTTCAAGTACATCCATACCAATCCATGAATCTGCCTTACTAACGCCAATACGCTCAGAAAATAAACGAATCGAGAAAGGCGTATAGCCACGCCGCCGCAATCCAGCCAGCGTAGGTAACCTGGGATCGTCCCAGCCCTCTACAAATCCACCCTCAACTAATTCCATCAAGATACGCTTACTCATCACAGTATGCGTCAGGTTAAGTCTAGCAAACTCAATTTGCTGTGGATGGCAAGTAATTTTGTCTTCTAATTGCGTTAAAATCCAATCATAGAGAGGACGATGATCTTCAAATTCCAATGTACACAGTGAATGAGTAATATTTTCTATAGCATCAGAAATGCAATGAGTATAATCG
>TARA_B100000686_G_scaffold164904_2_pt1 | contig 15413 bp, 17 predicted proteins | sample TARA_B100000686 | Tara Oceans TARA_B100000686 (sample SAMEA2622733) | marine metagenome | biome: marine biome (ENVO:00000447); feature: marine epipelagic mixed layer (ENVO:xxxxxxxxx); material: "saline water (ENVO:00002010), including plankton (ENVO:xxxxxxxx)" | depth 150 m
GCTTGCAAATCAAAAGATGCTGGAGAAGACATACTTAGAGAATCTGCAATGACAAAGATATTTACAACTGAGAAAGCTCAACATAATACAAAGTTAGCTTTGTTAGTACATGGCGGTTATGGCTTTATCAAGGATTATCCTGTTGAAAGAACTGTTCGAGATGCAGAAACATTGAAAACCATATGTGATTCTAATGACGATTTACGCTTAATCGTCTCTAAACCATTCGTTAGTTAGTCTTCATCATCTTTCTTGCGATATCCTTAAAGTAATCATCTTTCCATTTATTATCAATGCCATTCGAATTTTCTTTCACAGATGAACAAGAGAAATTTCGTCGCGACGTACGCGAATTTATCCATAATGAAATTATGCCCACTGTAGCTAATTATGACAAGCTTGAAGAACTTCCAATTGAAAACATGGAAAAAATGTCTAAACAAGGATATTTCGGTTTAACTGTTCCAGAAAAATTCGGAGGAAAGGGATTATCAAAGATCGAATATGGCATACTTCTTGAAGAGCTCGGCGCAATTTGCGCATCACATGGTACAATTCTTGGAGCGCATCTCGGCCTTTGTGTTACCCCTATTATTCTCTTTGGCACAGAAGAACAAAAAAATAAATTTTTACCACCCCTTTCTTCTGGCAAATCTATCGGAGCTTTTGCATTAACAGAACCCGGAGCAGGTAGTGATGCAGCTAATCTCCAAACTACTGCCACTGCTGATGGAGATGACTTCATTCTTAACGGAACTAAAATCTTTTGCACAAATGGCGATAAAGCTGATTATATTATTGTTTTTGCGGCTAATGATAAATCACTTGGACCGATGGGAGGGATTACTGCATTTATTGTAGAAAAAAATATGACTGGATTTTCAGTCGGAAAAAAGGAAAAGAAACTAGGATTGAGAGCATCATCTACTATTGAATTGATATTTGAAAACTGTAAGATACCAAAGGAAAATATTCTTGGCGATATAGGCGCAGGTTTTATGATTGCCTTATCTACTCTGGACGGGGGACGTGTTACACTTGCTGTTGGCTCCCTGGGTGCTGCACAGCGAGCACTCGATTTGTCTGTTGATTACCTTCGACAAAATCAAGGCGAAGGAGGAAATCTGTCAAATAGGCAATCGATTCAATGGAAATTAGCTGATATAGCTATGGAAGTATATGCATCAAAATTTATGTGTTATAATAATTTGGTTGAATTGGAAAAATACTATGAAATTATTGAATCAAAAGAAAAAGTTCCAAGACAATTACGGGATCGTGTATCCCGTGGTTCTGCAATCTCCAAAGCATATGTTTCTGAAGTTGCATCTCGTGCAATAACCACTGCCATAGAAATACAGGGATTGACTGGCATTACTGCTGGCTCAGAGCTCGAAAGAGGCTTTAGGGACTCATTTATTGCTGAGATATACGAAGGTACTAATGACATTCAACGTATGATTATCGCTAAAGAATTACTGGGATTGGGTCTTTGATATGACATCTGAACTCGCTATTGTAAGCTCTTTTATTGATTTTCTTCCTCAAGGATTTATCTTTGGTTTCTTTGATAATTTTATTCTAATACTTGGAGCTTACACCGGAATCAATATTGAAAAATACATCGACGATAAAGCAAGTGGCGTGCTTGGCGGAGTTGTGGGCGCAGGTTTAGCTAATGCTATTTCAGATGGCATGGGCGCACTTATTGATCCAAATATGAATGACATGTTTGTTGGAATATTTATTGGAACTATCATACCTCTATTTCTAATTCCCGTAATTGAGAAACTTCGCAAGTAATTTAGTGTTAATTAACAGTGTTAATTAACAGCAAATATATAGCTGAAACTCGTAATATTAATTATGGTATTTCTTGACGGATTCATTTTCGGTTTCTTCGATAATTTTCTATTGATAATTGGTACATATTCCGGCGTAACTATAGAATATAGACTTCATCGATTGACACATGATTATAAAACCGCTAGAAAACTTAGAAATTTTCTCATAAAAAATTCTAAAGGAGTATTAGGTGGACTTATGGGAGCTGGACTCTCACATGTTGTTTCTAATGGATTTGGCGCCTTTATTGATCCAACATTGAATCATATGTTCATTGGAATCGCAATCGGAACTCTAGTTCCAGTACTCTTTATTCCAATCATTGAATCACTAAAGTCAAGAAATTCTTCATCTGTTTAATTAATATACAAATCTTGCTCATGTTATGTTGATGAATATTCTTCAACAGGATATTGAATTCAATAAATTCCTTCTTGATTTCATTACTCTCCTTAATTTTGAATGTAAAAATAGCGCTGTTGTTCTTGTAGAAGGAAAAAAAGATACACAAGCATTATCTTCACTTGGTTTTGTTGGAAAAACGATTGAATACTGTAATAATAATACTATTTCTAAGATTGAACGTCAAACTAGATCATACAATAAACTTATCGTCTTATTTGATTATGATGCAGAAGGAAGACGACTTACAAGTAAAATACTCTTAACGCTTGATAGAACTTCTATTATTGAATTGAAATATCGACGTAATCTGTCTTTTGCTTCAAATGGAGGTATTAAGCGTATAGAAGAACTCTCAAAATTATCTCCATATGTAATTTTAACAGAAAATTTTATATAATTATTTAATAAATAATATTCATTATTTTGGTGTTTATGTAAATGAAATTTTGTCCTGAATGCAATGCAAAAATGCGTCCTAAAAAAATTATAGACGAATCTAGTTCAAAATCTCGTCCAAAATCAATTATTGTTTGTTCTTCATGTGGATATCAAGAAAAATCTAGGCGTGTTACAGTCAAAGAGAAGAAAATCGAAGATACTAAAAACATCAAAGTTGTAGATAGCAAGGCTCAAAAACTTCAATCTATGCCTACCACCAAAGCTAATTGCCATAAGTGCGGCCATGATTCTGCATATTTCTGGGAAAAACAAACTAGTAGCTTAGAAGAAGCGTCTACTCAGTTCTTCAGGTGTGCTAAATGTGAACATACTTGGCGGGCAAGCTAAGTCCGGACTTGGATTTTATGAATTTTTCATCAAAAAACTTCAAAATCTTAAACCAATTCTCAAACTTTACATCAAACTTAACATCTGCTTTCCAATTATTCCGGTTCGACTCAAGCTTTAAATAAATTTAAACAAATTTATCCCGTGTAATCTGATATGGTTTCATCTGAGTTTGTAATGATTTTGGTAATGACTCTTGCCGGAGTCGTATTTACCTTGCCTACTCTAATTATTCCTTATTTATTTGCTCCTAAACGACGTAATCCTATAAAATTACAGACATTTGAGGCAGGCCAACCTCCTACCGGTGAATCTCGTATCCACTTGATTATGCAATACTATTCCTATCTGATTATGTTTGTTATTTTTGATGTTACTGTAATGTTCTTATTTGCTTGGGGACTTGCATTTACAAATATAGGTATTCAAAGCTTAGTCAGTCTATTACCGTTCCTTGCTGTCCTACTTTGTCCTATGGCTTACGCATTACATTTAGCAGGAAGAAGAGAAAATTGGTAAACGATCCCACTTTAAATCTACTTGTTGGCAAAGCTAGTGATATTCTTGATAATACTTTAGAAAAAAATGTACGAGAACCTATTAGATTTCTTGTTAATTGGGGCAGGTTATACTCTTTATGGCCTGTTCATTTAGAAACAGCTTGTTGCAGTATTGAATTTGGTGCAGCATCTGGTCCACGACACGACGTTGAACGATTTGGAATGTTAGAAGCTTTTGGATCGCTAAGACAATGCGATGTCTTAGTTGTTCAAGGCACTGTAACTCGGAAAATGGCACCTAGGATGAAATGGGTTTATGAACAAATGCCAGAACCTAAATGGGTAATTGCAATGGGAGCATGTGCAATTTCTGGCGGTTTATACATGGACTCGTATAACGTCCTCCAAGGAGTTGACAAAATTGTACCTGTGGATGTTTACATTCCAGGATGTCCTCCTAGACCAGAAACACTTATTCAAGGAATTATCGAACTGCAAAACAAGATAAGGAAGTCCAAGGTGTAATATACAAACTCAATGCCTTCTAATCTAGATACTGAAAATCAGCTAGTCAAAAGTTTAACTGATCAATTCAAGAATAAAATAAAAACTGAATACGTAAAACACAATAGAATTAAAATCTCTACCAATCAAGACAATCTCAAATCTCTTGCAACTTCTGTTAAAGAATTAGGTTTTGAACAAGTTATTTCTCATGGTGGAACTGACTATCCGGACAATAATGTATTCCGTATCGAATATCATATTATCTGCGTATCAAAGAAAAAACTACGTAGTATTATGTTCTCTATCATGACCGAAATCTCCAAAGATACTCCTGAGATTGAAACTTTAATTGATATTTTTCCTAGTGCAGAATTCCATGAACAAGAAACATACGAGAATTTTGGAATAACATTTACTGGCCATCCAAGAATGGAGAAATTACTCCTTCCAGAAGACTGGGATGATATCCCTCCATTAAGAAAGGACTATATTTTACCAGGAAGAGGATAATATGCAAAACGCGGCTATGAATATAGAAGATAAAGGCGGAGATCAACTAGTTCTCCATGTTGGACCACAACATCCTGGTTCTGGTCACTTTCGTATAATTGTTACAGTTGACGGAGATTATATTGTAGGAGCTAAACCTGATCCAGGTTATGTTCATCGAGGTGCCGAAAAGATGGCAGAATATCGAGATTACATTCAAAACATTCCACATCTTGAACGTCCAGTCATAATCGATGCAACTGGAGTAACACTTCCATACGTTCTGACTGCTGAAAAAATCATTGACGTAGAAGCACCTGATCGCGCTCAATATATACGAATGATTATGGCGGAATTAAACCGCATTATTTCCCATCTTTACTGGCTTGGCATCTATGGCATATTCCTCGGTCATTCTACAATGTTTATGTGGCCTATGGGTGACAGAGAACTCTTTATTGACTTGGCTGAATCAATTGGCGGAACCCGTGTAACTTTTTCATATGTAGTTCCTGGAGGAGTAAGAAATGACATGCCTACCAATTTCAAAGAACGCGCATTGAAGACATTTGATTATTTTGAAAAACGTATTGAAGAATACAAAAAAATATTCTTTAACAATCCACTTATGTCTGCAAGAACCGAAGGCATTGGCACCATGGATAAAAAAGACGCGATTAGGCTTGGAATAACTGGTTCTAATCTCCGCGCTTGTGGAATAGATTCTGATACTCGAAAGGACGAAACCTATTGTCTTTATGATCGAGTTGATTTTGAAATACCAACACGTAAAGAAGGAGATTCATATGCAAGATGTATTGTCCGATTAGAAGAACTCCAACAAAGTATGAACATTATGAAACAAGTCTTTGATCTTATTGAACCTGGTCCAATCAAACAAGTAATTGGCGGAGTTATGCGTGGAGAACCAGGCGAGGCATTTGTCCGTACAGAAGCCGCACGAGGAACAATGTTTTATCATATTGTCAGCGATGGAGAAAAAAATCCTTACAGAGTCAAGATTAGTGTTCCTTCATTTAGAAATCTGATTGGCATGACTCATTTATTGGTTGGTTCAAGGTTAGCAGATATGCCTGCTATATATTGGAGCCTTGATTACTGGCCGGTGGAAGCAGATAGGTGACATAGTTGGAAACATTTGAAGAGTTTGTTAAACGTATCCTTACGATATTATTTTGGTTCCTTCTTATATCCCCCCTAATTATATTTCCTGTATTATTCTTACTTGTTCCACTTCTAGGAATTGATGTGACACTTGCTAATGAAATTCTAACTGCAACAATAGATCCTTTCAAAGCTATCAAACTAGCTGATAGATATGGAGTTGGACCTTCTTCCACTTTCTTCAAAGTCGCCGCTTTTCCTGGATTTACTTTTGCCGCTCTAGTTGCAACACTTGTAATTCTTTACGAACGTAAACTTATGGCCAAAGCACAACTCCGTGTAGGTCCACTTTACGCAGGACGATTCGAAGGAGTTCTACAACCTATTGCTGATTTGTTCAAATTACTTGGTAAAGAACTTGTTGTTCCAGAAAAAGCCGATAAAACATTTTTTTGGGCAGCTCCGATTCTAAGCTTGGGACTCGGAGCAGCACTGTTAACTGTTATTCCTTTATCCCCAACTACCTATATTGCACGTTCCGAATTTAGTCTTCTAATACCATTTGCCATTATTGGATTCAGTCCCTTGGTAGTTCTTATTGCTGCATGGGCTAGTAGTAATAAATTTGCATTTATTGGAGGATTACGAGCGTTACATCAACTCGCCGCTTATGAAATTCCTATGCTTCTCTCAATACTCGGCATTGTAATCTTAACTGGCTCCTTTGATCTAATGAAAATAGTTGAAGCACAGAAAGATATGTGGTTCATCTTCCCGCAATTCCTTGCAGCTATTATATTTTATATCACCATCCTTTCAGAATTAGAACGAGTACCCTTTGATCTCCCAGAGGCGGAGACTGAAATCGTTTCTGGATGGTTGACAGAATACACTGGAATGCACTTTGGTTTATTACAACTTGGCGTTTATGTAAAATTCTATGTCCTTGCTTTATTATTTACACTATTGTTCTTAGGAGGTTGGAATGGACCTGCTTTCCTTCCACCAATTGTTTGGTTACTGACAAAATTATTCTTCGTAATTACAATGATTATTTTCCCACGAGCAGTTCTTCCTCGTCTACGTATTGATCAATTAATCAGAATTGGATGGGCTTGGCTAATTGCATTATCATTTATTAATCTGTTTATAGCAGTAATTGAATCATCACTAGGAGTAATCTAATGAACATCAAACTTATTACCGGGATATTGGGTGCATTTGCTGTAGGGTTTAGAAATGTATTCAAACGCCGTATGACATTGAGATACCCTGAGCAAAAACTAGATATCGAATCAGGATATACTTTTGATGCCAAATCCAATACAGGCAGTGCTGGATTCAAAGGCAGACACATTCTTTATACTGACAAATGTACAGGATGCTCTCTATGCGCTATTGCTTGCGAAAATATTGCCGATTGTATTGATATGGTACAAGTTGAAGGCAATTGGCCTACAAATAGCAAGAATATCATGCCACAGATAGATTATGGCAGATGTGTATTCTGTGGATTCTGTGTTGACGCATGTCCTTTTGATTGCTTGTTCATGACTCCAGAATACGAACTGTCTGCTACCGATAAAAGAAAACTAGTTCACACACCATTCCAGTTAGCCGTATTCCCTGAAAAGAAAGGAGATGTACAATTGATTCCTGACGATGGAGGAGCTCATCATGACTGATGTTGTTTTCCTCACAGTATCATTACTTACAGTTATATTTGCTATATTGGCTCTTGAAGCACGAGAACTTGTTTATGGCGCTGTAGCTCTGGCACTTTCTTTTCTCGGTGCCGCTGCACTTTTCATTCTACTTGATTCTATTTTCATTGCTATATTCCAAGTCTTGGTTTATGTCGGTTCGATTGCAATTCTAATTGTTTTCGTTATAATGCTTGTCCGAAGAGAAAAATGGATTAGTATACAAGGAGGAACTGAAAGAACTCTTGGAATTATTGCAGCAGTTTTACTTTTCTCCACAATGGCTTATTTCTCTCTATCAACTAGCTTAACTACTCAATATCCCACTCCTTCTGTCCTTTTTAATTTTGCAGAAATTGGTTCACAATTAGTAAATGAATACTCGATTATATTGCAACTTACTGGAATAGCTCTTGCTGTATCTGTTATCGGTGCACTTACTATGGCTAAATTTGAAAATAGGTAATTCTTTTGGAACCTCTAATCAATTACTTTATTGTATCACTAGCATTGTTGTCTGTAGGTGTTTACGGTCTTATTGCAAAAAGAAATGCAATCCGTTTACTTTTCTCTGTCGAAATTATTATTAACGCAGCTATTATCAATTTCGTCGCTTTTGCTCGATATTACGATACGCCATTACTAACCGGTCAAACCTTTTCTCTATTTGCTATTGCCTTAGCTGCTACTGAAGCGGCGGTTGGCCTGGCAATCATCGTTCAAGCCTTCAGACTAAATAATGACATCGACGTTCTAGAACTGAAGAAATTACGAGGTTGATTTGAGTTTGCTCTTACTACAATCTGTTTTCCTTCCTATACTACTTGCTCCATTAGTTTATTTCATTGGACTTAGAATGGGTAAGAACGTTGGCTGGCTTGCCTTCGTAATTATGCTTTATAGTACTGGTTTAGTGTTGTATTCAGGAATGGACAATAGTGGCTCATTGTTCACAAATACACGCCTAGAAACATATTCTTGGAATCCAATTGGCGAGTTTGGACTTCATCTTGACGGATTGAGTTTCCCATTTGCTGCGATTATAATGATTTTGTCAACTACTTTGGCAGTTTACTCTATGCCATACATGGAACATCGGGTCCGCGAAGAATTTCATGAAAATAAAAAGAAATTCTCTGTCGATGCTATGAATAGAAAAATGGCTTTGTATTACAGTTTGTATGTTATCTATGCTGCAGGTATGTTGGGTACCGTACTCGCTACCAACTTGATTCAATTTTATATCTTCTTTGAGCTAATGTTGATTCCATCATTCTTTTTAATCTCCGAATTCGGTTATGGAGAAAGAGCAAAAATTTCTGTTATGTACTTTTTGTGGACACATGTTGGTGCAGTTTCTTTACTTGCTGGAATCCTAACTGTTGGATATTTTGGAGGTAGTTTTAATTTTGCCGAAATTGCTGAAAGCGGATTACCTAATTCAATAAGAATCTGGGTTGCAATTGCAATTAGTTTTGGTCTTCTTATGAAACTTGCCGCTGCAGGTCTTCATGTTTGGTTACCATATGCACATGCAGAATCACCAACTCCAATTAGCGCTTTACTTTCTCCTGCCATGATCGGCATTGGTGCATATGCTTTCCTTCGAATATTTGTGTTTATTCTTCCATCGATTTATCAAAGTATTGTACTGGTTATCACATTATGGGGACTACTTACAATGATTTATGGTGGACTTATGGCTTATTCACAAGACGATCTGAAACGACTGCTGGCTTATTCCAGTGTTAGTCAAATGGGATACATTATTTTTGGTATGGGTTCCCTCTATTACCTTGGCGTAACTGGTTCAGTATTCCACTATGTCAGCCACGGTACAGGTAAAGCTCTTCTATTTATGGCTGCAGGTTCAATAATTATGCAAACTGGCGGTATTAGGAGTATTAGAAAATTAGGAGGTCTTGGCAGTAAACTCCCTATAACAGGTATTGCTGCAATGATTGGATTCCTCGCGATCGTAGGCGTTCCACCTACTAATGGCTTTCAATCTGAATGGATGATATTTGCAGGTGCATTCGGAGGAGCTTTAGAAAGCGGCTCTACATTCAAACTAATTATAGCAGCCCTTGCACTTGCTGGTACGCCAATTACTGCAGGTTATGCATTACTTACTATGCGTAAAGTATTCTTTGGCACACTTCCAAAAGACTTTGAGAATCTAAAAGATCCTTCACCATTAATGACTATTCCGTTATTATTCCTTTGCGCTTTGACTCTTCTGATTGGAGTTTTCCCTTCCGTCATTACTGATAACCTTATTCCATTACTTCAGTCTACTTTCGGAGGTATGGCATAATGACTGCAGAAATTAATTACTTAATTCCATGGCTGGTATTTGCCGTTCCAATTCTCGGCGCATTATTAATGCCCGTTATTGCTCGTTTCGGTGATCGAATAAGAGATTACTATGCAATATCCACAACTTTAGTCTCTGCAATTCTTTGTGCATTGATGCTTCCTATTGCAATCGCAGGAGAATCATTCCACCATCAAGTTATGTGGATTGCGGCATTGGACATTACTGCTGGTGTTTTAGCTGATCCATTAAGTATACTCATGGCGAATATAGTCGGATGGTTATCATTCTCAATTATGATTTACAGCCTCGGATACATGAAAGGAGAGGAAAACATGACACGATATTGGTTCTTGATGGTTTTCTTTATAGGAAGCATGCAACTCATTATTCTATCTGATAACTTCCTTCAACTATTCTTTGGTTGGGAAGGTGTAGGTTTATGTTCATATGGCTTGATCAGTTTCTGGAATAAAGATCTGAAAAAAGATTATGTTGGAACTGTTGGACAAAAAGCCTGGGGAATTCCTCTTGCATTCTCTCCTACACACGCAGGCAGCAAGGCTTTTCTCATGACACGAGTTGGCGATGTCTCCTTTCTCATTGGAATCTTGACCTTATTCTTCTTCTCAGGAACTTTTGATTTTGTTAAATTGTCTGAAAGCCACGGTTGGGCTGTAGACTTGGCCCAGTCAGGATTGTTGATTCCTGTCGCTTTATTCATATTCGGAGGAGCTATTGGTAAATCTGCACAATTTCCTTTACAAGAATGGTTGCCTGATGCTATGGCTGGTCCAACTTCTGTATCTGCTTTGATTCATGCCGCAACAATGGTAAAAGCTGGAGTCTTTCTAATTGCCCGTATTGGACCTATCTTTGTAACTGCTGTAGAGAATGTTGCTACGATAATGCCGTTCTTTGAATTTGTTGCCTGGATTGGTGCAATCACTGCATTCTTAGCTGCATCTCAAGCTATGGTCTCTAAAGAACTCAAAAAAGTTCTTGCTTATTCAACAGTTTCTCAAATTGGTTACATGATGCTGGCATTTGGTGTCGCAGGATTGACTAGTGATTTCGTCTTTGCTTATACTGCAGGATTCTTCCATTTAACCAGCCATGCTATATTCAAAGCTGCATTGTTCATGGCAGCTGGTGCAATAATTCATGGCACGCATACTAAATATATGACTGAGATGGGAGGTCTTCGCACTAAAATGCGTATAACTTTTGTTGCGATGACTATTGCAGCTGGGTCTTTGGCAGGTATTCCTTTCCTTAGTGGTTTCTGGAGTAAAGATGCAATATTAGCTTCTATACTTGGCGTAGAAAGCTCTCTTATGCTGATCTCTCTTTATGCTATTGCAAGTATCACCGCAGTTATGACTGCATTTTATAGTTTCAGAATGATTGGAATGATCTTCTTTGGAAAACCAAGTAACCATATCAAGAAAATGGAATCTAGTGGTAAACATGTTCATGAGGCTCCTGTTATCATGTATGCTCCTTATGTAATTCTTGCAATCCTCACTCTTGGTATTGGTCTTACTGGTCCAACTGTTGAAGGATTTCTTGAGGGTTCTTTAGCTCATCATCTTGAACATTCAGTTCATATGGAAATTAAACACCACGAATTTTCTCTTAATCGTATAGCAGTTTCTACTTCTATTATTGCGGTTATAATTGGCTGTGGATCTAGTTATCTGTTCTATATAGGCAACAGAATGTCCCCTAACCAAGTAATAACTAGTATTCCAATTCTATCTAAATTACAAACTTTCTTCGAAAATCGTTGGTATATTAATTCTCTCTATTACATTGTTTTCATCAACGGTTCGTTAAGACTATCGAAATTCACTGATAAATATATAGAAACAGGAACTCTATCTAAACTCAATATCGTAGTCCCTAATTATTCTATTTCTTCTTCAAAACTTGGAGGTCGATTCGATCGATATGTTGTAGATGGAACTGCTACCCGAATTGCTAATTTGAATATTTTCCTTTCACATAATATAAGAAAACTTCAAACAGGTATTGCTGAACAATATGTCTTCGTCTTTACATTAGGAATTATCGCATTGATAATATTACTCGGGTGATTATGATGGTAGATGCTAGTTTTCCACTTATTTCTGTTCTAATTGCCATGCCTATTTTAGCCGGCCTTGCTATTCCATTGATATTCAAGAACTCTCAAAAATACATAATTCATTATGCCATTATAGTTGCATTAATCGAATTAGCAATTACTTTCTATTCTTATGGACTAATTCTAACAAATGGCAGCGGCGGCGAATATAATTTTGTCGAAGGCCCTATATCAATTATCGGTAATTTCGGTATTGACTATTTAGTTGGTATGGATGGTCTTAGTGGACCACTTGTTCTCATTACTTCGATCTTAACTTTGTTAGTTTTATTCGGTTCACGAGATTTAATCGAAGATCGTAAAGTCCTTTATTATTCTATGATTTTCATTTTCCAAGGATCGATAATGGGTGTATTCACTCAATTAAACATGATTCTGTTCTATGTTTTCTGGGATATAGTATTGATTCCAATGTTTCTATTTATAGGAATTTGGGGAGGTCCACGTAAACGCTATGCTGCAATGAAATTCTTCTTGTTTACTTTCGTGGGAAGTATTTTCATGCTTCTTGCATTTATTCTCATTTATTTCAACGTCGCACCACATTCATTTAACATTCCTGAAGTTGCTGGAAAAATCCCATTAAGCCTTCAAGTAATTTCTTCAGTACTTTTCTTCATTGGCTTTGGCGTTAAACTTCCTGTAGTCCCATTCCATACCTGGCTTCCAGATGCACATGTTGAAGCTCCTGCTCCAATTAGTGTATTTCTTGCAGGTTTACTGTTGAAGATGGGTGGTTATGGATTTCTACGTTTCAACATCGGCCTTCTTCCCGAAGCATCCGCTCAATACGCTTGGATCTTTATTCTTGTTGGAATAATTACTATGTTTTACGGCGCAATAGTAGCAATTGTTCAAACTGATATCAAGAAAATGATTGCATTGACTAGTGTCAACCATATGGGATTTGTTATGGTCGGTGCCTTTACTGGAACTGTTTTCGGAATTTCTGGTTCAATATTCCAAATGTTTACTCACGCTGCTGCAGTAGGAATTATGTTCATGTTGTCTGGATATCTACACGAAGCTACAGGCACACGTAATATCACTGTCATTAAAGGATTGAAATTTTCCAGTCCTAGGTTGGCCACTCTTTTAATTTTGGGCTCTATGGCCGCCATGTGTATTCCGATCTTTAGTACTTTCATAAGCGAATATCTGGTAATTCTTGGAGCAATTCAGGTTAATACAATCTATGCATTGATTGTTGCTGTACCTGCTATTACTGTTGGTTATTTCTTGTGGATGTTACGCCGTGTCGTCATGTCAGACATAAAACCAGGTACCAAAAAATGGGATTTGAGTAATATTTCCACTCTAGCTCTTATCTTATATCTTGTTCCGTTAGTTCTTACACTTATTGCTCCTTGGTTGATTCTGGACGTGGCAAATCCAATATCGACTTTCTACGCATCTTTAGTCTCAGGAGGCGCAGCATAACTTGGATACTCCAATCATAGTACTCATTATTTTAACTTCTGTTGCAGTTACCTCTCCACTATATGGAATAATATTTGGTAAAAAATCCATAAAATACGTTCAATATATTACTACACTTTCATTGTTGGTCTCTTTAGTTTTATTGATTAGTTCCACATTATCTCTTACACCTCAAGAATCTACTGTCCCTCATCTTCTTCGTAACGACACTCTTGGTTCATTTTTTAGTCTCATGGTTATCTTAGTAACATTGTTTGTTACCATAACCTCGTTTGATTACATGAAAGGTAATTCAAATGAAAATATCTATTATTCACTATTATTATTTACAGCAATTGGAATGACTATGCTTTCCTTTGCAGTAGATCTCCTTGTTATATTTGTCGCATGGGAATTGATGAGTCTTCCTACATTTATTTTGGCTGGATATAATAAACAAGATAAACTTTCCAACGAAGCTGCAGTCAAATTCTTTATTCTAGGAGCCTTATCGTCAGGAATTCTTCTTTATGGTATCTCATTAATGTTTGGAATTACAGGCTCTACTAATCTTGAAATTATATCTCAGTCTCTACCTACGGTTTCTGCAGATATGCTTCCATTCATAATATTTTCTACAATCTCTATGCTTGCAGGTCTTGGCTTGAAATTATCAATTGTTCCATTCCATATGTGGATTCCAGATACATACGAGGGTTCTCCTACGACTATCAGTGCATTGCTTTCTGCCGCTACCAAGAAAGCTGGCTTCGCCGCAGCAATAAGAATATTCGCAGTAATATTTCCACTATTTTATTTTGATTTAGCACTTGCTTTGTCTATTGTCGCTTTAGTAACTATGACTCTTGGCAACCTTGCCGCACTTACTCAAAAATCCATTACAAGAATGCTTGCTTATTCTAGTATTGCACAAGCTGGATATCTTCTCATTGGTCTAGTTGTATTACCGTATTCTGATCTTGGTTTACTTGGTTTATTGTATCATTCTTTTAATCATGCAATTTTGCAGGCTTCTGCTTTCTTGGCAGTTGCATTAGTCAGATTAAAAACTTCTAGTAGTTCATTAGATAGTTATAACGGTCTTTCTAAAGTAATGCCAATAACCTCATTCTGTTTAGCATTGTCATTATTAGGTCTAGCAGGAATTCCACCATTAAATGGATTTTGGAGTAAGTTAGTGTTGTTTTCCGCAGCAGTTGATGGAGGTTATACTTGGCTTGCTCTTGCAGGACTTGTTAACAGTGCAATTTCTGTTGCTTATTATTTACTAGTAATAAAAAGAATGTATATGGACGAAACATCACTAAAGTCTATAAAAGAGCCTTTCATCTTTGTCTCAATTCTTTTGTTTGCTTCTGCTATAATCATAGTTACTGGTTTACTTCCAAATGTTTTGTATAATATCTCAGAAGATATTACATTGTCTTTCTTATCTAATAATCCCGTCTGATCGTAAAATCGGCTAAATCATGCAGGAATTCTTTTTGTTCCGAATCTTTAATTACGTCTAAACTGTTCTTTGCATTTTCCGCATACACATTTGCCATTTCTTTTAATTTTGTCAGTGTAACATACTCATTTTCTTGAACCTCGTTATCTATGTTCATATCATTTGAAAACTTTCTATCAGTTTCCCAATCAAGTATATCATCATGAATTTGATATGCAATTCCTAGATTTACGCCAAATCCAGCTAAACCATCTATCTCTTCTTCATTTCCTCCACCTATTATTGCTCCTAATTTAGATGATGTCAGGAATAATGCAGCTGTTTTCTCACTACTCACTGTCAAGTATTCTACCCATGGCACTTCTCGTGAATTCATACTTAGTTCTCTTTGTTCTCCTTCGCACATCTTAATTGCAGCAAGTGAAAGCTCTTTTGCCACTCGTGGATCATTATATCTGGAGGCAATTTCTAGAATTATACCAAAAACGAAATCAGCTGTTAAAATTGATGTATTATTTCCATATCTCTTATGAAATGAATCTCTATCACGTCTCTTAATTTGTTCATCAATTATGTCATCATGTATAATTGATTCTGTATGTAAAAGTTCCACAGCTACTGAAGCTAAATCTGTTTTAGTAGATGGAACACCGACAGCTTCAGCTGCAAGCATTAAAATCAAAGGCCTAATTCTCTT